>Ga0164315_10000054_pt1 | contig 58978 bp, 50 predicted proteins | sample GuaBasSedimGuay6_FD_113737 | JGI IMG/M metagenome (GOLD analysis project Ga0164315, IMG submission 113737) | Subseafloor sediment microbial communities from Guaymas Basin, Gulf of California, Mexico - Guay6, Core 4569-2, 0-3 cm | ecosystem: Environmental > Aquatic > Marine > Hydrothermal vents... | reverse complement strand
AGATTCAGGCCAATCCCAGCCATGTCCTGATTGATTGCAATCAGCTTCTCCAGCAACTTATCCAAAGCCTTCCGGTAATCCTCTTTCTTCACAAAAAGGTCATACACACCCGGTTCTCCGCTCTTTTTATGTTCCAGCAACCAGTTGGTCACATTGTTATAGGCAGATACAACAAAGATCCGGTCGTAATAAAAGCCCTCCGGCGCCTGGCCCTTTACAATATTTTGTAGCACATCTTCAAATTTGGACATTGATGTCCCACCTATCTTATGAACTGTTAGCATATGGTACTATTTAGTAACAATCCGACAAAAATAAGGGATTTTTTCTAGGAACCCTAGCGACAGGTAAGCTTAAGGGAGATTTTTAGCATGTCATGCTGGCCGGCCAGAGCAAAGTAGTCCTGAAGATATTGGATGACACTCTTTTTATGCTTCTGATCGATATACTCAAAATCATTCACCATCTGTAGGATGTCCTCCCTGTACTGATTCAAATGTTCAATGGCTGCCATATAGACTTCGTCCTTCCGGCAGGGGCCCAGGTAATAACGCTCCCTGACGGAGGTGATCCCCAGAGTCTCCCCCGGAACAGCATAGGAGGCATTAACCAATCCTGTATAATCAAAATCATATGGTACTGGAGTATACCCCCCAGTTCCATAACCAGGCATTCCAAGGACTTTCAGATTGTGCCTTCCCGTTACCGAAAAATCACAATTTCCAATCAGATACATAAACAGGGCCACACGATCCATATCCCCCGGATTCATTAATGCCATCGAGAGTTCATCATTTATTACAGCCACCGCATCAAGACGTTCGGCAAGCATCTCTTCCGGTTCAATCAAAAAAGCCCAGCCTTCCGTAATCTTGTTCTTTCTTCCTGTATCCACATAGGTCATCCGGACCAGCCTCACCCTGAAACTGATCGGTGAAATGATATTGTAAATCTTGTAGGCCAGGTACTCTTTCAATACATACTCATTATAGGCCTTGGAGCCCATGCAATTGGTAACAACTTTAATCTTTTTGACGTCCTGCAAATGAACATTCTCCACATCAGCTTTCCGAATATTCAGCCAGAAGGGGGCCAGGCTGCAATGGCTTCTCCTGAACGCTCCACGGGCCTTCATACGCATTTCTTTTTCCAAAACCAGCGTATCATTGAACTCATAAAGAAACTGGACTGGCATATACTCTCCCTTAAATTTTTCCTTCCGGAACTTTTTCAAATCCAGGGTAAGGGTGATCTTCATAGGATCTTCTGTTTCAAAAATATCCATAGAAGTATCAATGGTATCAACGTGCCTAACATCTTGTTGTTCAAGCTGTGAAAGAAGCGACACTGGAACAAAAAGCAGGAGACTAATAATAAGCTGCCGTAAACGGTATAAGAAACGGGAAGTTGTCATACTCAAATATATAAAAAAAACATGCGCGGCGAAACCAATCTTAAATGCAAGTCCTTTGCATGAAAGAAATAAGGTATTTTGGATTTTCGGACAAATCAAAGTACTGCTCAAGGTAGTCGATGACAGACTTTTTATCTTTCTGATTGAGAAACTCAAAATCCTTCACCAGCTGGATGATCTCCTCCCTGCACTGCTTGATATGTTCAACAGCTGCCAGATAGGCCTCAGCTTCTCTACAGGGCCCCAGGTACACACGCTCCCTGACTGACTTGATCCCCACGTACTCCGAAGGCTCCGCATAGTAAGCATCCACCAGGCCCGTGTAATCAAAATCGTAGGGAACAGGTGTATATCCTGCAGTTCCATAACCAGGTAGGCCCAGGAATTTCATGTTTTGACGGCCATAAACTGAATAATCAACATTCCCGATCATATATTGGAACAGCGCAAGTATATCGATCTCCCAGGGCCGTAATAAACTGGTCGTTAAATCATATCTCTTCACCACGTTAGCATTCATACGTTGAGCGAGCATCTCCTCTGGTTCAATCATAAAGGCCCAGCCCTCGGTAACTTTATTATTTCTTCCAGTATCCACATAGGTCATCCTTACCAATCTCACCCTGAAACTGACCGGAGATATGATATTGTATATCTTATAGCACAGATATTCCTTCAACACATACTCCTCATAAGCCTGGGATCCTTTACAGTGGGTAACAATCTTAATCCTTTTGACGTCCTGCATGTCATCGCTCTTCAAATCAACATTCCGGACATCCAGCCAGAAGGGAGCAAGACTACAGTGAGTTCTTCTGAAGTTTCCACGGGCTTTCAGCTGCAATTCCTTATCAATCTGGAGGGTGTCATTCAGATAATAATGAAAGTGGACCGGCATATATTTCCCCTTATACTTCTCTCGCTGGTACTTCTTCAAATCAAGGCTAAGTGTAATATGCATGGGCTTGGTCTCACCAAACAGATCCAGGCTGGTTTCAATGGTGTCAACCTGTCGTACATGCTCCACCTCTGTCTGAGAAAAGAGAGAGCCCGGACTGAGCAATAAGATGCTCAATATCAAAAGGAAAAGTCGATAAATATGGGATGAACCGGGCATGCTCAAACTTACAAAATTTCCACATTCTGCAAAAGTCTGCTCCAAACACCCTGCCGCCCCAAGGATGAAGTGATAATTTGATATTAAAACGGCCTATTTTTTGTCAATTTGTAGCAGAAGTTTCTTACATTTGCGGCTTACGTTACATTTTGACACAAAATGGCAGGAAAAACACTATTTGACAAGATCTGGGATAAGCATGTGGTGGATGAGATCAAAGGAGGCCCTTCGGTACTCTATATTGACAGGCATCTGGTCCATGAAGTAACCAGTCCGCAAGCCTTTGCCGGGATCGAAAGCCGGGGAATCAGCCTGTTCCGTCCGGAGAACACCGTTGCTACTCCCGATCACAATGTCCCAACCATTGATCAGCATCTCTCCATCAAGGATGAACTTTCCCGGTTCCAGGTAAACAAACTGACCGAAAATTGTAAAAAACACGGGGTCACCCTCTATGGGCTGAATCATCCCTACCATGGAATCGTCCATGTAATCGGTCCCGAGTTAGGTATCACACAACCTGGTCTGACCATGGTTTGTGGCGATAGCCACACCTCCACACACGGAGCCTTTGGCAGCGTGGCCTTTGGAATTGGCACCTCCGAAGTGGAGATGGTGATGGCCACCCAGTGCATACTCCAGCCCAAACCAAAGAAGATGCTCATCAGCGTTGATGGTGAACTATCCGAAGGAGTAACAGCCAAAGATGTAGTCCTCTATATCATTTCAAAGATCTCCGCCAGCGGTGGCACAGGCTACTTCATAGAGTTTGCCGGATCGGCCATCAGGAATCTCTCCATGGAAGGTAGAATGACTGTTTGCAACATGAGTATTGAAAGCGGGGCACGGGGCGGACTGATTGCTCCCGACGAGACGACACTTAAGTATATAAAGGGACGTGAATTTGCACCTTCCGGAGCCGATTTTGAAAAGGCTGTGGAGAGTTGGAAGCTTTTAAAGAGCGATGAGGATGCTGTTTTTGATTTGGAATTACACTTCGATGCTGCCGACATTGAGCCCATGATTACTTACGGGACCAACCCGGGAATGGGAGCAAAAATCAAAGCTAAGATCCCCACTGTTGAAGAGATTGATTCAGCTGCCAGGGAGTCGTACGAGAAATCTCTTGCCTATATGGGTTTCGAAGCCGGAAGTCCAATCTCAGGCAGGAAAGTAGATTATGTATTTGTGGGCAGCTGCACCAACGGAAGGATTGAGGATCTGCGGGAGGTGGCACAGTTTGTTAAAGGAAAAAAGAAGGCCGACCATGTGACCGCCTGGATTGTACCCGGATCCAAACAGGTTGAAAAACAAGCCCATAAAGAGGGAATCACGGAGATCCTGGAAGCTGCAGGATTTAAGCTCAGGCAGCCCGGTTGTTCCGCCTGCCTGGCTATGAACGACGACAAGGTGCCTGAAGGAATGCTGGCTGTGGCCACTTCCAACCGAAACTTTGAAGGCAGACAGGGTCCCGGCTCACGTACCATGTTGGCCAGTCCACTTACAGCAGCGGCAGCGGCAGTTACCGGAGAAGTTACGGATCCCAGATCCTTACTTTAATACAACATTTTCACGTTTCCATTGTAATACATTAAAGTAAATCAGATGTCAAGCGAAAAATTTCAAACCATAGAATCCCTGGCGGTACCCCTTCCCATTGAGAATGTGGACACTGACCAGATTATACCTGCACGATTCCTGAAGGCTACCACCCGGGAAGGATTCGGGGAGAACCTGTTCCGCGACTGGCGTTTTGATAAGAGCGGAGCGCCCAAAAAAGATTTTGTTCTGAACAACAATACCTACAAAGGAAGCATCCTGGTGGGAGGTAAGAATTTTGGTAGTGGTTCAAGCAGGGAACATGCTGCCTGGGCCATTCATGACTATGGTTTTAAAGTAGTGGTTTCAAGTTTTTTTGCCGATATCTTCAAGAACAACGCCCTCAACAACGGACTCCTGCCGGTGCAGGTTTCAGAATCCTTCCTCTTAACTCTTATCAGGGCCATTGAAAGCAATCCCTCTACTCTAATCAAAGTGGACCTGGAAGAGCAGCTTATTACCATTACTGATTCAGGAGCAAGTGAAAGCTTCGATATCAACCCCTATAAAAAAGAGTGTCTTCTCAATGGTTATGATGATATTGATTACCTGCTGAGTATTAAAGAGAAGATTGTGGAATTTGAAAAATCAAGAAGCTAAGATCCCAAGGTCATGAAAATAACCATCATGGATACTACGCTCCGCGACGGCGAACAAACCTCCGGTGTATCCTTTACTGCAACCGAAAAGCTCAATATTGCTAAAGTATTGCTTGAAGAACTGAATGTGGACCGCATCGAAGTGGCTTCGGCACGTGTCTCCGAAGGAGAGTACCAGGGTGCCAGAAAAATCTTTACCTGGGCCAAGGAGCATGGACATTTAGAACGGGTTGAAGTCCTGGGATTTATTGATGGGGATATTTCTCTGAAGTGGATCAAAGATACCGGGGGAAAGGTCAACAATCTGTTGATGAAGGGTTCTCTGAAGCACTGTCAGCTCCAACTGAAAAAAACACCTGAGCAGCATATAGCCGATGTAAAGGAAGTTCTTCGGCTGGCCAGGGAGATGGGAATACGGATGAATGTCTATTTTGAAGACTGGTCCAATGGTATGAGAAACTCTCCAGATTACGTATACCAGTTGCTGGATGCGCTAAAGGATGAGAGCATCGAACGGTTTATGCTCCCCGATACCCTGGGGATCCTGAACCAGCAAGAGACCTATGATTTCTGTCTGGATATGGTAAGTCGTTATCCGGAAGTGAACTTTGACTTTCACGCGCACAATGATTACGACCTGGCAACAGCCAATGTCTTCTCAGCCATTAAGGCAGGCATTTCCGGCATCCATACAACCTTGAACGGACTGGGAGAACGGGCCGGGAATGTTCCGCTCTCCAGCGTCATCGGGGTAGTCAAAGATCATTTCAAATATGAGATGAATGTGAAGGAGGACCGGCTCTATCATGCCAGCAAATTACTGGAGTCGTTCTCAGGCATCAGGATCCCTTCCAATAAACCGCTCATCGGGGAGAGCGTATTTACCCAGACCAGTGGAATCCATGCGGATGGCGATCAGAAAGATGACCTCTATTTCAATGATCTGCTTCCCGAAAGGTTTGGTAGAAAAAGGAGCTATGCTCTTGGGAAAATGTCGGGAAAGGCCAGCATACTGAAGAACCTGGAAGAGCTGGGTATTGAACTAAGTAAAGAGGATGCAAGACTGGTCACCGAACGCGTCATTGAACTTGGAGATAAAAAGGAAATTATCACCAAAGAGGACCTCCCCTATATTATCTCCGACGTGCTTCGCGGTAAACGGGTGGAGGAAAAAATCAAAATCAAAAACTTCCAGCTTTCTGTGGCCCGTGGACTCCACTCGGTGGCCACCGTGGCCATTGAGATCGATTGCCAGGTGTATGAAGGGACCGCCTCGGGCGATGGCCAGTATGATGCATTTATGAAGGCCCTCTGGAAAATATATGACAAACTGGAGAAGAAGCATCCGGTGCTGACCGACTATGTGGTCTCCATTCCTCCTGGCGGAAAGACCGATGCACTTGTGCAGTGTATGATCACATGGAACTACGAAGGAAATCTCATTAAGACCCGTGCATTGGATCCGGACCAGACGGTTGCGGCCATCAAGTGCACCACCAGAATGCTAAATATCATAGAAAAAGAAAAGTAGATGGATTGTAATATTGCAGTATTAGCGGGGGACGGTATTGGTCCTGAGATTGTGGAACAGGCCATTAAAGTGCTCAATGCCGTGGGCCTTAAATACAAGCACACCTTCAAATTTACAGAGGCTCTGGTAGGAGCCACTGCCATCGACCAGGTGGGTGATCCTTTCCCGGAAGAAACTTTCCAGCTCTGCATGAATTCTGATGCTGTTCTGTTTGGTGCCATAGGCGATCCTAAATATGATAACGATCCAAAAGCAAAGGTCAGACCGGAGCAGGGACTGCTGGCCATGCGAAAGAAACTTGGTCTTTATGCCAACATACGTCCGGTTACAACCTTTCCATCCCTTATTCACAAAAGTCCCCTTCGAAAAGACCTGGTTGAGGGAGCCGATTTTGTAGTAGTCAGGGAGCTTACAGGTGGCATCTACTTTGGCGAGAAAGGACGTTCAGAAGACCTCACAAGGGCCTTTGACACCTGCGTCTACAACAAATATGAGGTGGAACGCATCCTTGAGCTGGCCTTTGAATATGCTGCAAAAAGAAACAAACGACTTACAGTGGTAGACAAGGCCAATGTGCTGGCCACCTCCAGGTTGTGGAGAGAAACCGCCCAGGAAATGACTCCCTCCCATCCCGACATTGAAGTGGACTATATGTTTGTGGACAATGCTGCCATGCAGATTATCCAGTGGCCGAAGAAATTTGATGTGATGGTGACTGAGAATATGTTTGGAGATATCCTTTCGGATGAGGCCAGTGTGATCACCGGATCACTTGGCTTGCTTCCTTCTGCTTCGGTTGGGATCCATACATCTGTCTTTGAACCGATTCATGGCTCCTATCCCCAGGCTACAGGAAAAGATATTGCCAATCCCCTGGCCACGGTTCTCTCGGCAGCCATGTTGCTGGAAATCTCACTGGATCTCACCCAGGAGGCACAGGCAATCCGGGATGCAGTGGACCGCTCAATGATTGAAGGTGTGGTAACAGAAGATATTTCTGAAGGCAAAGCCTACAAAACCTCTGAAGTGGGAGACTGGCTGGCTGCCAATCTGTAGGGAGGGATCAGACCCGTTTAGGAGCTTGAACCTTTCGTTCCATGAACCATACATCGATCCCGGCCTCGTTATCCTCCCACTTGTGGTACTCTTCAAACCCCACATAATGGTAGAGCTTCCGAACTTTTTCGACCGTGGTCTCTATCAGAATAGGAAGTTGAAGCTTTTCCGAAAGGCCAAAGAGGTGATTCCTGATATCGGCCAGACCGCGAATGCTCGTTTTATTTGGATCGCTACCCAGAATCCAGACATAGATAAAATCCTCATAGTCATAACGCAGACTCTTGATATGTTTTTCCCTTTTAAGGGTAGGCATCAGTTGTGAGGGCCTGATGGCCTTCATAAACATCTTACCATATTTCAGATAGTCAATAAAAGTTCGTTTATACTGACTCTCCAAATAGTAGAACAGCACCGTTGTCTTGTCCGCCGACAGGTATACTCCATTAAATTTCTCCACCAGCTGGTAAGCATATTCTGTCATCAGGCGTACATTTCTGGATGGATCTTTCTTCTTCACCATCGACATAACACGCGGATTCTGCTCAAAGGCATTGGTAACAATAGAGATGATGATCTCACGATCGCTTGGATTCATATAAAACAGAGGTATTAAGATTATTCGGATTCCATCAACGATACTAATTTGCGGAAAATTTCTGTATTCTCATAAACCCCGATGAAATTTTCGGCTCCCGGTCCAAAGGCAAAGACCGGTACCAAAGCTGCCGAATGGTTGGTGCTTGCAAACCTGGGTTCAATTATTGAATAATCGCCGTAGCCGTCATTCTCTCCTGAAGCCCCCAGGGTAAAACCACCAGTCTCATGATCGGCTGTTACAATGACCAGGGTTTCTCCGTTCTTCTCAGCATAGTCCATCACTGCATTGATCGTTCGCTCAAAATCATTGACCTCGGCTTTCATATAATCCACATCATTGACATGTCCGGCCCAATCAATCTGCGATCCTTCCACCATCAAAAAATAGCCTGCTTCTCCAGTAGAAAGAAAATCCACAGCAATGGAAGTCGACCTGGGAAGGAAATCTCCCCTCCCATCCAGCATGCGTGGCATATAATCAAGATCCAGTAAAAAACCATATCTGTTTCCTGGCTCCGGCTTTCTGATCTTCTTCAGCTTGCGGTAATTTACTTCTATTCCATGCTCTTTAAATGGAAAGACACCTGTTGAATCCCGGAAATACTTTGAACCGCCCCCTGCAAAAAAGTCAATATCAGATTTAAGCAGGTCCATGGCAATCTCTTTTTGCATATACCTTTCGGGCTGATGAGCATAGAATCCTGCCGGCGTGGCATCGGTCACATAGGAGGTGGCAATAACACCGGTCATATATCCCTTTCTTGACAAGATTTCTACAATATTTTCGCGCACCACTGTATCCAGATCAACCCCCACAGCACTATTGTAGGTTTTATAACCTGTTGCTAATGCTGTTGCAGCTGCGGGCGATTGCGTTACCACCTCCCTGCCGGAAGATGTTTTTACAAGACCAATATATTTAAAACGGCTGAAGGAAGGCTCCCTGTCAGCATCTTTCTTATCCGGGAAATAGTAGGCAGAAGAGAGTTGTGAGATCCCCATCCCATCCCCGATCATCAGGATCACATTTTTTGGTCTCTCGGTTCTTTCAATCTGAGCCTGTCCATTTAATGGAAGCCATGAAAACAACACTATTAAAAGTGCTGCAAGGCTTGCAGCAGTATATTTTTGTATTTTTTTCATAACTATACTCATCATTACGCAATAACCACACCAAAGCAAAAATGTTTCTTGAAAAGTTGGCTTAACGGCAGGTGGGAGTAATTCTTCTATCAAGAAAAGCCTTCGTTTCAGACTCCTTGTAATAGCTTTCAATGTATTTCAAAAAATCCTGTTTTTCGGACTCCTCCATGTATTCGAAGGAAAGGACCAGGTCCCTGATCTCGTCCTGGTAGGAAGCCAACCATTCTATGGTTTTTCTGTAAACCTCCTCACTTCTGCAGGCCCCCATGTAGTATCTCTCCGTGACGCTTTCGACTCCCAGGTTATCTCCAGGTTCGGCATATTCGGCATCCACCAGCCCGCAATAATCAAAATCATAGGGAACGGGGATAAATCCTGTTGAGCTGTATTCTTTGGAGGTCAGGATCTTCAGGTTATGCCGGCCGGTTACAGAATAGTCGGCTTGACCCACCATGTAGCTAAAGAAGGCCACCCTGTCCATCCATTCCTTATTCACCGTTTTGAGTGATAGCTTATCGCTTTTGATACTCATGCTATTATTTCGCTCGACCATCATGGCTTCCGGCTCGATGATAAAAGCCCAGTCCTCTTTTTCTTTATTCTTCCGGCCTGTATCAATGATTTTAAGTTTGACCAAACGGGTATTAAAACTATAGGGGGAAAGCAGATTCCAGATCTGGTACACCAGATATTCCCTGAGCACATAGTATTCGTATGTATTACTGGATTTGCAGCGTTGAACAACTTTTAGCTTGATTACATCATTCAGATCCTCAGCTTCAATTCCGGCATGCCGGATATTCACCCAGAACATAGGCGCGATACATATTTTCTTTCTTATTTCTCCCCGGGCCCTGACCCTGACCTCATGTGTTACCTCAAAGTTATCATTTACATGACAGGTCATCACCGCCGGAAGGTATTCCTCCTTATATTTTGTTTTCTGCAATTCCTTCACACTGAATTTCAGTGTCAGGTTTAGCGGTTCCTTGATTTCAAAGAGATCCTCGTAAACAGCTATAGTATCCTCAAAGCTAGGCGGTTCATCGTTCTGACCCAATAGCGGCATGCTGATGATTAAAGCAAGATTGGTAAGGAAAAAGTAACGACGCATGAAATCCATTCTAGATAAATATAACCACGCTCTCAGGGAAATGTTTCCCGCATCTTCCAGATAAGAAATAAAAATACAAAATACTCATAGAATGACAATTCGTAAACTTTCTTAATTTAGAGCTTTATTATTTGTACCTAACTGAATCAGAACTCATGAAAAAATTTATTGCCCTTATTTTCTTCTCCGGTCTAATACTGAATATCCATGCTCAGAAACCTGAGGAGACCGAAGATTGGTCAAGAAAACCCGAAGTTGTAACTCCTGGTAAAGGAATGCTGCCACCATCAGATGCCATTGTACTCTATGGAGGAGCTGGAGACCTGGATAAATGGGAGAGTGAGCGGGAAGGTCCTGCCAAATGGACCGCCGGTGAAGAGTTAACTGTGGCTGCCAGAGCAGGTGGTATTAAGACCAGGCAGAGCTTTGGCGACATGCAGCTTCATATTGAATGGCGCTCGCCTGCAGAGGTAAAGGGTGATGGTCAGGGGCGTGGAAACAGCGGCATTTTCCTGATGGGAAAGTATGAAGTACAAGTGCTGGACTCCTACAACAATCTTACCTACTACAATGGGCAGGCAGGCAGTATTTACAAGCAAATCATCCCGCTGGTAAACGCAACTCTCCCCCCCGGAGAGTGGCAGGCTTATGATATCATATTCAAAGCCCCGGTATTCAATGAGGATGGCTCAAAAAAATCATCCCCATATGTGACTGTTATTCATAATGGTGTATTGATCCAGAACCATGTGGAGATCCTGGGGACTACCGAATATATCGGTGCACCCAAGCAAACTGCACATCCCGCCAAACTACCTATCAGTCTGCAGGACCACGGGAATCCGGTCTCCTATCGCAATATCTGGGTTCGCCCTCTTTAGTAACTAGTACTCAGTACTTGATGCTCATACTTAGAAAAAATAACTATTAACTAATAAGCAATTTCTCATGCCACGTCCAGTTACTTTATTCACCGGCCAGTGGGCCGATCTCCCCCTGGAAATTCTTTGTGAAAAAGCAAAAATCTTTGCATACGACGGACTCGAACTGGCCTGCTGGGGGGACCATTTTGAAGTAGACCAGGCCGATGAGCACTACTGCAATGAGAAGCTGGCACTTCTTGGAAAATACGGATTGAAAGTGTTTGCCATCTCTACACACCTGGTGGGACAGGCTGTTTCGGACCGCATTGATGAACGTCATAAAGCTATCCTGCCTGATTATGTCTGGGGAGATGGCGATCCCGAAGGTGTGAATAAACGCGCTGCTGAGGAAGTGATTAAAACAGGTGAGGCTGCTGCCCGCCTGGGTGTGAAAGTAGTTAATGGTTTTACAGGCAGCCCCATATGGCACATGCTCTATGGTTTTCCCCCAACACCTGCTTCTATGATCGACGAGGGTTTCGAGAAATTTGCACAGCAATGGAAGCCCATTCTTGACAGATACCAGGAGCTGGGAGTTAAATTTGCACTGGAGGTGCATCCTACCGAAATAGCCTTTGATATTGCCTCTGCACAGAGAACACTGGAAGCTCTGGACTACCATCCGGCTTTTGGATTCAATTATGATCCTTCTCACATGGGCTACCAGGGAGTCGACTATGTGGCCTTTATAAACAGGTTCAGCGAGCGGATCTTCCATGTACATATGAAAGATGTTTATTGGTCCGATGTACCAGTGGAAGCAGGAGTTTTCGGAGGACATACCGAGTTTGGCACCCCGGGCAGGTACTGGGACTTCCGCTCCCTTGGACATGGGAAGATCAACTTTGAGGAGATTATCAGGGCACTAAACCGCATAGGCTACAAGGGGCCCCTGTCTGTAGAATGGGAAGACGGTGGAATGGACCGGGAGCATGGTGCAGATGAAGCTGCTGAATTTGTAAAGAAAGTTGATTTTCCACCCTCTAATATTGATTTTGATGCTGCATTTGAAGAATAAAAGGATCATCATCTCGCTGTTAAGCATTTTACTGGTTTCAGGCCTACTCTGGTCACAGGAGCCTGGTTCGTGGACCCACTTTCGGGGATCTGACCTGAATGGGATCTCCACCGAAAAGGGATTTCCTTCCACCTGGAACGACTCTGCGAATATCGCATGGAAGGTCCCGGAATCCGGAAAAGGATGGTCCTCCCCGGTAATCTTTGGCAAGCAGGTATGGTTCACCACTGCAAATCAGGAGAGCAGGGAGATGCGTGCTCTTTGTGTGGATCTGGAGACCGGGCTTACACTTCATGACCGACTTATCTTTCATCCGGAGAAGCTCTACCGAATACATGCCATCAACAGCTATGCAACCCCCACGCCGGCCATAGAGGAAGAATTTATATATCTCCATTTCGGCCGATACGGCACCTCCTGTCTTAACACCAGCACCGGTGAAACAAAATGGGAACGCACAGACCTGCAGTGCGAACACATCCAGGGTCCCGGCTCCTCGCTGATGATCTATAAGGATAAACTGATTGTTCATCTGGAGGGGACCGATCATCAACAAATCCTGGCACTGGACAAACTTACCGGGAAGACCATCTGGATCGCAGAACGACCCGCTGAGCTCTACGACCTCATGGCACCCATCGGGAAGAAAGCTTTTGTCACCCCTATCATTGTGAACGTAAAGGGCCGTGATCTTTTAATCAGCAATGGCTCAACGGTCTGTATTGCCTACGATCCTCTTACAGGTATAGAGGTTTGGCGTGTTTCCCAGGGGGACGACTCCACCATTTCCATGCCGGTGGAGGGTGATGGTCTGGTCTTTTTCTACACCAGCTTTGTAACTGGAGAAGATGGCAAGAAGTATGCAGAGCTATTTGCTGTTGATCCGGATGGAGCCGGGGATATTGGAAAAACTCATATTCGCTGGCGAATGAAGGCGCCCATCCTTCAACTCTCCACCCCTGTTTATGTTAATGGCTTGCTTTATACAGTCGATGCAAAGGGTGTTTTTTATTGTTTGGATGCAAAGACCGGAGAGGTGAATTGGTCCGAGAATTTGAAAGGCAAGTACCACTCCTCTCCCATCTACGCCAACGGGCTCCTCTATATCAGTTCCATCCGGGGAGAGACCTTTGTATACAGGGCAGGACCTGAACCAGAACTGGTAGCCAAAAATATGCTGAAAGGTGAAATCTGGGCCACCCCTGCACTTACCGGTGGAGCTATTCTGATGCGAACAAGTGAGTATCTTTACAAGATTGTCGGAGACTGATAACTGTTGACCAGTTCATTTTTCGTGTCAGAGAGTTCCTAGCGGAGGATGATTTTCTCTGTATGTATCAGTAAGGCTGTGTGGATACGTACTATGTAGAGCCCTGAAGGAAGATTCAATCCTTCCATGTTGACCATGCTGCTGCCAGATATTGTTTCCTGGAATAACATGTTCCCGTTTATCCCGTAGAGTTTAAAAGTGGCTTCCTGAGCTTCCTCACTCGCCGGAAGCTCAACATATATAGTGCCCGTACTGGGATTTGGATATAAGCTGATGGACAACGTTCCTGGTTCAGTCGGATTCTCAGCACTTGCAAAATAATCATCAGCAAAGGGAGAACCCCACTTGGATCCGGAATTCCTCCAGTAGACAGGGTCTGAAGGATCTCCATCAGGGATACGGGAGTATGATACAAGCGAATGACCACTGCCATCAGCATATTGGGGCCAGGGAAGATCGTCCGAGTAGGTAAAATTGATCAGACTGTTTCCTTCACTATCTGTCAGTAAAATCTCCTCTCCACTATTGGAAAGATGTCCTTTGTAGTTCCCCGAGGCCACAAATCCGTATGCCCTGTAAAAGGAGGATGGCTTTGAAGCTATCACGTAAAACTGCCCGGGTGCCAGCACTGCGTTGATGGGAAACTCATAGTAGATAGCTGAATCAAGGATAAGACCCGACAGATTGATTGCAGACGGGCCAATATTCTTAAATTCTATAAATTCCAGGTCCGCACTTGGAAATGTATCCCCCTCCAGCACCAGTTCCCAGGGATGATAATTCAATTCGGTAAGTACCAATGCGGAAAAGTCCTCTTCGTCCACCAGTGTGGTAAACTCCGTAAGGGGACTCCACTCCTCTCCTATGCGAATCCTTGCTATAATATGTTCCGAGGTCTGAACTCTAAACAGAAGAGAGCCATCACTTGAAGAAACAGCATCTTTAGAGATTCCGCCGCCCACCATTCTGGGATCCTCGCCATTCATGGTGTAGAAGATCATGCCTTCCCCATTGTTGTTCCTGAGACTGATGGTGGACAATCCCTCCAGGTGAATCACCTGGTTGCTGACCTCTTGGTCGCCATGATAAGCTAAGGGGGGGGGAATATCAGAGTAGAGACCCGCCTGACTCAATTGACCCGTAAGGATACCTCCCCTACGGGGAAAATAGTCATTCCGTAGCTCATCCACCTGTGCAATCCAGTGCTCATCCCGTGTATATACCGAGCTACCGGTCTTTGTATCTCCCCAGCGGGCCGACTCAGCTATTATTGCTTTATCAATCTGTTCAACGCGTGTATTCAGACGATCTATCATCTTGTCGCTGCTTAGGGCCCCGGTTTCATTAAGATGACGATGGGCGCGGTCCTTGAAACGCATCCTGTATTCTTTATTAAAGCTCAGCAGATGGTGTAGCCACTGGGGATGAAAAGAGTGGAAATCGTGAACATCCATATGACTTCCATCGGTTCTGTCTGCCAGGTTTACCCTATCCTCAAAAATACCATTGGCAGGCCAGAATGCATCTACAAACATGGTATGTTCCGCATCATGGGCAAAAAACTGATAGCCCCTGGAGTAATCTGTACGATCGTCAATGGCATAGAAATTATTGGGACCTTTGTTGTCCCCAAATGAGGTAGTTGGAGCATCAAAATTACCCGTATAAAAAATGATCATCATATAATCAATCAGGTTATCAAGATCCAGGTAGATCTTACCTCCCTTCACCGGGTTCCCACTGGCATCCTTACCCTCTAGTTTAAAGTAATTCTCGTTACTATCGAAGCTGTTCAGACACATCTGGTACAGCTCAAACCACCCATCTGTGTTGCCATCAGTGGCTTCAATGCTGTAGCTGAAATATTCGGTATTGACCTTGATCACATCATAATCATCTGAATCGCCCCCAAAATAGGACGCTGCAAAACGTGCTTCTGCCCGCTCCTGGGTCTGAAAAAGGCCCCAATACATACCATTCAGATAAAGGTGGTAGTATCGGCTCCGGGTATAGGGATTGCCCATATCACGCTGGGTATCCCTTGAGAAAACCTCTCGCAAAAAAGTATTGCGATCATCCCCGCTTGACCATGCATAATTTTGCGCCGTACGCAGGTCAATTTTATCAAAGGTATCCACTCCTTCATCCTCAAAAAGAGGATAGTAGAGCTTGGCATCTCCATAGTCGGACCGGAAAAATAGTCTGAAAGCATGTTTTGGAAATCTTGGAAGCCTGCTATATCCTCCCCTGATCCTCAAACCAGCATTTACCCCAAAGCCACCGTTTCCATCGGGGTGTATGAGCTCTACCGAGCACTCACGTTCCCAGGCATGTCCATGATCCATTGCATTTACATAAATACCTGTCTGTGCATCAAAAAGGTGATCGAGATCAGTCACCACTGAAATAGAGGGGATATCAGTCAGTGAAGGAAGCATTCTGGAAGCGTAGGTAGCAGAATTCACAACTTTATTATCCATGGGCAAATCGATAATCTGATCATTGATGCTGGAGTTTGGCCATCCTCCACCCGGATATGCCTGGGTAAGGACTTTATCCAGGAAGATATACGTCCTGGACTCGGGAACAGCAGGTAAGATACCTGCTTGCTCTGCAGAGGCCCTGACTACCACTGCCGGAGTCAAAGGCCTGCCGGCACTACTGTTGGGATCAATCACAATGGTAGCACTACCAGGTGAGCTCAAAGCAGTTTCTGACACCTGTGGATTACTTCCATCAAGGGTATACCTAAGGTTCCATGTGGGATCGGATGTTATGATCTGAAGGTCAAAGGGATCCTCATAAAAGCCTGCTGGCAGAGAGAACATCAGCCCAGTTGTATCCACAAGCATAGGCTCTTTGGCCTCAGCGCGCAAACTTAAATTTATGTGAAAGTCGGAGCTTTCCAAACTGAAATTAAAGACCTGGAGTGCAAGCGTATTCTCTCCCTCCACCAATGCCAGGTCTTCTGGTTCCAGGTTAAAACTCTCAAATGCTCCGGATTCATGCAATTCTGAGGCAAAGCCATCATGTGATAGTATAGCAGGTGCATATCGTGACAGCACCCTACGCCCGTTGATCCATAGCACGAAACCATCATCAAAATCTGCCAACACCATCAAGTCTTCAAGGGAATCAGCTTTCAAAACAGAAAAGGTGGAGCGTATGAAAAGCACCGAGTAGCTATTCTGCATATCATCCAGAACTGTCCCGGCTGTCCCGTCCCCATACCAGAAAGGAGCAGATCCTTCGCTCCAGGAGCTGTCATCAAAGCCCTGATTCATCCAGTCGCCTGCCAGAGATGCGGCATCCTTTCCTTTCAGGTAACGGAATGATGATCCCAGAGGAAAATCCACCTGACCCTTAACATTCTGGAGTTGCAGCAGGAAGAATATAAGTAGAATTATTGCCCTTTTCACAGGTATAAAGAAAGGAAAAAACTTACAATCCCATGAACTGCATTCCTGCACCTGCAAGCAGGATGATGAACCCGGCAAAAAGGTGGAGCTGATGCTCCCTCCCCTTAAACCTCACCAGGGAGAGGCCCTGATAACCCAGGAATACCACCAGCATCATGGTACCTACAGTTGCAATTCCAAACACGAGCGCAACCAGGAAAATACCCATGCCACTCTGATTGGCTGCCGGATAGATCAGCATGGGAATCAATACCTCGCAGGGGCCAAACACAAAGATTAAAAAGAGAATCCATGGAGTGAGCCTTCCCGCTTTATCCTCTTCAATCTCCTTCACATCAAGATGTAAGTCTGTGTGCCGGATAAACTTGGGCCGCAGAAAGGCAGGAAGATGCATGTGAGCACCACGTTTTATGTATTTGAAAATACCATATGCTGTATATAAGACTCCGAATGCGATAAGCATCCAGCCCACCAGGCTACCCCTGCTGGCTTCAAAGGCTTCCAGTTTACTCAGACTGATACCCATTGCGATCCCGATCATCCCCAGTACCACAGAGCCAACCACATGACCCACCCCGGAAATAAAAGTAATCCAGAGGGTACGGGTACGAGTCCATTTGCGAGCCTTACTCAATACAATAAAAGGGAGATAGTGGTCGGGCCCCAGCAGGGTGTGAATCACCCCCAGGCTTGCTGCCGACAGCACAAGTACCATCATTTCACTCATGATATATATAATTATTTCGCAATCAGGTAGGCCTGGCATGCTGCTCCAAACCCATTGTCTATGTTTACCACACTAACACCTGCAGCACAGCTGTTGAGCATGGCAAGCAGCGCCGATACTCCTCCAAAATTGGCCCCATATCCAGCACTACAGGGAACACCTATCACTGGTATATCTACAAGTCCCCCCACTACACTGGCAAGTGCACCTTCCATACCGGCCACTACAATTATTACGGCTGCATTACTGATTATATCCATTCTGTTAAAGAGCCTGTGGATGCCGGCAACGCCCACATCATAGATGCGTTCCACCCGGCTACCCAGGAACTCTGCTGTTACTGCAGCCTCCTCCGAAACAGGCATATCGGAGGTACCCGCAGAAACCACAGCTATATATTTCTCAGGAATAGCTTTCTCTTCAGCTTGATAAACAATGGCCCTGGCCAGCTCATGATAAATGGCTCCGGGTACCTGCTCCAGAACTGCTTCATATTTCTCCCGTGTTGCCCTTGTGGCCAGGATGGGGATTCCCCTGGCATGCAGTCGGCCAGCAATCTCTGCCAGCTGTTGTGCTGTTTTCCCTTCAGAATAGATCACCTCCGGGATCCCCGTCCTCCTGTGGCGATCTGTGTCAAGGGTGGCAAAACCCATCTCTTCCAGTCCGCCCGATGAGAGCTTAGCAGCTGTCTCTTCCAGTTTCAGTTCACCCTTGCTGTAGAGCTCCAGGAGCCTGATAATTTCTGCTTTATCCATTACAATTTCTTTGTTACCTCATTTGAGATCTCTTCCAGTGTGACTCCATGTTCCCTGGCCAATTTACGGCACTGCTCAAATTCCGGTTTTTCATTGACTACTTTTCCATTGAAATAACTGCGCTTCACCTCAATCTCTCCGTACTTTGTGCTTACCACGACCATCTCCCTTCTTAGCATGCTTTTTTTCAGGGTGTGCTCCCTTAAGCCAATGCTGGAAGTTTCTGTAAAGAGGATCTCCTTCATCTTGTCTACCGAATCGCTGCTGCAAAGCACGCTCAGCATGTGGCCGGGCCTTGACTTTTTCATCACTATCGGGATTATAAATACATCGGCTGCACCTGCCTCAAACAACAGGTCCATTACGTGGGTATACCGTTCGGGATTCATATCATCCAGATTACATTCCAGCATTACAGCCTCCTCCTCTTCTACATCCTCAGGCACTCGTTTACTGCCCTCAGCCAGGTAAACCCGAAGCACATTGGGGATCTCCCCATCGCGCTGTCCGATACCATACCCGGTTTTAAGTACCACCAGTTCCATGCGGGACTCGAAGCGATCCACAGTGGCTGCAAGAATTGCAGCTCCGGTGGGAGTAGTTGCCTCATAATCCACCAGTCCGGTTTTCACAGGAATTTCAGCCACAATCTCTGCTGTGGCAGGAGCCGGAACAGGCATCATTCCATGGGCGCATTTTACGAATCCACCACCAAGCTGAACCGGGGAGGCTTGAATCTCATCCACCTCCAGGTACTCCTGGCAGATGGCTGCCCCAACAATGTCGGCGATGGAGTCCAGCGCTCCCACCTCGTGAAAATGAACCTTCTCTTTGGATATATTGTGGACCTTGGCCTCAGCCTCAGCCACCAGGTCAAATATGGCCAGTGATTTTGCTTTGATGGAATCTGAAAGAGAGCTTCCATTTATCAGTTCTTCAATATGACTGAGGTGCCTGTGTTTCTCATTCTCGGGATGATCGACCACAACAGTCACCTTAGTACCGCTGATCCCCTTACGCATATCGGCTTTCACCTCCAGGCGGAAGCCTTCAATATTCAGCTTTCCAAGTTCCCTCTCCAGATGTCCGGCATCCACACCCAGATCCACCAGGGCCCCCAGGTTCATATCACCGCTGATCCCCGCAAAACAATCGTAATATAAAATCCGCTTCATACTATTTGCCGATTTGCCGATTTAACTTTCCACTGACGAGTCCTTCCTCATCAATCACCACTTCGGGGAATCCAATCTCCCGGATCTTCTCCACCACTGAGGCCTTCATCTCCAGCAGCCTGGGGACCTCTTCGCTTCGGACTTCTATTTTTCCATGATCGCCATAGTGGCGCACCCGCACATCCTCAAATCCAAAACTATTCAGCAAATTCTCCGCTTCTTCAATCTCAACCAGTTTTTTCTTTGTAATAGAATGGGCGTAGGGTATTCTGGAGCTAAGGCAGGGACTGGCCGGTTTATTCCAGTTGGGAAGTTCAAAGTGTTTGGCAATTTCCCTGATTTCCTCCTTGTTAATGTTGCAATCTGCCAATGGAGCGTGCACCTCATATTCCGTGGCCGCTTTCATACCCGGGCGATAATCCCCATAATCATCTGCATTGGTACCATTTAACACTGGAAAACCCGGATACTTTTTACTGATGGCCTGCAGATCGGTATAGAGATGATCCTTGCAAAAATAGCAGCGGTCCACCGGGTTCTGATTATATCTGTCATCCTCTAGTTCCTTGGTTTGGATGACCTCCAGGATGATATCAAATTGCTTGCAAAAGGAATGTGCCAGCTGGAAATCCTTTCTTTTCAGACTTTCAGAATCGGAAATCACTCCTATGGCTGCTTGTCTTCCCTGCCATTTCCTGGCCAGAAAGAGCAGCAACGAGGAATCGATCCCCCCTGAGAATGCCACGATGGATCCGGGCTGTTCCTTAAACCACATCTCAAGCTTTAACAACTTTACTTCTGTATCTTTTTTCATTGCTTCCATCTCTAATCAAATCTGCTCATGGTCAGTTTCCCGTGCTGAATCCCCTTTTCAGAAATAAGTTTCTCGGCCAGTTCGGTCAACCTTGCGGAGATCCCGTTTAAAGCGATCACCTCCATGCTATTCTGTTCATTCAGGGTAAAGCGCTGTACAGAAAGAATTTCTTCGGCGTACTGCAGCTGGATATCTCCCAGGTGATTGGCAATGTCGCGCTTATGGTGGTCATAGACCAGGGTCACCGCTCCGGCTACCCGGTTGTTACATTGCCATTTCTTCTCGACTATGTGGCGGTTCACCAGCTGACGCAGTGCCTGGGAGCGATTGGAAAATTTATTTTCCTGTACATATTCATCCAGTGCATCCAGCACGTCCTTCTCAAATGATACTCCAAAGCGAACTACCGACATCGTGTTACTATTTTACACAAAGGTGTTAACAAAGGCAAGATAGGGATTTTTTCCAAAGCACAAAAGCCGTATACTTGACTTCCCCCAATAATCCTAACGTGATACTCCAAGTCATGGACTTTGCTTAAGTTTCTGGATTTCACGAAGTGATAAGCGTGAGAATATGGGGATACTTTCTTAGGAATTTTTACACGTGAATAATATTTGATAGCCGGGTGTTCATTTCACATAATCCGGAAGTAACAGATGTGTTACTTTCTCACAATATGTTACTTAATACGTTTTTTGTCTTTCAGTAAATTTAATTCTAATTACCTGTATAACTGCATAATACAATGGCGAGGAAAATGGGTAATTAAAAAATATGAGTCACAACCTTGTTACAAAGTCACGACTCTGTTACATGTAAAATATCCGAAAATGGGGTAGGCAGGAGCTCTGCATATGATGCAGGATGGCTTCAGATGCGTCTCAAAATGGGGGAAGTCCAAAGAAGTTATTTCTTGACTTCCCCTCTTTAAGGTTGTAACTTACACTGAACCAAAATACTTGAGCCCTATGTCAGACAGCGTTTACAAAGTCATCGAGTTGGTTGGCAGCAGCACCAAATCATGGGACGATGCGGCCGCCAATGCCATTAACAAAGCATCAAAGACTCTGCGGGACCTCCGTATTGCCGAGGTAACCGCCATGGACATTCATTTGAAGGATGGGAAGATTGAATTCTACCGGACCAAAGTGAAGATCTCCTTTAAATTCCAATCCTGATAGCAGGTTCCGGGGCCCAGGAACGGGCCCCGGCTTATTCGTGCTACTCGTACCTCAGGCTTTTCACCGGATTGGCACGTGCGGTCCGTAAGGCATGGAACGTAACAGTGGCCAGGGCCAGGAGTACAGACAGCACAAATACTATTAAAAACACCTGGATCTTCAGTTCGGTAGAATAAGTGAAAAACTTAAAGATGCGCCATAGTACCAGGTAAGCCAGGGGCAGGGCCACCAGGTTGGAAATCATCACCAACTTTATGAACTCGGATAGCAGCAGCCTGACCAAGGATCCTGATTGGGCGCCCATAACCTTGTGTATGCCTATCTCCTTGGTCCTCCTGCTGTTGTTAAACTGTGAGAGCCCGATCAGTCCCATAATGGCAATAAAAATAGCGATGCCCGAGAAGAGCTTAAGGACAAGTGTGAGACTCTCGGTATCTTGCAGCATATTATAATTGTATTTGCTTACATAATCAAATTCGAGCTCATATCCCGGATTGTGATTTTGAAACACCTCCTCAATGGCTGAAAGCTGCTTTGAGGAGGTCCCCGGAACTACCCTTACGAACAAGTAGTCCTGTACAGGCTCATAGACATAGATCAGAGCATCGTTGGAGAATGCATCCAGCTGCATAGGATAGAATTTAATATCCTCGGTAATCCCCAGGATAATACGTTCATGTCCCCATATATACATCTCACGACCCACCGGGTCCTCCCACTCCATATAGTCCACCAGGGAGCGGTTTACCACCACATAACTATAGTTCAAGGTATCACGTTCCTCACTAAAGTAATCACCCTCCAGCAAGTCAATTTCAAAAGTGGAAAGAAAGTCAGCATTGGTACGGATGACCCTGGCAATCTTGTTGTGTTCTCCGTCCCGCTCTCCCCAGTCGATCTCGCCAAAATTTACCTGCACAGGAATCTCCGAAGCAGAACTAACCCCTTCCACAAAGGCGAGCTGCTCCAGTTCCTCTTTGATAACCTGGTAACGGTCCCATACCCTTCCCTTGGTCCGGATATAAAGTACATCCTCGCGGTTAAATCCCAGGTCGGCCTCCCTCATATGGGTAAATTGCCTGATCATGAAAATGGAGACCGTGATAAAAATGATTGAAAAGGCAAACTGGAGTACAATCAGCACACGCCGTGACCTGCCTCCTGAACGCGGTTTCTGAATCCCCTTCCCGGAGAAAAAGGCCAGGGGCTGGTAACCCGAAATTTTAAGGGCTGGATAGAGCCCGGCCAACAGACCGGTCAGCAGGTAGATTCCTGCAATCTGCAGCCAGAATCCCAGGTCCCTGTTCACCTCTTCCTGGTAAAGCTCAACAAAACGAAAGGCATTGGTCGCCATCTCGGCTATGAAAAAACCCAGATACAGAGCCAGGAGCAACAGGATGTATGATTCACTCATAAACTGGGTTACCAGTTGACGCCTGTTGGCTCCGGCATTTTTACGAATGGCAATCTCCTTTAACCTCATGGAAGAACGGGCAGTGGAGAGGTTAATAAAATTAATGCAGGCAATTAGCAGGATCACTACGATCATAATCACGTTGAGCATATATCCGATCCACCCCTGGCTCTCCCCGTGCAGGTGTATGCGGTCCAGGCGATCCAGGAAAAAATAGCTTTCAAAATCTTCTTCGAGATGCTCCTCCACATGTGCATTGATGGAAGCATTTAGTCTGACCAGGTCTGTTCCGGCGGCCAGCTTGAAATTATTGAAGTACATGGTTCCTCCATATTCATTAATCGGGTATCCCAGCTCCTCCATGACATGGAAGCCCAGCAAAGCTTTAAATTGATAAGTGGATACAACGGGTGGATCTGCTGCAATGGCCACCACGGTAAAGTAGCCTCCCTCCCCAATCTTAATCTGCCTTCCCATTGCATTTTCCTCACCAAAAAACTTCTCTGCCAGGCTCTCGGTAATAACAATTTGATCCCTTGCCTTAAAAACCTCCTCCGGGTCTCCCTCAAGCAGAGGAAATGTGAAAAAACTAAAAAAGTTGCTATCCACCATAATCACCTGAGCTTCATCGAGGTATTTCAGAGGCACATCCGCGTCTGCCTCTTTTACAGGAATTCCCAACTCAAACTCTCTGGCTTGGCTGACCCGGCAGCTACTCTCAATTTCGGGGTACAACTCCTTGAAAACCTTTGAGTATACACCGCCTGTCCTCTCGGAGGTATAATCAGAATTATTCATGTTAAGCCGGATATTCAACACATACATCTTGTCAATATCCTCGTGAAATCTGTCAAAACCTGCATCGAGACGGATCACGGTCAAAATGGTCAGGAACATCCCAAAACCGATGGCCATACCCACCAGGTTAATGGTAGTGATAAATTTGTTTCTCCAGAAATTGCGAAGTGCGCTTAGAAGGTAATTTCGAATCATTTGTTCATTATTTACCCTTCTAATGACAATATTGTGCCATAAGAGCTATCTTGTTGTATTGCTGGATTTTGACAATGTCATTCGAAATGTCGATGTCGGAAATTCCGACACATCGTGTGCATGAATCCAACAATGTCTTAAATTTACATCAAACTGCATGAAAAACTTATAGATGGCCAGGAAAGAGGGTTCCATACTGATTGTGGATGACAACAGCGATCTGCTGATCGCTCTCAGACTGATTCTGTCGCGTACCTTCACCACTATCGACATCCTGAAAAACCCCAACCTGATCCTCTCCACGCTGGAGAAGCAGGCCTACGATATCATCCTGCTGGACATGAATTTTAAAGCCGGACAAAATACAGGCAACGAGGGAATTTTCTGGATGAACAAGATCCTGGAAAAGGACCCGGAAGCCACCGTGGTTTTTATAACCGCTTACGGGGATGTTGAGCTGGCCATCAAATCCATGAAAGAGGGAGCGGTGGACTTTATCATGAAATCCTGGGACGAACAAAAGATCCTTTCCACGCTGCAGAGTGCCTTTGAACTAAGGAAAAGTAAGATGCAGGTATCCCTGTTAAAGAAAAAGCAGGCCCACCTGTCTGCCGAACTGGAAAAGGACCATTTGGTCTGTTACTGCCACTCCTCCTCCATGAAGGCACTCAACAGTCTGGTGTCTAAAGTGGCTGGCACCGATGCCAGTGTGCTGATCCTTGGAGAGAATGGGACTGGTAAGGAGGTGGTGGCCCGGGAGATTCACAGACTTTCCAGTAGAAAGAATGAGATATTTATGAAGGTGGATCTTGGAGCCCTGCCTGAAACCCTGTTCGAGAGCGAGCTTTTCGGGCATGTAAAAGGCGCTTTTACCGATGCAAAGGAGGAGCGGGATGGCCGTTTTGTTATCGCTTCGGGTGGAACGCTCTTTCTGGATGAGATCGGTAATCTTCCCCCGGGGCTGCAGAGCAAGCTTCTTTCGGTACTTCAGAACAATGAAATATACCAGGTGGGATCCTCCATTCCTAAGCCTATAGATGTCAGGATCATTACAGCAACCAATATGCCCCTGCAAAAAATGATCGGGGAAAAAACTTTTCGGGAGGACCTCTATTACCGGATCAATGCCATTGAAATGGAGATCCCTCCCCTGAGAAACAGACAGGAGGATATTCCCGTACTGGCTGAATTCTTCCTGAGGAAGTACAGCGATCATTATAATAAAACCGGACTTAAACTATCTGATAAGGCAATGGAACAACTACTCTCCCATCCCTGGCCGGGCAATATCCGGGAATTGGAGCATGCCATGGAAAAGGCGGTGATCCTGTCGGAAAAGGAGGCGATTTCCAATTTTACACTCACACCCAGGCCAGAAAGCAGCAAGGCATCATCATCGCCAGCCACCCTGAACCTGGAAGTCCATGAAAAAATGGTGATTCAACAGGCAATGAGGGAGCAGCAGGGGAATATCAGTGCTGCAGCAAAAGTACTGGGCATCAATCGTTCCACCCTTTACCAGAAGATGAAAAAATATGGTGTTTAGCCGTTTCATATGGTCCATCCTGGCCTTTGTAGCGGCCATTGTACTGACTGCCATAGGCCTTGGCATCTACCTTCAGAAGCCCGAATTCCCGGTGACCAACTCTTTGTTTGTGCTTGCCCTGATCCTGGAGACTGCCGCCCTCTTATGGTACCTCACCCGAATCAGACGGGATCTCTTAAAATTGATTAATGCCCTTGTAAACGATGATCCGACCATGCAATTTTCAAGAGTGCGCCGGGATCCCTACTTCAATGCCATCCATGCGGGATTTAATTCTCTTATAAGTGATTTCAGGCTGGTCAGGCTCGACCGTGAAGCCGAGCAGCGCTTCTTCGAAGAGACGGTTAACCATGTGCAGTTTGGCCTGGTGGCCTTCAATGAAAATGGAGAGGTAAGAATGATAAACCGCGCTTTCCTGGAGCTATTCGGCATCACCGCCTTGGATCGCCTGGATGTTCTGGAAGATGTAGCACCGGATCTACCCGCTTTTTTTAAACAGTTTTCGCCGGGCAAAGAGACCTTAAAGAAGATATCTCTTGCGGATGGCCAACACCACCTTATTTTCCTTGCCTCCGGCTTTGTCCTTAAAGGAGAGAAGATCACCCTGCTCTCGGTGCGTGATATCAGCCGGGAGATAGACCGGAACGAACTGGATGCATGGCAGAAATTACTTAGGGTATTGCGGCATGAAATACTAAACTCCCTCAGCCCAATTAAGCTGATTGCCGGTAATCTCTCAAAAAGACTCCAGCCCGAAGGGGAAATGGTCCCTCTTGAAGGTCTTAGCGAAAAAGAAGCTACTGATATCAAAACCGGACTCGATACCATCCACCGACGTGCTTCAGGACTCTCTGTTTTCCTGGATGCCTATACCAACCTATACAGAACTCCAGAGTTCAAGCCGGAAGCAACGGAGATAGCCCCCCTTCTCCAAAGGATCATTGGGCTTTTCAAAGAGGAAGCAGAAAATCTGAAGATTCAGCTGAAGCTTGAGCAGGCCAACAAGGGACTCGAACTCCTTATGGACGAAAGAATGATTGAACAGGTGCTGATCAACCTGGTCAAGAATGCCATGGAAGCAGTGAAAGAGCGGACTTCCAAAACCATTAGCCTTTCGGCTTTTAAAAGTGATTATGCGACGGTAATATCAGTAAGCGACAGCGGCGCAGGTATTCCGGAAGATCAACTTGAGAGTATCTTTATCCCATTCTTCTCCACCAAAGAATCGGGAACCGGCATCGGACTCAGCTTCTCCCAACATGTAATGCAACTGCATGGAGGACATATCAGGGTACACTCTACTCCCGGAGAAGGAAGCGTGTTTCATCTGAGGTTCGGCACCAGCTAGGTAAAGTCAAGTAATCTCGTAATTTTGCAAACATATGCGATCCGTTTAAGTTATACTTTGAAATAAACCGCCATGCCTATTAACGTACCCACAAACCTTCCGGCTATCAAGGAGCTGAAAAAGGAGAATATCTTTATCATGGAGGAGAACCAGGCTCTTCACCAGGACATCCGGCCATTACGTGTTGCCGTGTTGAACCTGATGCCGGTTAAGATGGTTACTGAAACAGATCTACTGAGGTCACTTGCCAACACACCCCTGCAGGTGGAGCTGGATTTGCTCTATATGGATGAGCATTTGTCAAAAAATACTCCCCGGGAGCATATGGAGGTATTTTACAAAACCTTTGATCAGATCCGTGATCAAAAATACGATGGACTGATCATCACGGGCGCCCCGGTGGAGCTTATCGAGTTTGAAGAGGTTGATTACTGGAAGACCCTGTGCGAGGTCCTGGAATGGAGCAAGACCAATGTAAGCAGCACGATGCATATCTGCTGGGGAGCTCAGGCGGGACTCTACTATCACTATGGCATTAAGAAATATCCCCTTCCATCTAAGGCATTCGGGATATTTGATCACCAGATCACCGACCGGAAACACCCCCTGGTACGCGGATTCGACGACCTCTTCCCTGCCCCTCACTCCAGGTATACCGAGAATCGGCTGGAGGATATTAAAAAGCATCCCGATCTGATCCCCCTTGCATGGTCATCCGAGGTTGGATCCAATATCGTCCTTTCAAAAGATAACCGCCAGATCTTTATTTCCGGACACCTGGAGTACAATCCGCTCACCCTGAAAGACGAATTTGAAAGAGACTGTGCCAAAGGGCTTGATACAGCGGTACCTGAGAACTACTTTCCTGACGATGATCCCTTAAAGGATCCCGTAATACGCTGGCGTGCTCATGCCAGTCTGCTCTTCTCCAACTGGCTGAACTACTACGTCTACCAGGTGACCCCCTACGACTGGAAGTAAAAAAAAGCAAAGTAGGATCGTGTTAATGATTTTAGATTTTACCTTTATGGGTGAACGTATAAACTCATTTAACTACACCATCATGATCAGAAAAACTGCCTTTCTTATGGCCCTTATCATCACGGCTATCAACCTGAATGCACAGACTGGGAAAGTACACGACGAGCTCACAATGGAGAGTAAAATCCTGAATATGGAGCGCAAATACGCCATTTATCTGCCCCCCGACTACGAATCATCAGAGCGAAGCTACCCCGTACTTTACCTGCTGCATGGTGCCGGCGACGATCAGACTGGATGGGTGCAGTTTGGTGAAGTATTGCATATTGCCGATAAGGCCATATTGGAAGGATCGGCCACACCAATGATAATCGTCATGCCGGACGGGAACAGTGGGAAGCGTGGCTATTTCAACGACATGCAGAATGAATGGAGGTACGAGGACTTCTTTTTCGAAGAATTTATGCCATACGTGGAATCGACCTATAGAATCAAAGGTGAGAAAAGGTATCGAGCCATCTCCGGACTCTCCATGGGCGGAGGCGGCACTTTTATTTATGCCCTGCACCATCCTGAGCTGTTTTCCTCAGCCTGTCCCCTCAGTGCCTACTGCGGACCACTGAGCCTGGAAGATATGGAGCGGCAATTGAAAAGGCGTGGTACGGAACCGGGAAGCAAGGAGGAGATGGAGACCTGGTATAAGCGTCACAGTGCAGTGGAGCTGATCAATGAAATGCCGGATAAGCAAAAGAAAGCTGTAAGGTGGTACATCGATTGTGGAGATGATGATTTCCTGTATGAAGGGAATTCCCTGGCCCATATTGCCATGCGCAAAAAGGAGATCCCACATGAATTTCGGATTCGCAACGGGGGGCATACCTGGACCTACTGGAGAGAATCCCTGCCGGAGGTACTATCCTTTGTCTCAGATGCTTTCCACCAGCATTAGCTTTACACCCCATGATACAGGTTCAAAACCTGACCTACAGCTACCCGGGTACCGAAAAGCAGGTATTAAAAGATATAAGTTTTGAGATCAAAGAGGGAGAGATTTTCGGTTTCCTGGGTCCCTCAGGAGCAGGGAAAAGTACAACTCAAAAGGTCTTGAACGGATTGCTAAAGGGTTTTGGAGGCTCAGTGCATATCAATGGAACTGATCTCTCAAAAATGAAGCGTTCCTTTTATGAGAAGATTGGGGTTGCCTTTGAGTTCCCCAACCTCTATCTGAAGCTGACTGCCCTGGAAAACCTGCAATTGTTTGCCTCCTTTTTTAAATCCAAGACCCGTGATCCGGATGAACTCCTGAAGATGGTTCAGCTGGAAGGTGACCGGGACACACGTGTGGAGGCATTCTCAAAGGGAATGAAGATGAGACTCAGTTTTATCCGCTCTCTGCTGAACCAACCCGAACTGCTTTTTCTGGATGAACCCACCGCCGGTCTCGATCCAGGCAATGCCCGTATCATGAAGGATATCATCCTGGATCTAAAGCAGCAGGGTGTTACCATCTTCCTTACCACCCACCATATGGACGATGCAGGTGAGCTCTGCAACCGACTGGCCTTTATGGTGGAAGGTACGCTTCCGGTCATCGACTCCACCCAGGAACTTCGGCTTAAGCACGGAAAGAAAACTGTAAGACTGGAATATATGGAGAATGGGATGACTCTTTCTGATGAGTTCCCCATAGACCAGCTGGCTTTCAATCCAACGTTTAACGAGATATTAGAGAACCAGGAGATCCTGACCATCCATACCCAGGAGGCCTCACTGGAAGATATTTTTATTAAGGTCACCGGTCAGCAGTTAAAACAGTAAATAGCTTAGAAAAATGAAGCTGCTGCTGAAAAAAGAGATCATACTTCAATGGCGCCAGGGCTTCTGGCTGGTCTATTTTGTATTCACAGCCATCTATGTTACCGTCCTTTTAAGTCTTCCGGAAAAAAACCGGATGCTGGTGAGTCTGATTCTGATTCTCTCCGACACCACCATGCTGGGGGTTATTTTTATTGGGGCGCTGGTCTTGCTTGAGAAACAGCAGCTTGTGATCCAGAGTCTGTTTGTGACCCCCCTGGAACCTTCTCATTATATCTGGTCTAAAACCCTCTCCCTTTCACTGATTGCCATAAGCATGAGCATACTGGTCTATTTGCCTGTATGGCACTTCAGTGCATACACCCTGCTCCTGCTGGCAACAATTGCTTTCACCGCGGGCACTTTTGTGCTGCTGGGCCTGGGACTTGCTGCACGAATCGATACCATCAATCAATATTTTGGTCTCCTGATGGGAGTCTCCATGCTATTGATCCTCCCTGTACTTCCCTATATGCTTCTGGAACAACATCCCGTCTTCCTGATTCTACCCTATGTGGCCTCGCTGGATCTGATGCTGGGCACCATGAATCCGCTACCCTTTTGGAGGATCCTTTTGGATATTGTCCTGCTGGTAGTCTGGGGATTCATAGCCTACAGATATGCCATCCGGCGGGTCACACGATATCTTGTATTTAAATAGTATGCAGTGAATTGGAGTGCTATCCCATACGACTATAAACTACTGAAAGGTGATCCCATGCTGATTCTCAGCCTGCTGGTTCCCTTTATTCTCTGGGCTCTGATGCATCTCCTCTTTCCCTTCCTGGAAGTTCTGGTGATGAAACAATGGAATGTGGATATCTCACCCTATTACAGGCAGACCGGAATATTCTTTCTTATGCTTATCCCAATGATGATGGGAATGGTCTACGGATTTATCCTGCTTGATGAACGAGATGGGGGAATCATCACTGCCATTTCGGTCACCCCCACCGGAAAATTCGGCTACCTGAAACTAAGAATGGGCATCCCCCTTTTCCTCAGCTTTGTTTTTATCATCCTTTTCCTGTTCCTTCTCGGGCTCACTGGCACCCTGAATATCCTGCAACTGATTGTGATTTCACTCCTGATATCAAGCCAATCCCTGATCCTGCTGCTTTTGCTGGGGGCCTTTGCCGATAACAAAGTAATAGGTATGGCTATCTCCAAGGGATTTGGAATCCTGTTGATGGGACCCTTACTTGGTTTTGCCCTGCCTGCACCCTACAACTGGAGCGGAGCCTACTCTCCTCTCTTCTGGGCCAGCCGATCCCTTCTGTCAGATTCCCAGGATACTTTCTGGCTCTATGCCAGCATCACGTTCCTGTTTCATCTTTTTCTTGTTTGGATCCTATTTCGTAAATTCACCGCCCGAAGCGACTAACCATTAACTTATATTTACTACTATGAAGAATACAGTTTCAATCCTATCCCTCCTTGTTATTTTTTTCCTTGTCAGCAGCTGCAACAACAGCAGCAATGTAAGTGAAGCAGGCATTCCTGTGATCTTCGATACCGATGCCAATAATGAACTGGACGACCAGCATGCGCTGGCCTATCTGCTGCTAAATGATCAGAGCTTCAATATACTGGGCATCACCACCAACGCCACTTACAATGGCGGAGAAATTGATGAGCATATGAAAGAGGCCCAGCGCGTGGTGGATCTGGTGGGATGGAAAGATAAAGTTAGGGTGATCAAAGGTGCCAATGGTGATTTCGAAGAGATAAGAGCTCAGCTTAAGCAGGAGGAGTTCGATGGATCAGAGGCCGTTGATTTCATCATTCAGGAGGCCATGAAAAAGCGAAAAGAGAAGCTGGTTCTGCTTCCTGTAGGAAAACTCACCAATGTGGCCCTGGCCCTGGAAAAGGAACCTGCCATTGCCAAGAAAATTCGGATTGTCTGGCTGGGTGCCAACTATCCCGCTCCGGGCGAATACAACCTGGATAACGATATTGCATCCATGAACTACATCCTTAAAACAGATGTGCCTTTTGAAATGGTAACCGTTCGTTATGGAGAAACTTCGGGCACAGCATATGTGATGGCTAAAAGGAGAAACATTTATGCCCGCATGCCAGGGATGGGACCTGTGGTGGACGAAGCGGTTACAGGAAGGCATGGGGGTGCCTTCACCTGTTTTGGAGACTATTCGGTGGACCTGTTCCGAAACATTACCTCCCTTGAGAATGGCTGTTTCCGGTCGCTTTTTGATATGGCAGCAGTGGCCATTGTTAAAGATCCCTCTTGGGCTGAAGCTTATGAGATTCCGTCTCCCCTCTATCTAAATAATGAATGGGTAGAACAAGGCGGAAACAGCAGGGTGATTACCGTCTGGGAGAACTTCAACAGGGATGCCATCATGACCGATTTCTATTCTACCCTTGAGAATGCATCAGCAGCTGAAGCGGCGGTTGAATAATTTGACTTATGGAAAGCAATTTCCTAACTTGGCTTAAAACCACGAGACATGAAAAGAAGAAAATTCATTGAAACTTCAGCTATGAGCGTGCCACTGATCAGTATGTTCCCCGCCAATTTATCAGCTCTTATCCGTGAAACAGCAAAGGGGAAAATTGAAAAACGGGTCCTTGGAAAAACAGGTGAAATGTTGTCAATGATTGGATTCGGAGGCATTGTTGTTGACAAAGCTACCACGGAACAGGCAGCCAGCCGGGTCAAGGAGGCCATTGATCATGGTATTAACTATTTTGATGTGGCTCCATCCTATGGCAATGCCGAGGAGATGCTGGGTCCCGCCCTGGAACCCTACCGGAAAGATGTTTTCCTGGCTTGCAAAACCGGTGAGCGAAAAAAAGACGGATCCCGCCGGGAGCTGGAGCAGTCACTAAACTACCTCCATACCGACCACTTTGATCTCTACCAGTTGCATGCAGTCACCACTCTGGAGGATGTGGATACTATATTTGGAAAGGGTGGAGCCATGGAGACTTTTGTAGAAGCACGTGATGAAGGCAAGGTGAAATACCTGGGATTTTCAGCCCATTCGGTGGAGGCAGCCCTGGCCCTGATGGAAGGTTTTGATTTTGATACCATTCTCTTCCCCTTCAACTTTGCTGCCTGGTACAATGGGAATTTTGGCCCGCAGGTTATGGAAGAAGCACAGAAAAGAGGAATGGGAATCCTTGCACTAAAAGCAATGGCCTGGAGAAAATGGGAAGAGGATGAAGAGCGAAACATAGACAAAACCTGGTATAAACCACTGACCGACAAAGAGCAGGCCCGGGCAGGACTCAGGTTTACCCTTTCACACCCGGTTACGGCTGCCATTCCTCCCGGTCATGAAGACCTCTTTTCCATGGCCCTTGGTCTGGCCACAGAATTCAAACCCATGGATAAAGATGAGATTGCGGCCATCAAAGAGAAAGCCATGAAGACCGATCCCATCTTCAGCTATCCCATGCACGGGCAAACTTAGGAACGCTTCTGGTACGTACGTGTTAATCAGAAAATAAAAACATGTATTCGGATCTGTATTCAGGGTGCCCAAGCACTTCCAGATGAAGGATGAAGCCATCTGATTTCCAACGTGGTAGTATGGCTTTCAATACGGGCCCTTCCAGGTTGGAATTGGATTCTACACGCCCAAACTCCCAGCTACCCAGATCCAGGACCTTTTTCCCGGCTATCAGGGTAGCTTTTACCACTCCCGATTCAAGGGTCTGGTAGCGATCGTTCAGTATCCATAACTGAGTTGAGAACGGCTCATCCCGCCTCCATGTCAGCTTGTAGTTACGAGCACTTGCAAGAACAGGTCTGCAGGCATCCCGGACTGCGTAGAAAGCAGGCTTGGGCAAGCTGGGCCAGTTAATAATGCTGTTATTGGCGGCTGTGGGCCAGGGCTCATTGTAACACCAGTTCAGGGCCATGGAGCAGTAAGGTTTTTGTCGCCTGGCCTCTTCATAAATGGCTTTATAACCTTCACTTTGCAGCAACTGCCCCATCTCCACAAGCTCCTCAAGATGGGTCGCACGACCAAAATAATCTTCAATCATATCCTTCATCAGCCAGGTATCACCCACCCAGGCATTGTAAGCATGGTGACTCTCCCAGGAAGTGCCAGCTTGTGGGGGCCAAAGCTCCTCCTCGGGAATAATGGTCTCCAGGATCTCCACCGGTGAAGGACCAGGCATCCCAAATTCGGTATAGGCAGTATTATGAGCACGCATCATCGTCTCGTAGACCTCATCTCCTGTCTCCTGATCACGAAACACATAATGCCCGTGTCCCATTCCCATCAATGGGGAAGTACTAATAAAGGGAGTATATGGGTCCAGCTCAAGGCATAGGGCATTCAGCAATCTTATAGCAAATGATTGGTCTGTCATCCCGCTCCATGCATTAAATAGTTCATTCCCACCTGACCACATGGCCAACGAAGGATGAAAGCGAATGCGTTTAACAATCGACTCTGCTTCCTGCTTCAGTACCATCAGGTATTCCTGAGTACTCTTATAATTGTTGCAAGCCAGGGGAAACTCCTGCCACACCAGGATTCCCTTCCTGTCACACAAATCATAAAAGGACTCCTTGTTAACAATACCTCCTCCCCAGACCCTGAGCATATTAAAATTGGCCTCCAGGGCAAGATCAAGAAGCTCTTCGTACCTTTCTTTGCTTATTATCCCTGGGAAAATTTCCGGATTCACCCAGTTGCTTCCCTTGCAGAAAATCTTTAGCCCATTGATCTCCAACTGGATGGGAGCTACGCTCCTGGTCTTTGGAAATCCCTTTGGTTCTGCCCAGGCACCTTCGTTCATCACCAGCTTCACCATCCTAAAGCCCAGATGACCCCCGTAGGTCTGCAGCGTAAGCCCAGACTGATCCGCCAACTCTAGGGTGTAGGTATACAGGTAGGGCTCCCCGTGGTCGTGTGGCCACCATAACTCCGGATTGACAAGTTCGGTAAGGAGCACTCCCTTATCATTGTATGATTTCAGGTACCCCATATCAACCTTGCTCCCGGAGGAATCCGCAAGACTCCAGCTTATATTGCATGCTGTCAGATTCTTACCCGCAGTCTCCACTCTTATAAATGCCTTTGTCAAATCCTCATTCAAGGTATACTGCACTGATACTTCATCAAGGTGTGATTCAGGAAGTATCTCCAGCCATGTATCATCCCAAATACCACTTGGAACCAGGCGGGGATGCCAGTCCCAACCATAAGAGACTGCTGGTTTGACCGAAGCTGCTGCCTGATTGCGATCGGCCGATTCCGAATCTTTCTTTGGTATGGGAAATACCCTGATCCGGAGCTCATTATTAACCCAAAGCAAGTTGGTCAGGTCAAGCCTCACCGGAGTAAACATGCCCTCCTGGCTAAGCAATTTCTTTCCATTGAAAATAATCTCAAATTCGTAATCTATGCCCAGAGAACGAAATACCAAACGCTCTCCTTCCTTCATGCTTGGTTTGATAAAATTGCTTACATACACGAATTCCCGGTCCTCCATCCAGAGGTAATCTTTCCAATTCTCTCCATAGTAATAAGGACCATAGCCCTCATTCTTTGCAATATCAAGCTGAATAGCTCCCGGTACAGTTGCTTCCGCTATAAGCAGATTCCCGGGAGCATTCTCGTCCTCATAGGAAACTGTCCAATTAAGCTCCAGGGGATCCTGTGCCACAAGGTTTCCCAAAAAAACAAAGCCTATTATAATCAGAAGAGATCTGTACATTTTTCAATCCTTAAGTTAATCATCCCTTCAATAAAGAAGTTTTTGTATAAGCTGAAGGGCAAATCCAAATACCAAAATTATTGGGAGGAAAGCTAATCGTTTCATACATCAGATTTTAGGTTCGTAGCTAAATGTAAGGGAAAAAGAGAAAGGATGCAACTTGTTGAAAGATCGGAGTCTAGGCCCTCTCCTCTTTTCTTATTCGCTCCTGAATCCTCCGAAGTGATGAAAGTACCAGATTCCTGGGCAGGAAGCGCGGCGCCAGGGAAAGCAGTTTATTGGAAAAACCGGGGATGATCCTGATCCGTCCCTTCATCATCCCCTTCATGGCAGTACGAGCCACCTCTTCCACCGTGGTGGTAACGATCTTCTCCTTTTTTTCCGACGATCCGGAATAGCTGGCGGCAGTGCTGGCAAAATTGGTATTAAAGAGTCCCGGCAAAAGAACCGTAACCGTAACACCGGTTCCTTTTACTTCATTTGCAAGTGCTTCCGAAAAGTAGTGTATATACGCCTTGGATGCATAGTAAACATTCATTAGGGGTCCGGGTTGAAAGGCTGCCAGGGAGGAGACATTCATAATCCTGCCCGATCCCCTGTGGATCATCTTTTGGACCACCAGCTTGCACAGGTGAGTCAGGTTGAGTACATGCAAGTGCAACATGCTCTCTTCGAACTGCCAGTCGGTCTCTGCAAAAAAACCGAAAAGACCAAAGCCGGCACTATTAATGAGGATATCAAATTCGTAGAGATTCACCTCTGCGAATAACTCTTCTGCAGCCCTGTTAAGGCCCAGGTCCTTCTCAATGATTTTGATCCCAGCACCATAGGCATCCTGAATCGATTTGGCCGCTTGTTCCAGGCCATCTCCATGCTTATCCACCATCACCAGGTCATAGGAGTCAGCGGCAAGAAGTCTGCAGAATTCCAGCCCAAGCCCTGATGCTGCCCCTGTTATTAAAGCCTGATTACGGATCATAGAATCTAAAAGTTATGCGCTATATTTAAAGACTACAATATAATTACTATGATGAAATATTTCTTCTCCCTCCTGTTCATCTTCCTGCTTGTGTTTAAAGGCTGTTCTCCGGATAAACAACACACGATAATCGGAGCCAAAATCTACAAACACAGCGGACCCTATCCGCTGCTGTTCGAACAATGGAACCAACTGGGCATCAACACAGGATTTTGCAGCCAGGACCTGATATCTGATTCGGAATTTATGAAAGAGGCCATGGAGCATCAGATCTCCACCTTTGTGATTTTCCCGGTCTTTTTTAATCCCGAAGCTCTAGCCGAAGAGCCTGATCTCGCAGCCATAAACCGGAATGGAGAAGTGGCTGCAGAGGAGTGGGTTGAATTTGTCTGCCCTTCCCGGGAGGCTTACCGGCAGCAGGTCGTAGCACATGCCCGCAGTATTGTCCGTGACCATCAACCCGACGGAATCAGCATCGACTTTATCCGTCATTTTGTATACTGGGAGAAGGTATATCCCGACCGGGACCCGGCTTCTCTTCCTGTCTCCTGCTTCGACTCGGTTTGTCTGAACCATTTCCAGCATGAAACCGATATTAGTATCCCTGATGAGCTAAGTGGTATCCCGGAGAAAGCAGACTGGATTCTAAATGAGCATGGGGATGCGTGGACCACCTGGCATTGCCAGCTGATCACTTCCATGGCAAAAGAAATTGCAGAAGCAGCCAGGGAAGAGAAGCCCGATATCCTGGTTAATATCCACCTGGTTCCCTGGGCTAAAGAGGATTTCAATGGAGCAATTCAAAAGGTGGCCGGACAGGATATTAGGGCACTTTCAGAATTTAGCGACTACCTCTCTCCCATGACCTACGCTCATATGGTCAAACAAGCTCCATCCTGGGTACATCACATCGTGGAAGATATATATATGCAAACAGGAGGAGCTATCCTGCCTAGCATCCAGGTGGGGAAGGCCTACCTGAAAACAGAATTTGACCTTGAGGAGTTCAGGCAGACCCTTGAAGCAGCTCTGGAAGCTCCTTCATCCGGAGTAGTGATATGGTCCTGGGAGCGTTTACTTGCCGAACCAGCAAAGGTCGACCTGTTCAAGGACATTGTCACAGCTCATTGAATAATTCATACATTTATCGCTCTGAAAAAACGTATAGATCATGAAAAAAACTGTTCTTTTTCTTTCAATCCTTGGATTATTAAGCGCATGCCAGGTAAAGGTCCAGCAGGAGACTGACTCGCCGCTCATTGGCAAAAACCTTTTAACACTGAGTTCCGATATCATGAGCCCTGAAGTCCTGTGGTCCTTCGGCCGCCTGGGTGATGTGCAGGTATCGCCCGACGGACAACTTATCCTTTATGGAGTAAGTTACTACAGCATTGAGCAAAACCGGAGTAATCGCGAACTATTTGTGATGAATAGCGATGGATCGGAAAAAGTTCAACTTACCGAAACACCCCAGAATGAATTCAATGCCATCTGGCATCCCGATGGAGAGCAGATTATATATATCAGTTCAGCTTCCGGCAGCCTCCAGGCCTGGCTTATGGGAATAGATGGCTCCGGGAAAACTCTTATATCCGATGTGGAGGGAGGCATCACCGGACTGGTTTTTTCTCCTGACGGAACTAAGGTCCTGTATACACAGGAAGTTCAGGTGGACAAGACTACCCAGAATCTTCACCCCGACCTGCAGAAGACAGATGGACGTGTCATCAATGACCTTATGTACCGTCACTGGAACACCTGGGAAGATGGCGCTTACAGCCATGTGTTCATAGCTGATTTTGATGGAACAATCTCCGATGGAACTGACCTGATGCCAGGCGAGGCCTTCGACTCACCCATGAAACCCTTCGGTGGACTGGAGGAAGTGGCCTGGACACCCGACAGCCGGGGTATTGCATACACCTGTAAGAAACTGGGCGGTGTGGAATACACCTTCAGCACCGATTCGGACATCTACCTTTACGACCTGGAAAGCGGACTTACCAGCAACCTGACTGAAGGGATGCCCGGTTACGACCGCGTGCCTTTCTTCTCTCCCGACGGAAGCAAGCTTTATTGGCACAGTATGGAAAGAGCCGGGTATGAAGCCGACAAGGAACGTCTTTTTGAAATGGACCTGGCCAATGGCGAAAAACGCTACCTCACTCCTGATTTTGATTACTCCCCCTTTGGGGAAAGCTGGGCTGACGAAGGCGAGAACCTTTATTTTGTTTGTGCAGTGAATTCAGAGCACCAGATCTTTAAAATGAACGTAAAGACCACCGAAATCACTGCCCTGACTGAAGGCATGCACGATTACCATAGTGCTGTCCCCGCTGGCGACAGGCTTATAGCCACCCGGGTCGACATGAGCAAACCGCAGGAGATTTACAGTGTTGATCCTTCTACTGGGGAAGCCACCGAATTGAGCTTTGAAAACAAACACCTCCTGGACCAGCTGACCATGCCCAGGGTAGAAAAACGCTGGGTGACCACTGTCGACAACAAGCAAATGCTGGTCTGGGCCATTTACCCGCCCCATTTTGATAAGAGCAAGAAGTACCCGGCCGTCATGTTCGCCACGGGTGGACCGCAGGGTGTGTTGGGCCAGTTCTGGAGCTATCGCTGGAACATGAGCCAGATGGCCTCCAATGATTACGTAGTGATTGCCCCTGCCCGACGGGGAGTCAGCAGTCACGGACAACTCTGGACCGACCAGGTTAGCAAGGACAACAGCGGACTGGCCATGCAGGACCTGCTTAGTGCCATTGATGATATCAGTGCAGAACCCTTCGTGGATCAAGAACGTCTGGGTTGCGTCGGTGCCAGCTTCGGTGGATTCTCCGTCAACTGGCTGGCCGGCAACCACGAAGGGCGCTTTAAGGCCTTCATATCCCATTGTGGTGTCTTCCAGGAGGAGATGATGTACTTTACCACCGAAGAAATGTTTTTCCAGCACTGGGAGACCGGGGGAGCCCCCTGGGAAAAGGACAATCCTGTAGCGATGAATTCTTATGCCGGATCACCCCATCACTTCGTAAAGAACTGGGATACACCGATTATGTTCATGCAGGGGGAGCACGACTACCGCATTCCCTATACCCAGGGCATGGCCGCATTTAATACAGCCCAGATGCTGGGCATTCCCAGCCGCATGCTCTTCTTTCCTTCTGAAACACACTTTGTACTCAGTCCCCAGAATGGCATCCTCTGGCAGAGGGAGTTTAAAGGGTGGTTGGATCAGTGGTTAATGGAATAGTAAAATATGCTTAAACAACTTTTACTGATAGGTGCCGGAGGATTTATCGGGAGCGTGGCCCGCTTCCTGATTTCCCGGCTTAACACCCGCATCGATTGGCTCTCCATACCCATTGGTACTCTCACTGTGAATGTTCTTGGAAGCCTGCTTATCGGATTCCTGATTGGGATCTCTGAGAAGAGTCCTGTCCTGACCGTAGAGTGGAGGATGTTTCTGATGGTTGGTCTGTGTGGAGGATTTACAACCTTCTCCTCCTTCACAGGCGAGAACCTGGTTCTCCTGAAGAACGGACAGATTCTTCCCCTGCTTCTTTATACAGCCTTGAGCGTTTTCCTTGGATTCGCAGCAGTTTACCTGGGATACATTTCTACCAAGTTAATGGCTTAAAAAATACGAAAAAATGACACGGGATTCCAAATACAGCAGGCTCAAGATCAAAGCCAGTACCACCGATAAGATTGGCACCAAACCGCTCTACCAGCACCTGGTTGAACTGGCCAAAAAGAAAGGAATCAGCGGTGCTACTGTATTCAGGGGCATCATGGGATATGGATCCAGCTCTGCGATTCACTCCTCGAGGTTCTGGGAATTAACCGAAAAGTTACCTGTGGTAATTGAATTTGTGGATGAAACAGAAAAGCTTGAGCTCTTCTACAGCGAGATTGAAGAGGAGCTGCAAAGCATGCCCAAAGGATGCCTGGTGACCATAGAACCCACCGAGATTCTGCTGCAAAAAAAAGGAACTTAGCGACCGGCGAAATGAGCCATCATCAGAATGGCACCGGCTGTTCCATCCATGGTGGGTTCGTTGGTGGAGTAATCGCCCTTATCGTCGTGGTAAACCACAAAGGGATTCTGCACAGCTGCAAATTCATCCGGGTCGTTCAGGTGCAGTCCTTTCAGCGACCTGTAGATGGTCCCATACACCGGTCCGTCTACCAGTCCCCCGGCCACTTCCATCCCTGTTAAAGCATAGATACTGGTATGAACATCCACCGGGTACTCACCTCCCTCCGGGATCCCCGTAAACATGGAAGTTCCCCAGGGATTCCGTCCAAAAAGCCAATCGCGCTGCTTCAGTAAGAATCCGGCATAACGCTTATCGCCGGTCATATGCTCATACAGAATCACCTGTGCAATAAGGCTGGTAAGCAGGTTGTTGGAACACCAGATAAAGGGGATCCCGATCCCGTAAGGATTCGTTCCTGCCCTGGCCAGGCAGCTTTCAATCCCGGCGCGGTAATAGGCGACCAGGCTGTCTTTTTGCGCTTCATTCACAGCATCGTAAAGTGCATAGTGACCCATATTAATAAAGGGGTAGTACTGGTAGTGTTCTGTAGTGTCCAGGGGCATCCAGGAGACTGCTCCTGCCATCCTGGCGTACCTGAGGGCATCTTCCAGATAGCTTCTTTCTCCGGTGGCTTTATACAGCTCAGCAGCCCCCCACTCCATATCATCGGCCCAGCTTTGCTCGCCATAACGATATGGTGCCCCATAAGAATTGCCCTGTTGAAATCCCTCCTTCAACCCACCCAGCTTGTAGAGGGTGATAGCGGCCTCCAGACAACTATCAGCAAACGGGGGATCTCCCAGCTCCTTCTTCCAAATGCGCGCAGCAAGTGCCATGGCCGCTGCAGAGCGACCCGCCAGATTGGCGACCCCTGTGGCCTCACTCTGGTAGCGCTTAAGTCCCTGGGGTTCCCCGGTGGCAAAATAGGCCGGCCGGTAAGAGTTCTCCCCCCAGCCGTAATCGGACCGATCCTGGTCGGGCATCTTCCACCCCATATGATCGCGATCGTCCGCCACCTGGTGTACCAGCTGATCTGGTGCGGGGTGCAGTTTATGGATCCAGTCAAGTCCCCACTTTGCCTCATCCAGCACATCAGGAATCCCATTGCTTACTGGCTGCCCCAAAGCATTGCACCTGTCCTCAAAGCGATCGGGATACAGTTCATAGGTCAGCAACATATGAGCCGTAGCATAAGATCCTGAAATCAGGTATTTGAGCATGTCTCCAGCATCATGCCAACCTCCGCTTACATCCACGAAAGTTGAATCGGGCATGGGACCATAAAAGGAGCGGCCATCATGCTGATGACAGACCATATCCAGGGTGGGGTTGTATCCACAACGTTGCTGACGCATAAAACCAAGCAAGTCTTCCTGAAGGTGATTATAGGCAGAGTCCGATATTTGAAAGACCGGACTCCTGGTTCCGCTTTTGTCTCCCACTAGAAAAAAGGAGCCCTGCTCTGTCACACGGCTAAAATCGCAGGTATAGTAGTATTCAAAAGCACCCCAGGTCTTTTTTTCAGACCTGAGAGGCCTAATGGTAAGCAACGGCTTTCCCGATTCTGCATAGGTCAGCGTAAAGGTTTCTTTAAGCTTTTCAGACGAAAAAAGAATGGCCTGCTTCTGTTCATCGCATCGGTAACCCACCTGGTTTATACGAATGTATACTTCAGCTGGTTTTTCTACCGTTCCTGGTTCTGACCACAGGGGCAGGCACAGGAGCCATATCTGAAGAAAAATACTTAGCATAGTCTATAAAGTTATGTAATTTTCATGCTAAATTGCATGCACTCACAATACTTTTCTGAATCATGAAACAATTTATCTGGACACTTTTCTTATTGCTGATAGCCTCTTACGGACAGGCTCAGTATTCAGGCGGAGGAGACCTGAATCCCGACCTGCTTACCAGGCAAAAATCATTGAAGGAATTCCAGGAGATGCGTTTTGGCATGTTCATCCACTGGGGTCCTGTATCATTAAAGGGAGAGGAAATCTCCTGGTCCAGAGGCAGGGAAATTCCCAAGGAGGAATATGATCAGCTATATAAGGAGTTCAATCCGGAATTATACTCTGCGGCAGAATGGGTTGGAGCGGCCAAAGCAGCCGGGATGCAATACATTATTATTACCAGCCGGCATCATGACGGATTCAGTCTCTGGGACAGTGAATATACCGATTATGATATGTCGGCCACTCCCTATGGCAAAGGTATCCTGAAGGAGCTGGCAGAAGAGTGTGAGAAACAGGGAATTAAGTTCGGGACCTACTACTCCATCTGTGACTGGTATCGGGATGATTACCCTGTGGATTATCCGGCACCGGACTACACCTTCAATGAAGCCAGGAGCATGGATTCAGCAACACAGGTGCAAATGGAGCATTATATCACCTTTATGAAGAATCAGCTTAGAGAACTGATTGAAGACTATAATACCTTCCTAATTTGGTTTGATGGAGAATGGGAATGGGCCTGGACCCATGAAATGGGAACGGATATGTACGCCTACCTCCGGGGAATGAAGGATGATATTCTGATTAATAACCGGGTGGACAAAGGAAGAGAAGGGATGGAAGACAAATCCAGGACTGCCCGCTTTGCCGGCGATTTTGCCACTCCGGAGCAACAGATTGGTGCCTTTGATAATAAATTTGCCTGGGAAACCTGTATGACTATCGGAGAGCAGTGGGCATGGAAACCCAATGACATACTAAAATCAAAGAAGGAATGCATTCACACCCTCTTACAGACTGTGGGGGGGGATGGAAACCTCTTATTTAATGTAGGACCCATGCCCGATGGCCGCATTGAGGAAAGGCAGGTGGAAATACTGACAGAAATAGGCCAGTGGCTCTCCATCAACCAGGAGGCGGTATATGGAACACGTGGCGGCCCCTTTCTGCCCACTGAAAAGATTGTCAGCACACATAAAGGAAATAAGATATACCTCCACCTGCTGAGCAAGCCTGGCAAAAAGCTGGTTCTGCCTCTTGCAGAAGACGTCACTGTCAGGAGTGCCCGGTTCCTTCAGGATAACTCAAGCCTGAAGGTAAGCCGGGACGATGAAACACTTACCCTGAGCCTGCCCAAAGAACTGCCTGATAAGGTGGCCAGTGTCATCGAATTAACACTGGACAGGCCTGCTTCAGAAATTGACTTAATAAAATTATAGAACTCATTTTACAAACCGATCAAGATGAAAACTAACCTGAGACCAATCCGTTTACTGTTGCCCCTATTCATCATTATAATTGCACTGGGAGCATGTGTTCCTGCTGAAAAACAGGGCGAAGAAACCCTGTTTACGGCCAGGGAACTGTTCCCTGAACCTCCCAGACCGGAAGGGCAAAGCGATGTGATCGAACTGCGTTGCGATCCCATAGATACTGTTCATGTGGCTTTTATAGGTCTGGGCGGAAGAGGCAAAGGGGCTTTACGCCGCTACACCTTTCTTGATGGAGTGAAAATTGTGGCCCTTTGTGACCTGGTCCAGGAGAATCTGGATAAATCGCAGGAAATTCTTCAGGAGGCCGGATTTCCAAAAGTTGATAGCTATTCCGGTCCGGAGGACTGGAAAAAGGTGTGTGAAAGAGAAGATGTGGATCTGGTGTATGTTTGCACCCACTGGGACCTGCATACACCCATCGCGGTTTATGCCATGGAGCAGGGCAAGCATGTGGCTAGCGAGGTACCCATAGCCATCTCTATCGAGGAATGCTGGCAGCTTGTAAACACAGCAGAAAAAACCAGGCGCCATTGCATGCAACTTGAAAACTGCAACTATGACTTCTTCGAACTGGCAACTCTGAATATGGTCAGGCAGGGACTCCTGGGTGAAATTGTACATGCTGAGGGGGCTTATATTCACGATCTCAGGAAAGGTGTTTTCAATGAAACGAATGGGTACTGGGATATGTGGAGGCTAAGGCACAATGAGACACGAAATGCCAACCTCTACCCCACCCATGGATTCGGTCCAATCTGCCACATTCTGAATATCCACCGGGGAGATAAAATGGAGTACCTGGTCTCCGTAGCCAGCAATCAGTTTGGCATGACCGAATTTGCTAAAAAGAAATTCGGAGAAGACTCAGATTATGCCACAAGGGACTACGCCAGGGGAGATATGAATACCACCCTGATTAAAACAGCCAAAGGCAAAAGCATGATGATCCAGCACGATGTGACCAGTCCGCGTCCCTACAGCAGGATTCATCTGCTCAGCGGCACCAAGGGCTTTGTTCAGAAATGGCCCATACAGGGAATTGCCCTGGAGCCTTTTACGCACAGTTTCATGGAAGATGAAGAGATGGAAAAACTTCTGGCAGACTATGAGCACCCCATCACCAAGGAGGTAGGAGAGCTTGCCAGGAAGGTTGGCGGACATGGAGGCATGGATTTCACCATGGATTACCGCTTGATCCACTGTCTGAGGAACGGCCTGCCTCTGGATATGGATGTGTATGATGCGGCTGAATGGTCTTCCATCATTGAGCTATCCGAAAAGTCCATAGAAAATCAGGGGATGCCGGTGAAGATTCCCGATTTTACAAGAGGTGCATGGAATAAGGTTGATGTAGTCACCTATTACTAAGCCTGTCTGCTTCGCCTGACTATTGAACGGATAATTAAAAACAGCAGTCGGAGGATACCAGATCGGCAGCCTCCACATAACCCTCCTGAAACAATTCCAACTGTTCCATGATCTCAGCACGAATTGCCGGAGATGCATTCCCTTGATCGTAGAGATAGAGGTTTTCCATTTATCTCCACATTATACCATTCATCTCCTGTATTTGCAGTTTCAGGCAGATACTTTTTTTTCTGACTCAGGCTGTTCATAATTTTACATTATCAAAAATTGTGAACTGATGAGACATTTAAGCACAATACTTCTGATACTTCTGACCGCAAGTGCCGGAGCCCAGCAGCACCTCGCAGGCAACATCATGGACCGTAAAGGCAGGCCGGTATCATTTGCAAATGTCTATCTGGAAGGATCCTATGACGGATGCACCTCAGATACCACCGGTGCATTTAAATTAACAACCACCCTCACGGGAAGACAAGTATTGGTTGCCAGTTTCATAGGTTTTGAAAAACAGATGCTGGAGGTGGACCTCGACACCCTTCGCTGGCCAGTCGTAATCATCCTGGAAGAAGCTGTGAGTGAACTAAATGAGGTAGTAATCACCGCAGGAATCTTCAGTGCCAGCGATGAGAAAAAATCAGCCACTCTCTCTTCCTATGATATTGCCAGCACAGCCAGCGCGGTGGGAGATATCTATGGCGCCTACGCCACCATGCCCGGTTCCCAGAAAGTGGGCGAAGAAGGGATGCTATTTGTTCGCGGAGGCGAGAGCTATGAAACCAAGACCTATATGGATGGCATGGTGGTTCAATCGCCCTTCTTCTCCAGTATGCCTGATGTTCCCACCAGGGGGCGCTTCTCGCCCCTGCTCTTCTCCGAAACCCTCTTCAGCACCGGGGGCTACTCGGCCGAGTATGGTCACGCCCTCTCCTCCATTGTGGACCTGACTACAAACGGACTGGAGACAGAAGACAAGGCCAGTGTGGCAGTGATGAGTGTGGGGCTAAACGCATCCTGGGCAAAACGCTGGGAGAAGAGCTCGCTGGCTGTGACCGGTTTGTATGCCAACAGTACTCTCACCCACAAACTATTCAAACAACATGTGGACTGGACCAAAGCTCCTGTTCTTGGTGATGGGATGCTTATGTTCAGGCAGCAGATCGGAGAGAATGGATTGCTAAAATCCTTCGGCTCCTTCAACTCCATAAGCATGGGAATGAATTATGACAATTTTGAGGCTGGTACTATGGATAATATGAAGATGGACAATCTAAACTTTTATACCAATACCAGCTATACGGATCAACTATCTGAGAAGTGGTTGATCCGCACAGGAGTAGCCTACAGTCGTGATAGCGAGAAGATCAACTATGCCGGTATTCCGGTGACCACTGTGAACACTGGAGCTTCCGTGAAATTAACATTCACCCATCTGACTACTGAAAAATTCAAGACCCGTTTCGGTGGAGATTTTAACAGGGGCTGGTACAGTCAAACGATCACCAGCGACAGCACCATCAGTATGGAGATGATAGATAATCTGCCCTCCCTTTTCGCGGAGACAGAGTGGAAAATTTCAAAAAAGCTGGCACTTCGCACCGGGATCAGGGCAGAGTACTCCTCACTACTCCAGGAACCGGCATTACTGCCACGAATATCTGCGGCATACAAAACCGGAACCTACAGCCAGTTCTCCTTTGCCTGGGGCAAATACCGGCAAAAACCGGAGAATGAATATCTACAGTTCGCACCCGATCTTTCTCCTGAAAAGGCAGATCACTATATACTCAACTTTCAATACCGGAAGCATAGAAGGACCTTCAGGGTGGAGGGCTATCTCAAATATTATGACGAGCTGGTGAAATTTGCCTCACTTTACAGTCTTGTGGCTGCAGATTACAACAACGATGGTTACGGAAGGGCACAGGGCATCGACTTCTTCTGGCGTGACAGCGAGAGCCTGCGGGGTTCCGATTACTGGATCTCTTATAGTTTTTTGAACACCTCCAGAGACTACCAGGATTATCCTGAAAGTGTCATCCCCTCATTTGCTTCGGCCCACAACCTTTCGGTGGTTTACAAGCGCTTCTTCGAACGTTTGAAAATCCTGGGTGGAATCACCTACTCTTTCGCCAGCGGCAGACCCTATAATGATCCGAACAGTCCCGTTTTTATGGATGGGCGAACCCGGGCCTACAACGATATCAGCCTGAACCTCACCTATCTGACTACATTGTTCAGCAAAGATTGCATCATCCACCTGAACATCACCAATCTGCTGGGCTTTGATAATGTATTTGGCTACAGCTATGCCGGAACCCCGGATGAGAGCGGGACATATCCATCCCAGGCCATTGTACCAACCACGGGCACCATGGCCGTATTAATGTTTATGATTTCACTTTAAAACACATATTATGAAAACCAAATTAATGATTCTGAGTATTACCCTGATTTCCCTTGTTGTATGGAACATGCAGGCAAAAGGACAGCAAGATCCTTACACGAGTGCCATGAAGAGTGCCATCGAGCTGATGGAACAGGCCTTAGAACCCGGTGAACTTGCGGAGAGCGCAAACCGCTTTGAACGCATTGCCACGGCAGAAAAGAGCAAATGGATGCCCTATTATTATGCCTCATATTCCCTTGTTTCGATGAGTTACGATGAGGGCGACGGCGCGCAGAGAGATCTGATTCTGGACAGGGCCCAGGAATTGCTCGACCAGGCGCTGGAACTGGAGCCCAAAGAGTCGGAGCTCCATGTCCTGCAGGCCTTCCTCTATCCCTCCAGAATCCTGGTCGATCCCATGGGCAGAGGCATGACCTACATTGAAAAGATGTTCGCATCGCTGGAGAAGGCCAAGAGCCTGAATCCTGAAAATCCACGCAGCTATTTCCTGGAAGGAGTTAACAAGCTGAACCTTCCCCCTTCCTTTGGCGGAGGAGCCGATGTTGCCAAACCGATTCTGGAGGAGGCCCTGGTCAAATTTGAAGCTTTCACAAACGAAGACCCTCTCTGGCCCAGCTGGGGAGAAAAGGACACCCGGACCGAACTGGAAAAACTGCAATAAGTTAAGATCAAATAAGTATCTTGTGTTGCCCTTGACAAGCACCTTATGAATCGGAAAAAGGCCATTAGAACCTTTCTGAACCTGCTCAGGGATCTGCTGATTCTGATCCTCATTGGCAATGTGCTGTCCATATTCACCATCCCAAAGGAAATGTGGAATCTGGAGACAGTAATCCGCAACTGCATATTTTCAGTGGCCATCGGCTATCCTGCCTGGAAAGGGATGATGTGGATCACCCTGGTCCTGGAACGGAGAATTCCCTGGCTTAAGTCGCCTATCAAAAGGATGATCTACCAGGTAGCGGCCCTGGGCCTCTTTTTTGCACTGATCATATTTATCGCATTTTTTGTATGGGTAAATCTGGTGGAAGGAATTAGCTTCAAAGCAATCATGAGTGATGGGATCCGGAGCCTGAAAGTGGCCTTCACCTTTATGCTCCTCTCATTGGTTCTTGGGAATGCCGTGCTATTCTTTAAGAACTGGAAGAAATCGGCCATCCAGCAGGAGGAGTTAAAAAGGGCCCACCTGGCCCTGCAATACCAATCGTTGAAAGACCAGGTAAGGCCACACTTCCTGTTTAACAGTCTCAGTTCACTGGCCACTCTGATCAATACAGATACGGAGAAGGCCACTCTCTTTGTGCACAAGCTATCCGATGTATACCGCTATGTGCTGGAGCAGCGCGAAAACGAGCTGGTACCGCTGAAGGATGACCTGAAATTCATGGAGGATTATATTTTCCTTCAAAAGATCAGGTTCGGCGAAAATCTGCAGGTAGAAAACAAGCTGGAGCTCAACCTCAAAAGGATGGTAATCCCCCTATCACTGCAAATGCTGGTGGAGAATGCCATCAAACACAATGAGATTTCCAGGGAACATCCTCTGATCATCGAAATCACCTCCACAGGCAAGGGGCATGTGATTGTTAGGAACAACCTTCAACGAAGGGAGGTCTCCGAGCCCTCACTGGGCACCGGACTTGAGAACCTGAGAAAGCAGATTACATATTTTTCACCCGATCCCTTGCTGGTACTGGAAGAAGCTGATGCTTTCGTTGTTAGAATGCCCACCCTTACCAGAAAAACAGGAGCGTGATGAAGGTCGTAATTATTGAAGATGAACATCTGACTGCTGAACGAATCGCCACCCTGCTCCGGCAAATCGATCCCGGAATTGAGGTCCTTGGCATCATCGATTCGGTAAAACGATCGGTGGAATGGTTTAAGACCGATGTGAAACCCGACCTGGTATTTATGGATATCCAACTGGCAGATGGTCTCTCCTTTGATATTTTCAATGAAGTAAAAATCGAGGTTCCTGTCATCTTTATCACAGCATTCCAGGAGTATGCCATCAAGGCTTTCAAGGTGAACAGTGTAGATTACCTATTAAAGCCTGTATCGGAGGAGAATCTGCGTGCCGCTCTGGATAAATACAAGCGTTACTACAATCGAGAATTAAGCATACCTAACATTGGGGGAGATATTTTGCAGAACATCAGGGATATGATCAGCAGGCCCCATAAATCGCGTTTTATGGTCCGGGTAGGTGATCATATCAGGACAGTAGATGTGGGGAGTATTCTCTATTTCTACAGCCTTCAGAAAGGAACCTACCTTCATACTTCTGATAAACACAATTATGTGGTTGATTATACGCTTGGCAAATTGGAAGAGCTGCTGGATCCGCTCCTTTTCCACCGGATCAACCGGAGATATCTGATTACGCATGAGGCCATTATCGACACGATTACCCTCTCATCCAGCAAATTAAAGGTGAACCTGACACACTCTGATGATGACGAAATTTACATAAGCAGAGAGCGTGTAGCAAGCTTTAAGGAGTGGCTCGACAGCTAGTATTCCTACAAAAAACCAATAAAATCTTTACCCATGAAAAAAGCTCTATTTCTTATCCTCCCGGCCTGTCTGGGGGCAATGGCCCTGTTAATTTCCGGATGCGAAAAAGAAACGGTCCAGCCACCCAATATCCTTTTTGCCATTGCGGATGACTGGGGATGGCCCCATGCAAGCATTTATGGTGATCCGGTGGTGCAGACTCCTGCCTTTGACAGATTGGCCGAGGAAGGAGTTCTCTTTAACCATGCCTATATCTCCTCCCCTTCATGCACGCCATCCCGGAACGCAATTCTAACGGGACAGTACCACTGGCGGCTGGGACCAGGAGCTAATCTCTGGAGCACCCTGGATCCTGCCACACCGGTCTATCCCCTCTTACTGGAGGATGCAGGATACAAGATCGGGCGCTTCCGAAAAAGCTGGGGCCCTGGTGATATCAGTGACTGGGAACGTCATCCGGCAGGTCATGACTACACCAAAACCGGATTTGAAACATTTATGGCAGAGCGTAAAGATGACCAGCCCTTCTGTTTCTTTTTGGGCACTTCGGACCCACACAGACCCTACGACACAGGAAGCGGTGCACAGAGTGGCATGGATCTGGAGAAAATCCGCCTCTTTGAGTGTTTTCCCGATAATGAAATCGTACGTAGCGATGTGGCTGATTACTACTACGAGGTACAGCGTTTCGACACCCTGGTGGCCAGTGCCATTAAAATCCTGGAAGAGTATGGGGAGCTGGAGAATACTATTATCGTGATGACTGGCGATCATGGAATGCCCTTCCCCCGTTGTAAATCCAATAATTATGATTCAGGAGCCAGAATCCCTTTTGCCGTACGCTGGGGTTCCGGAATTAAAAATCCCGGTCGCGTGCTGGACGATTTTATCAGCACCACCGATCTGGCCCCCACCTTCCTGGAGCTGGCGGGAGTTGCTTTACCTGAGGTGATGACAGGACAAAGTTTCATGAAGCTCTTGCAAAGTTCAGAAGAGGGAAAGGTGGACATGGAGCATCGAGGTTTTGTTTTACATGGAAAGGAGCGGCATGTACCCGGACAGGAAGAAAATATGGGAGGCTACCCTGTTCGTGCCATCCGTACCCATGACTACCTCTACATCCGGAACTTTAAAGAAGAGCGCTGGCCTTCGGGGACTCCCAACTACAAGGAAGCGGCCATCCCTTACTGCTGGCTGGGCGATTGCGACAATGGCCCCACCAAGAGTTACATGGTGGAAAACAAAGACAGGGATCCGCAACACCAGGAGCTCTATGAACTGGCCTTTGGCAAACGTCCTGCTGAAGAACTTTACGATTGCCGGAAGGATCCGGAGCAGCTTGTGAACCTGGCAGACGATCCCAACTATGAAGAGATCAAAGAGAAACTCTCGGCTCAGCTAATGGAACAATTACTGGCCACGGGCGATCCCAGGGCCACAGGAGGCGGGGATGAATTTGATATGGTCCCCTACCTGGGTTATGGCCCCAGGCACCCTTCCTACAGGCCTGAAGAGGAATAAGCCTGTCCACATAAGGGGAAAACATAATGGGAAATTCTCCCTTTTAGGATTAGGTTCTACGCAACCCATCGTCCAGCGGGTGCATCTTAGGAGCAGTATCAATCCTTAAAACTCTCAAGATGAAAAATCTATGGATCTTGCTGACGGTCATGGCACTTTCAGCTTTCTCCTGCTCCGAGCCTGAATCTGTGATGAACGATGGGCTCTACTCAAAAGCCGATGGCCTGTATGGATTAACTAACAATGGGTATAGTGGAGGCGAAGGCGACCAGTACACTGATTTTGGTGAAAATCCATTTATCAATGCAAGTGAAGATCCGGTTTCAACTTTTGGCATTGATGCTGATGGGGCCTCCTATGCCAATATGAGAGGGTACGAGAGTGACGGTTACAGGATCCCCCCGGAGGCAGTCCGGGTGGAAGAATTCATCAATTACTTTAACTTTGACTATCCCGATCCATCCTCTGAGCATGTATCCATTAACAGCGAAACTGCAGTATGTCCCTGGAACACGGAGCACTACCTCCTGCGGATTGGCCTCAAAGGCAAGGAGCTGAACGGGGACCGTCCCCCTGCCAATTTTGTTTTCCTCATTGATGTGTCGGGCTCCATGGCTGGCGAAGATAAGATCGGCGTGCTTAAATCGGGTTTTAAGAGACTGACCGAACAACTTACTGAAAATGACCGGGTAGCCATTGTAACATACTCTGGAAGTGTTAGTGTGGCCCTGGAGTCAGTAAGCGGATCTGAAACCGATCAGATCAAAAAGGCGATTGATAAACTAACGGCCGGAGGAAGCACGGCCGGAGGCGCAGCCATGGAAATGGCCTATGAAATTGCCACAGACAACTTTATAGAAGGCGGCAATAACCGGATTGTGCTGGGAACCGATGGGGACTTCAATGTGGGGGTCTCCTCCACCAAAGCACTTATTGAGATGGTACAGGATTTTCGTGAACTGGGGGTCTTCCTGACCATCTGCGGAGTAGGGCATGGCAACCTGAATGAGTCCATGATGGAGCAGGTGGCCAACAAAGGAGACGGCAGCTATGAATACATCGACAACGGGGATCAGATCTACAAAGTGTTTGTACAGGAATATGACAAGTTCTTTACCGTGGCCAAAGATGCTAAGATCCAGGTTTCATTCGATCCCACCTTTGTGGATTCCTACCGGCTTATCGGATATGAAAACAGGGCGCTTGAGGATACCGAGTTCGAAAATGACACGGTCGATGCCGGGGAGATCGGAGCATCCCAGACCATCACAGCATTTTACCAGGTAGTTCCCAGAGGCAGCGCATCGGGTAGCTTTGGGGACCTTGAGTTCAGGTATAAGAGGCCCGGACAGGAGCAGAGTAGGTTGCTGGTACACAGCCTGAATAACAACAGGGATGAATTTGCACTTAGCTCCGAGAACATGCGTTTCGCGGCTTCCCTGGCCGGATTTGGAATGCTGTTAAAAAACTCTGAATACAGTGGAGAAGTGAGTTATGACCAGGTGAAAGAGTGGGCCAGCAGTGCCCTGTCCTATGACCCCTTCGGATTCAGGGAAGAGTATATCGAGCTTATCGACCGGGTAAGAAGCCTGGACTAACTTCAGCCGGCTGGCCGCTTGCGACCCCGGGCCACCAGACATCCCCGCAAACTAATCTCCGAAACTGGTTGCGAGGTTCCTGGCGGTGACCACCCATGAATGATCCGGGGGTACATAGTTGATTTTCCCGGCTGTGTCTCCCATCGGAACGGCTCTGGTGCTTTCGCCATCAACTGCTACCATAATCCCGAACTGTTCCTCCTTGATATAATCGATGGCAGCTGTTCCAAGACGTGTGGCCAGCATCCTGTCAAGTGCTGAAGGAGTCCCTCCTCGCTGCAGATGCCCCAGGATGGTTACCCGGGTTTCAAGTCCTGTGATCACCTCCAGTTCCCGGGCCATCTCCATAGTTGATCCCCGGTACTCGTTATCCAGAGCTGATAACTTTGCCTTAAGTTTGGCACGCTCATCCCATTCTGTGCCATCCAGTTTTTTCTCAATAGCCCGGATCTTATTAGATCCTTCCACGGTGATGGCCCCCTCAGCCACTGCAACGATACTGAACCTCTTTCCGCGGCTAACCCGCTCCAGGATACTGTCTGCCAGCTTATCGATGGTATAGGGGATCTCTGGAATCAGGATCGCATCGGCTCCACCGGCCATTCCGGCGCCAAGGGCCAGCCATCCCACTTTGTGGCCCATAATCTCCACGATAATAATCCTGTGATGACTGGAAGCAGTACTGTGCAAACGGTCGATAGCATCCACTGCAATTCCCAGGGCTGTATCAAAGCCAAAAGTCACATCAGTACCAATGATATCATTGTCAATCGTTTTAGGAAGATGAATGATATTACACCCCTTTTTGGAGAGCCTGTAAGCATTCTTCAGGGTACCTCCACCCCCCATACAAACCAGGGCATCAAGGTGGTTCTTATGGTAGTTTTCCACAATTACATCTGTCATATCCACCAGTTTTCCTCCCATAGGCATCTTATGAGGTTTATCCCGGCTGGTTCCCAGGATGGTTCCTCCCAGGGTAAGAATTCCCGAAAGCATACTATTGTCCATTCGAACCGTGCGGTTTTCCATTAAACCCCGGAATCCATCCCTGAATCCGATCACCTGCATGGAGTTTGCTTGTGAAGCTGCCTTCTTACCAATTCCACGAATTGCTGCATTTAATCCGGGCGTATCGCCACCGGAAGTGAGAATCCCTATGTGACCTGAGCGAATCTGTTTACTCATCATACGAACGCTTAAAGTACCCGGAGAACATCCTCCAGGGTGATTAGCTGACCTGGAGTGGTTGCCAGGGACGCTTCACTGGAGGCAAATCTGAGCTCCAGGGTAGAGCCCAGTTTTGAAAGAATCTGCAGCTCGCTCAGCTCTCCGTCACTCCAGGCCATATCTATCTGGAATCCTCCCCGGGCCATCAATCCGCTTACACTGCCGTTCTCCCACTCATCCGGAAGGGCGGGTAGCAGCTCAACATAACCCGCATGTGACTGTAAAAGCATCTCGGCTATCCCGGCTGTTCCCCCAAAGTTTCCATCGATCTGGAAAGGAGGATGATTATCAAAGAGGTTGGGGTGTGTGGAAAGCTCAAAAAGCTTCTGAACATGGTAGTAAGCCTGTTCTGCATCCTTTAGACGAGCATAGAAGTTGATTATCCAGGCCCTGCTCCAACCGGTGTGTCCACCCCCATGCTTCAGGCGATAGTCAAGCACCTTTTCAGCAGCCTCCATATATTCCGGGCTATCGGCCCAATTATATTGAGGGGAAGGATAAAGGCCGTAGAGATGTGAGATATGCCTGTGTCCGGGTTCAAGTTCTACCAGGCCCTCTTCGGACCACTCCAGTATCCTGCCGTCGCTGCCAATTTCCACAGGGGCCAGTTGCTCCACCTGGGCTTCTAATACAGCTCTGAACTCAGCATCCTTGTCCAGTACCTGACTGGCTTCGATTACCGAAGTGAAAAGATGCCAGATAATCTGAAGGTCCATGGCCGGACCCATGTTAATGGCAGCAGTATCGCCCGCCGGTGTAATGAACCGATTCTCAGGTGAAAGTGAGGGTCCGCTTACCAGCTTGCCCGTTTTTGGGTGTTCCACCAGGAAATCGGACATAAAGAGGGCAGCTTCCCGCATAACATCATAACCATAATCCATCAGAAAAGTAGTATCACCGGTAAAAAGGAAATTCTCCCATATATGGGTGGCAGACCAGGCAGCTCCCATGGGCCACATGCCCCAGTTCGGCGAACCAAACAACTGGGTCTGATGCCAGACATCGGTGGTATGGTGTGCCACAAATCCTCTGCAATTATAAGTCTTCTGAGCTGTCTCCCGTCCATTCTCCCTAAGCTCTCCCAGGAACTTCAGATAAGGTATATGGCACTCGGAAAGGTTGGTGACCTCGGCCGGCCAATAATTCATCTGCAGGTTGATATTGATATGATAATCCGAGTTCCAGGGTGGCTCCAGATGCTCGTTCCAGATTCCCTGCAGGTTGGCTGGCAGATTGCCCTCTCGTGAGCTGCTGATCAGCAAATATCGCCCGTAATTAAAATAGAGTGCCGCCAGTCCCGGATCATCCTTCCCTTTCGAAACAAGCTCCAGCCGCTCATTGGTTGGACGATCACAATAGCGAGACGATCCCAGGTCTAAACTTACCCTGTTGAACAGACCCTGGTACTCCAATATATGTTCTCTCAATACCCGGGTGTAATTGCATTTCATGGTCTGATGCATACAATCCTCGCACTCTTCCCATCTCGCTTCGCCAAAATAATCTGTGGCTGCGAACAACCTGATTTCAAGATCGGTAGTTCCATGCACCTCTAAACCAAAACCAGTTGAGTGGATATGGCCATCTTTCAGGAGCACCTTTAGCCTTGCTTCGTAGAGTACGCCCTGACCATTGTCCACATGCTGCTTCATAAAGATCATATCGTCTTTATACATAACCACCTCACCATCTCCGGGTCTGGATAGCTGGATGGTACAGTCGATCTTTCCTCCTTTACTGGCTCTCTCCTTGTATACAATAACTTTATCCACTGCCGATGAAAAAATCTCACGATGGTAGTCCACTCCGCTCCTTGTATAGTCTACATGAACCATTGCACTATCCAGCAGAAGTGTCCTTTTGTAGTCCGTAACTTCCGCGGAATCCTCGTAGATGATTGTAATATCCCCCAGTGTCTGGTAAGCATTGGTTCCGGTGGGAAGTCTTTCCTGCAAAAGCTCCTGCACTGCGAGCTCCTGGGCTTCCTTGTACTTTCCATCAAACAGCAGCTCCCTTATCGCAGGAATAGCTTTGCTTCCGTCAGCATTTTCATAAGCACCCTTTCTGCTCCAGAGCGATTCTTCGTTCAACTGGATCCGCTCCACATCCGTTCGGCCGAAAACCATGGCTCCCAGCCTTCCATTCCCAATGGGAAGAGCCTCTTCCCACACTTCAGCAGGCTCATTATACCACAAACTGAGCTCGGGACCTGAATGTACCGGCTCCTCCTCAGTACAGGAGTGAATAAAAGCCGGAATAAGAAATCCGGACAATAGAAGCACTCTTAGAAATTGTCTATTCATGGCCGATTCAGAATTATAGAGGAGTATACAGGCAATATAATGCTCTTTTGGGAAATAACCACAGCCTTCGCTGAAGAATAGAAGGGTTCTGAATAGCTGTTTAATATGTACCTACTCAGGTTTCAGGGGCCACTTTACAGGCATACCATCTCGCGTGGACCGGTAGATAGCTGTAAAAATCTCAACAGTGACCCGGCCATCCTCGCCGGTAATCATCGGTTCTCTTCCCTCCAGAATGGCCTGGAGGAAATCCTCGATATTGCGCTCATGGAAATAATCCATCTGCCTGGGAAGACCATTAAAAAAGTCCGAGTCCTCTTTTATCCACTCTTGCAGCATCTGCTCCTCTCCCGGAACGGTCCAGATATCATTGACCGGTGGTTCCAGGATGGCAGACATTCCAGCCACAAACATGGCTCCCCCATCGGTCTGTACACCCACAGAGGCACCGTTCTCTCCATGTACATGGACCTTTCCGAAGATTCCAGGTTTTTGAGAATTGGAAACGATGATATTGGCTACCGCCCCACTCTTAAACTTCAGGATGGCATTTGCTGTATCATCCACCTCTATATAGGGATGATTCAGGTTGGACCAATGTCCGTAAAGCTCATCAATTTCTCCCATAAACCACTGGAGCATATCCAGTTGATGCGGGGCCTGGTTCACCAGCACACCGCCGCCCTCCCCTTTCCAGGTTCCCCTCCAGGGGTCGCTTTCATAATAGGCCTCATCACGCCATCCCAGCATATTCACGGTACCAAAAACCGGTTTCCCTATCTTGCCGGCATCAATGGCCTCTTTAACCCGCATGGCCGGATGGTACCATCTGCGCTGGCATACCACGCCAATCTGCTTACCGCATCTTTTTGAAGCTTCAATCATGGCATCACAATCCTCAAGTGAGGAAGCCAGGGGTTTCTCAATCAATACATGGGCACCTGCTTCCAGTGCCGCGATAGTTGGTTCTTTATGATTGGGATGGGGTGTATATAATTACCACATCAATCTTCTCATTCGATACCATCTCGCCAACATCTGTATAAGCCTTAATGTCGTATTTAGCAGCATAAGCTTCTGTCTTCTCTTTGCTTCTGCCACAAACAGCCGTGAAGTGAGATTCCTTCAGCTTAACCAGTGCCCTGGCGTGCATATCAGTCACCTTTCCAACACCAACCAGAGCTGTTTTTAATTGTTGAATCATTGTAGTCAGGGTTTTAAAACGACCTTAATCAGTCCGGGTTCCTTATTATATAGACGTTGAAACCACTCCGCCCCTTCAGAGAGAGGGGCCTCTGCACTGAGGATCGCCTCCACATTAACCTCTCTTCTGGCAATCATATCCAGCACAGCCGGGTATTCACCACAGATGGCGCAGCTTCCCTGGAGCCTGATCTGCTGTGTCACTACAGCCTGCAAAGGAATCTCTGCCACCGGGGCAAGGTTCCCCACCAGGGTCACCGTAGCACCTCGTCGAACCGAATCGATAGCAGTTAAGACCGATTCTGAGATTCCAACCACTTCAAAGGCCACATCGGCTCCACGTCCTTCCGTAAGGGCCTCCACTTCTTTGTGGATATCATCTCTTTTGGGATTGAAGCCCGCATCTGCACCTAATTCTTTAGCCAAGGCAATCTTATCATCCTCCAGGTCGATGGCGATGATATTACCACAGCCCCTGGCCCTGAGCACCTGCACCACAAAAAGTCCGATCATTCCGCATCCCACCACCACTGCTGTATCGTTTAATTCCAGTGGGGTCAGTTCCACAGCATGAGCAGCCACAGCCACCGGCTCCACCATGGAGGCCTGGGTAAATGTGACGCTGTCGGGAATCCTGTAGAGGATATGCTGCGGTACATTCACATACTCAGCAAATGCTCCATGGCGGCGATAATCTCCTGGAGACACCCCCAGCACCATACGCCCGTCACCCAGGTTGTACATACCTTTGCGGGTATACCAGTCATCCAGTTTATAGATTGTTGAGTCGAAGGTCACACGATCGCCCTCTTTCCAGTCCTTCACGTCTGAGCCAAGCGATATGATGGTACCTGCGGCTTCATGGCCCATCACAATAGGCGGGATCCTTCTTCCAGTACTGCCATCCATACCATGTACATCTGAGCCACATATTCCCACAGCTTCTACTTTGATAAGGACCTCATCATCTCCCGTAATCGGGTCTGGAAAATCTTTATACACAAGCTTTTTGTACGCCTCTAATACCAGTGCTTTCATAGCTTCAGTTAATGTAAATAGTAAATATACACAATCGTAACACGAATTTGTTATCCCCCTCATTAATGCATACATTATGGCTCCCAAACTGATTCAACTATAACTAATCAGATATGAATCTTAAACCCATGAAAAAACTAACCCTTATTCTAATTATCGTAATAATGGCAATGATAAGCTCCAATACAATGGCACAAAGTGAATTTTCCAGCGGCCTCATTGGCGTAGGTGTGGTT
>Ga0164315_10000052_pt1 | contig 59405 bp, 47 predicted proteins | sample GuaBasSedimGuay6_FD_113737 | JGI IMG/M metagenome (GOLD analysis project Ga0164315, IMG submission 113737) | Subseafloor sediment microbial communities from Guaymas Basin, Gulf of California, Mexico - Guay6, Core 4569-2, 0-3 cm | ecosystem: Environmental > Aquatic > Marine > Hydrothermal vents... | reverse complement strand
TTTTTCGGCGTAATTGTCATAACGCGGGTGCACACACCCCTCTTCTGGGGGCAGGACTGCAGAGCCGGTGAGTTTGTCTTTTTGACTGAGGACTTACGTCCTTTTCTCACTAATTGATTAATGGTCGGCATATTATGCTACAACTCCTCATAACGGCCAATTCTGGCCATTCAACCGTTGCTATCGGCTCAAGTCCCCGAAGCACGGAGATATTAGCGGTTTGCTCCTTAAAGGTCAATACCGGAGAAACCGCTCAAGGAAGGGTGCCCTGCACCATCCCCTGACGACTGAATTATTTTACTTAACCTGTGCTTCCTGTGGCTCCAGTAGTCACAGGTTCAGATCCTTCTTCACCCTCGAGAAATTCAGCATCAAGCCGTCTCTGCTCAAGGATTTTTGCCACATGGGCATCCAGATCATCGGTGTCCTTGGTGAACAGTTTCAAATCTTTGTATTTCCTCATTCCGGTACCTGCCGGAATGATATGTCCGATGACAACATTTTCCTTCAGCCCCCGCAGACTGTCTGTATCTCCTGCAATAGCTGCGTTGGTAAGAACCCTGGTGGTTTCCTGAAAACTGGCTGCGGAAATCCAGCTGTCAATATTCAGTGAGGCTCTTGTGATACCAAGAAGCAGAGGTTTGGCCATAGACGGCTGACCGCCTTCCCTGACTACCTTCTCATTCTGGGTTCTGAACTTGTACTTATCCACCTGCTGACCGAATATGAAGCTGGTATCACCCACGTCGATGATTTCCACCTTTCTCATCATCTGCCGGATTATCACACCGATATGCTTATCGTTAATTTGGACACCCTGCATGCGATAAACTTCCTGCACCTCATCAACGAGGAACTGCTGTAATGCGTTTTCACCTTGAATTTCAAGAACATCATGAGGGTCTTTAGGACCGTCACACAGAGGCTCAGCGGCATCCACCGGGTCGCCGTTTCGTACAAGGAGGTGACGCCCCATGGGGACAAGATGCTTTATCTTCTCACCGTAGGGATCGATAACCGTAATAATTCTCTTACCCTTGCTGATACCCTCAAAATCAACAATACCGCCGATTCTGGACAGTATCGCCGAGTTCTTGGGCCGCCTGGCTTCAAACAACTCTCCAACCCTCGGCAGACCACCGGTGATATCCTGAGTTTTCTGCGATTCCTTGAGCATCTTGGCCAGAGTCTGGCCGGCTTTAACTTTCAAACCATCTTCTATATTCAGGTAAGAGTTTTCCGGCAGGTAATAATCCTGAATATCTTCCCCTTCCCCGTCGACAATGGTAATTCTCGGCTGGAGAGTATCCGCAGAAGTATCGGTAATCTTCTTTTCGATATTCCCTGTATCCTCATTGATTTCTTCCCGAAGTGTGGTACCTGGAATGATATCCTCAAATTTAATAACACCATCAACTTCGGCAATAATAGGCTCACTGAAGGGATCGAATATGGCCAGTGACTCATCAGCATCGGCTACATAACCCTCGGTGATAAGTACGGTGGAACCGTTTCTAATCTCTACCTTTTCATCCTGAGCTACAAGGAGAATCTTCTTCTTGAGTATGACGACAAAGGCATTTTCCTCGGCAAGCAGGGATTCTCCCTTCCTCACAAGAACAGTCTCACCTTTGATAATCTTATCACCATCTTCCGGTTTAACTTCATCACCTTTTTTGATATCAATCACCGAAAGTATACGGGATACCTTCAAATGTCCTTTACGTGTAAACAGCCGTCGGCCATCTTCCAGAGGTACAGATGTGCCATTAATCTCTCTTACCAGAAGAGGATAACGCTTTGAAACATGGTTCTCCTCGGCAATAGTACTGGCAGTACCACCGACATGGAAAGTTCTCATCGTCAACTGGGTACCCGGCTGTCCGATGGACTGAGCGGCAATAATACCGACAGCTTCACCGATATCGGTTGTTCTGTGGTTTGCAAGATTCCTGCCATAACATTTCTTACAGACACCATGCTGAGCCTCACAGGTGAGTACCGTTCTCACCCGGACACTTTCAATACCGAGGTCTTCAATTTCAAAGGCTATTTCATCGGTTATTTCCTGATTGACATCAACCAGAAGATCTCCGGTGATGGGATGCTTCACCCTTTCCAGAGTGAATCGGCCCATGATGCGGTCGGACAGGGACTCCACAATTTCTTCACCGTCCTTAAGGGCCGCGATATCAATTCCGTTTATTGTTCCGCAGTCATCCATATTAACAACTACATCCTGGGCGATATCCACAAGACGCCTTGTAAGATAACCGGCATCGGCGGTTTTAAGTGCCGTATCCGCCAGGCCTTTTCGGGCACCATTGGTGGATATAAAGAACTCAATAACCGACAAACCTTCTTTAAAGTTAGACCGGATGGGAAGTTCTATGATATCGCCGGAAGGCTTGGCCATCAGGCCGCGCATTCCCGCCAGCTGCCGGATCTGGTTTCTCGAACCACGGGCTCCGGAGTCGGCCATCATATAGACGTTATTAAAACCATCCTGATCAGCCTTCAGATGATCCATCATCACATTGGCCAGGTCTTCGTTGGTTTTACCCCAGACTTCAATAACCCGGTTGTAACGTTCTTCCGATGTGATATGTCCGTCTTTGTACTGAGTCTGGATTTTATCAACTTCACCATTGGCCGATTTAATCAGAACTTTTTTCTCATCAGGTACAAGGATGTCATCCATACCGATGGTTGTACCCATACGGGTTGCAAACTCAAATCCAATATTTTTAAGAGAGTCCAGCAGTCGAACGGTAACGTAATTGCCGTAGTCCTTGAAGGAGCGCATGACAAGATTTCTGATTCGTTTATCACTCAGAGTTTCGTTGACGTAGAAAACTCCATCGGGAAGTTTATCGTTAAAAACAACACGTCCGGGTGTGGTATTGATCCACTCTTCTCCGATCTTGACGTTAACCAGTGCATGCCATGATACAGCACCATTTTCGACGGCCATCATCACTTCTTCAGGGGAACTGTAGTACCGTCCCTCACCCTTATCGCCTGCCCGGTCTTTTGTCATTGTATAAAGTCCAATAACCATATCCTGGGAGGGAAAAACAACCGGTTGGCCGTTTGCCGGGTTTAACAGGTTTGTATCCGCCAGCATGAGAGTCCAACATTCTATCTGCGCGGCCTGGGTAAGGGGTACATGAACAGCCATCTGGTCGCCGTCAAAGTCCGCATTGAAAGCATGACAGACCAGAGGGTGAAGCTGAATGGCCTTACCTTCCACAAGCACGGGCTCAAAGGCCTGGATTCCCAGTCGGTGAAGTGTTGGAGCGCGGTTGAGAAGCACCGGATGCTCCCGAACCACCTCATCAAGAACAGACCAGACTTCCGGTGTTTCCTGTTCAACCAGAGTTTTGGCTTTTTTGATGTTGTAGACAACATCCTTCTCAACAAGCTTTTTCATAATGAAGGGCTTGAAGAGTTCCAAAGCCATCTTGGTGGGCAGCCCGCACTGGTGCAGCTGCAGCTTCGGGCCGACAACAATTACCGAACGGCCGGAGTAGTCGACACGTTTACCCAGAAGGTTCTGTCGGAAACGGCCCTGTTTACCCTTTAAAAGGTCCGAAAGAGATTTCAGAGGCCTGTTGGAGGCACCTTTAACTACTTTTTTCTTCTTGGTGTTATCAAAAAGGGCGTCAACAGCTTCCTGAAGCATGCGTTTTTCATTCCGGATGATGATATCCGGTGCGTTCAGAGACATCAGTCTCTTCAGGCGGTTGTTACGATTGATGACACGGCGATAGAGGTCATTTAAATCACTTGTTGCAAAACGACCGCCATCCAACTGCACCATGGGACGCAGTTCCGGGGGTATAACCGGTATAACATCAAGTATCATCCACTCCGAGCGGTTACCCGAATCCCGGAAGTTTTCAACAATCTCAATACGTTTGAGGAGGCGCTTATCAGCCTTGGCACCCTTTTCAACCATAATAACCCGAAGCTCAGCTGAGAGTGCATCGAGGTCCATATTTTCTAAAAGAGTACGAACTGCCTCGGCTCCGATTCCAGCGGTAAAGCTCATTCCAAAACGCTCACGCGCTTCAGCAAACTCTTCCTCTGTAAGGAGCTGCATCATTTTTAGTTCGGTATCACCGGGCTCGATAACAACGTACTTTTCGTAATAGAGTATGCTCCGGAGAGCCGCTATTGACAGATCCAGCAGCAGTCCCATACGGGAAGGAACAGACCGGTAATACCAGATATGGGATACCGGGGATGCCAACTCAATATGCCCCATGCGTTCCCGGCGGACTTTGAAATGGGTAACTTCCACACCACAACGATCGCAGATAACACCTTTGTAACGTATGGACTTGAACTTTCCGCAGTAACATTCCCATTCTTTGGTAGTACCGAAGATACGTTCGCAGAAGAGGCCGTCTTTTTCCGGACGCAGAGTTCTGTAGTTGATGGTTTCAGGTTTCTTTACTTCGCCGTAAGACCAGGCCCGGATCTGCTCCGGGGAGGCCAGTTTGATCATCAGGCTGTCAAAATCATGGATTTCCTTCATAGATTCCTCCTAGAACCTGCCGCCCTGCCGGTTCAGCAGTTCTTCATCACGCTCGGTAAAGGGAAGCTGTTTGCCCTTGGAATCAAAGATCCGGACATCCAGCGCTAAACCGCGCAGCTCCTGAACCAGAACATTGAAGGATTCCGGGATGCCGGCACTGGTTGAGGGATCCCCCTTCACGATACTTTCATAAATTTTTGCGCGACCGATCATATCATCGGACTTGATGGTCATCAGCTCCTGCAGGGTGTTGGCAGCGCCGTAGGCCTCCAGGGCCCAGACCTCCATTTCACCCAGACGCTGACCGCCGAACTGAGCTTTACCACCCAGGGGTTGCTGGGTTACCAGCGAATAAGGTCCGGTGGACCTGGCGTGCATCTTATCATCCACAAGATGGTGAAGTTTCAGATAATACATATACCCGACAAAAACAGGATTAACGAAGGGTATACCGGTTAAGCCGTCATGCAGGGTCATCTTCGAAGCCCGGTGCAAACCGGCCTTCTCAAGTTCATCAGAGATTTCTTCGGTGGAAGCTGACTGAAAAACCGGAGTTTCATACATTTTACCCAGCTGGGATCCAGCCATTCCAAGCATGGTTTCCATAATCTGTCCGATGTTCATACGTGAAGGGACACCCAATGGATTAAGACAGACATCCAGGGGCATGCCGTCTGCGGTATAGGGCATGTCTTCTTCTGGAAGAACCCGGGCGACAACACCCTTGTTTCCGTGGCGGCCGGCCATTTTATCACCCTCTTTCAGCTTTCGCTTGGTGGCGATAAGAACCTTGACAACTTCATCAACCCCGGGATTAAGATCGTCGCCTTCACTGCGTTTGAGGCGCTGAACATCGATAACCGTACCCCCGACACCATGGGGAAGCTTCAAAGAGGTATCTCTGACTTCCTTGGCTTTCTCTCCGAAAATGGAGTTTAACAGTTTAAACTCAGGGGTGGTTTCCGTTTCACTCTTTGGAGTTACTTTTCCTACGAGTATGGCACCGGATTTTGCGGTGGCACCGATACGGACAATACCCTCTTCATCAAGATGCTCAAGAGATTTCTCTGCCATGTTGGGGATATCTCTGGTGAGTTTTTCAGGCCCAAGTTTGGTTTCCCGTACTTCGGTAACGAATTCTTTGATATGAATGGATGTGTAGTAATCGTCCTTGACAACTTTCTCGGAAATCAGAACGGCATCTTCAAAATTGTATCCGTTCCAGGGAACAAAACCCACCAGAAGGTTTCTACCCAGGGCCAGCTCTCCGCTCCGGGTAGAGGGTCCATCGGCCAGTACATCTCCGGCCTTCACACTGTCACCGAGCTTTGCTACCGGACGCTGATTGAAGCAGGTATCCTGGTTGGTCCGCTGGTATTTAATCAGTTTGTAACTGTCAACCTCATTGTCTTTCTTTGTGATATCGATACGGGTAGAGGAGACATAACTGACGGTACCCTCGGTGGCGGACTTTACAAGAACCCCCGAGTCATAAGCAGCCTTACCTTCCATTCCTGTTCCAACTAACGGGGCTTCTGGGAAAAGAAGAGGTACAGCCTGACGCTGCATGTTGCAGCCCATGAGGGCGCGGTTTGCATCATCATGCTCCAGAAATGGTATCAGACTGGCCGCTGTGGAGATGATCTGCCGGGGAGAGACGTCCATATAAGTAATGGCTTCCGGTTCTTTAACTGTATAGTCACCATTTCGCCGGACGGCTACCATTTTCTCCTGAAATTTTCCCTTTTCATCAATGGCGGCACTCGCCTGAGCAATAAAATACTTCTCCTCATCAATGGCAGAGAGATATTCAACTTCCCTGGAGGCAACACCGTTGACAACTTTACGATAAGGTGTTTCCAGGAATCCGTAATCGTTGATGCGTGTGTAGTTGGCCAGAGATACGATCAGACCTATATTCGGGCCTTCAGGTGTTTCAATGGGGCACATACGCCCATAGTGGGTGTAATGAACATCACGAACTTCAAATCCGGCTCTATCCCGGGATAAACCACCGGGCCCCAGGGCGTTCAGCCGCCGCTTATGGGTAAGCTCGGACAGGGGGTTAACCTGATCCATAAACTGGGATAACTGACTGGAACCGAAGAACTCTTTTATGGCAGCCACAATCGGCTTGATAGAGACAAGATCCTGGGGTTTGAGAGTTTCAGTTTCCTTCAAACTCATCCGTTCCTTGGCAATTCGCTCCATACGGCTGAAAGCTGTTTTCAGAGAATTACCGAGAAGCTCACCTACCGAACGTATACGACGGTTTCCAAGATGATCGATATCATCTACCTGTTTCTCTCCGACATATACACTGATAAGATACTTCATCGTAAGAACAACATCCCGGCGGTTGAGTACCATATCTTCAATGGTTTCATCCTGATCAAATTTCTTATTCAGCTTGTAACGTCCAACCCGACCCAGATCGTAGCGCCTGGAAGAAAAGAACATAGAGGTAAGGTCACGTTCAGCAGCATCGATGGTGATGGGTTCTCCGGGCATGAGAACGGAGTACACCGAGGCAAGAGCCTCTTCTTTTGTGGGCTCATCCTGATTGGGATCGTCTTTATTAAAACGGGTTTCTTCCCGGTCAAAGCATTCAAGCACCATTTCGGAGTGAAGAGAATCCTCATGATCCATATCAATAATACTGAGTTTTTTAACCTTCGCCTGAACAAGTTCATCTATATCATGGGGGTGAAGCTTCTCAGCAGCACGGTAAAGCTTTTTCTTCTCTCCGTCCTCCTGTTGAATCCATACGGCTTCTGCCAGGATAGCACCTACAAGAGACTCATTTTTTTCCCGCTTGCTGGTAAGTTTTACCGTTTTTTTCTCATAAAAAAGGTCAATTATCTTTTCCCTGCTGTCAAAACCAAGGGCCCGAAGGAAAATTGTTCCCAGGATTTTTTTCTTCCGGTCTATTTTTGCAAATATCAGTTCTTTCTTGGGGTCTATTTCAAACTCAAGCCATGAGCCTCTGTACGGAATAATCCTGGAGCTGTAGACACCCTTTTCCTGGGAAAATATCACTCCGGGGCTACGGTGTATCTGGCTGACAACAACACGTTCGGCACCATTGATAATAAAGGTACCACGATTTGTCATCAGGGGTAGGTCGCCCATATAGATATCTTTCTGCCGAATTTCACCGGTTGACTGAAATATCAGATTAACACGTGCTTTAATCGGAACACCGAAGGTGAGTCCCTTACGCTTACACTCAGCCTCTGTAAGCTTGACGGCTGTAAAATCAAGATTATAGTAATCAAAGTCGAGCATAAGCTCGCCATTGGCACTTTCAATAGGAAAAATAGTCTGAAATACTTCCTCCAGACCCTGTCTGTGTAATTCTCCACCGGAAACAAGGGCCTCCCGTTGAAGAAACTTCTCATAAGATGAGAGTTGAACATCTATAAGATCCGGGAGTTCGATGACTTCATCATAGTCGTGACCAATAAAGGTTCGGCCCTTTTCTTGCGATCTTTCGAACATTCTTATCCTCCCTGGACATTTTCTCAGGAACGAATCCCTGACACGAAACCACCGGGAACACAAAGATCCCGGTGGTCGTTTGAGATTTACTAACTGGCAATCGCACGCAATCGAGTATCGATTACTTTACCTCTACAGTAGCGCCGGCAGCTTCAAGCTTCTCTTTCACAGAAGCAGCATCATCCTTGGAAACACCTTCCTTGATGACACTATTATCACCTTCAACAATTTCCTTGGCTTCTTTGAGACCCAGACCGGTGATGGCCCGGACTTCTTTAATTACACTGATTTTTTTGCCATCACCGAAACCGGTAAGAACGACATCAAACTCAGTCTGCTCTTCAGCAGCTTCAGCAGGGGCACCGGCAGCAGGACCTGCGGCAACAGCAACGGGAGCAGCGGCAGTTACGCCGAATTTCTCTTCCATAGCCTTAACGAGTTCGGAAACCTCAAGAACAGTCATGCCTGCAATGGCATCAAGAATTTCTTCGGTAGTCATATTATCTTCTCCTAATAATAGATTATGACGATAACAGCAGACAACCGCTTGAAGACTGACATCGTTCATTTTTAAAACAATCGAATAATTAGGGCAACGCCGCTACCCGATTGTCAATTCACAACTAAATAAAAACCTGTTCCCAGGTTCTTGGACTCAGCTTTCCTGAGCCATTTTCTCCCGAACAGCGGCAAGGGTCCGAACAAGCTTGGTTGTTACACCGTTAAGCACATAAACCATATTCTGCGCAGGAGCGTTCATGGTACTCATCAACATCTGAATCAGTTCCAGTCTTGTAGGGAGCTTACTGAAAACCTCTACTGCTCCGCTGTCAAATACTTCACCATCGAACAAACCGCCCTTGAGTTCAACAGGCATTGTTTTAGCCAGTTTGAGCATGGCTTTCGCAACAGGACCCGCTTCGTCACTACAGTAGGCCACCGCCGTCGGTCCAACAAGATAGGGAGCGACATCTTCATGATCCATCTGCTTGAATGCGATTTTCGCGTAATTATTCTTAATAACATGAAACTCGGCGCCGGCTTCCCTGAGTGCGTCCCGGAGTTCGGAAATCTGATCAACAGTCAAGCCCCGATAATCGGCAAAGATGAAACTGCGTGTATCTTCAAAGCCGGACTTCAGTTCGGCAACTGCATCAATCTTGTACTGCTGTACATTAACTTCAGCCATCACTTACTCCCTATTCCTGAATCTGCAGCTTAAGACCGGGGCCCATAGTGGACGACAAGCTGGCTGACTTGATAAAATCACCTTTCACATCAGAAGGGCGTTTTTTGGACAGTTCTCCGATGAATGTATCTATATTGGCTTTTACATGATCGCTTTCCATGGAAACTTTTCCCACAGCCAGGTGTATTACACCTGTTTTATCAGCTCGAAACTCAATTCGTCCCTGTTTAAGCTCTGCTACAGCACCTTTTACATCCATGGTAACGGTTCGCGTCTTAGGATTCGGCATAAGCCCCCGGCGCCCGAGTACAGGTCCGAGTTTACCGACTTCCCTCATCATATCAGGCGTGGCAACACAGATATCAAAATCAAGCCATCCGCCTTTGATTTTTTCTACAAGGTCTTCAGCTCCGACATAAGCGGCACCGGCCTCTTCCGCTTCCTTCGCCTTATCACCTTTAGCAAAAACCAGAACTCTTTTTTCTGCGGCAAATTGATGAGGCAGAACAAAAGTATCACGAATTGACTGACTCTTCTTGATATTCAGATTAACAGAAACCTCAACAGTTTCGTCAAACTTGACAAAAGACATTGCCTTTACCAGGTCGACGCCTTCCTGAATCCCGTAAACCTTATCAACGTCCACCTTTTCAAAGGCTTCTCTATATTTCTTTCCGTGCTTCATCTTCAGCCCTCCACCGTTACGCCCATACTGCGGGCAGTGCCGGCAATAATACTGATAGCAGCATCAATATCGTTGGCATTCAGGTCTTTCATCTTGGTTTCAGCGATTGTTTTCAATTGATCCCTGGTTATCTTACCAACTTTCTCTTTATGAGGTTCCGCAGAACCTTTATCAAGACCGATGGCCTTCTTGATTAAAACAGCCGCCGGGGGAGTTTTTGTCTCAAAGGTAAAACTTCTGTCAGCATAGACAGAAATAACAACCGGAATGGTAAGACCGGGTTCGTAATTCTTTGAGCGGTCGTTAAACTGCTGTACGAACTGGGGCGCACTGACTCCATGGGGACCTAAAGCCGGTCCAACTGGTGGAGCCGGTGTAGCCTTACCGGCGGGGACCTGTAACTTGATCATCGCCGTGACTTTTTTCTTTGCCATTTCTGGCCTCCTATCGCGGTACGAACGTTGCGGAACCGCAACTCCCGTGCGAGGGCTGACGGTCTCAGAATATTTTCCGATCCGCCAAGCTTTTAATATATTTGAACAGCACCGATCCGAAAAGATCGGTGCCGGTCAGTTCAATCTCTATTTACCTGGGCAAAGGTAACCTCAACAGGAGTGGCACGACCAAATATGCCCACCATAACCCGCAGCTTCCCTTTTTCCTGATTAACAACCTCAATAGTTCCCTTGAACGATTCAAAAGGACCTTCAATAACCATAACTTCTTCGCCAACCTGAAAATCCTGTTTTGCCTGAAGACGACGTTCAGCCTTAATAGCACCGGTTTTCTGTAGTATGGTTTTTGCCTCATCGGCAGAAATCGGCTGAGGCTTGGAATTCAAACCCGTACCCACAAATCCGGTAACGCTCTGTATCTTACGTATGGCCGTACAGGGGATTTTCCAACCCCTGTCCGGCAGATCCATCTCTATCAGTATATAACCGGGAAGAAATTTCTTATTCACGGTGCGCTTCTTTCCGTTACGCACCTCAACAACTTCCTCTGATGGTACCTTAACATCGGAAACGGCATCACCGAGACTACCGTCTTCCATCAACATCCGTATAAATTTTTCAACTTTGTTTTCATGCCCGGTAAAGGTATGAAGAACGTACCAGCTTTTGGCCATCGAATCCCCCTACCCTACACCAGTTTAAAAAGGGCAAGGATCCCTTGGGAAAGAAGAAAATCCACCAGACCGAAGAAGAGAGCAAAAACAACCATAGAAATAATCACCACCTTGGCAGATTCCATCACAGAATCACGGCTCGGCCAGACAACCTTTCTAAGCTCACCGTAGCTCTCCATGATAAAAGCCCTGATCTTTTTCATAATGTATACCTCTCTATTAGCACTTGCAGGCCAGGCAGGACTCGAACCTACAACATCCGGTTTTGGAGACCGGCGCTCTACCATTGGAGCTACTAGCCTATATATGATAACTATTTAATCTTGGCTTCTTTGTGAAGCGTAACCTTCCGGTCCCATTTACAGTACTTGTTGAACTCCATTTTACCCTGAATGTTTCGACGATTCTTGGTAGTGGTATAATTCTTCCGATTACATTCGCTGCATTGGAGTGCAATTTTCTCTATTGCACCTTTTTTTGACTTTGCCATTAACTATACTCCCTTACAAAAAGATCCTGCTGAATTAAAACGGCAGGAGAAGGAAAAGCCTCCGATCGGACTTGAACCGATGACCCCAGCCTTACCATGGCTGTGCTCTACCGACTGAGCTACAGAGGCATGCAAGCGTCGGTGATAATATCTGCGGGTCTATGTTATGTCAACCCGGATTAAACAAGAAATCCCTTAAAATGACGCAAGGATTGTGCCTAGTGTTTCAACAATTCCTCCGCAGATTCTCTGTAGCCCAGGTAAGCATCGTTATATAAGGATACATTCGAGGGATCAGGCTCGATGACAGATCGTATCCGGACATAGGTTTCCACAGCCTCAACAGGAGAATCAAATCGTCCCAATGCCGCTGCGGCACAACATGCACATCCGGCAAGTTCTGCATCTTCAGTCTCGGGGATAAGCAGCCTCTTCCCTGTAATATCGGCTTTCATCTGATTCCATACCCTACCTCTGGCCTGACCGCCGGTTACCCGCATTTCAGTAACAGAAAGGTTTGATTCCTCAAGGAGTTCGATACCTCTTCTCACAGCAAATCCAATGGCTTCCATCACCGCCCGTCCCATCTCGGCCCGGCCGTGTCCCGGTTCCAGATGATGGAAGCTCCCCCCGCCGAATTCCCAGAGGGTATCCCCCCGGGATCCGGGAAAAAACATCGGGGCAGTTCTTCCGGGAGGTACTTTTTCAACCTCATCCAGTGTTCTTTGATATTTCCAGTTTTCCTGTCCGGTAAGCCTCCGATACCATTCAAATACAGATCCGGTGGAGGATAGTATAGCGGCAGTATTCCAGTAAGGTTCGATAACATGGGGCAGGTCTCTCAATCTCGAATCACCTGAAGGCTGCTCAGTACAGTAATTAATTCCCTCACTTGTACCCGCCCTGTCACAGACCATACCCGGTATTACCGCACCGGAACCCAGAAGAGCCATCATAAAATCCGATCCTGCAGCTACCACCGGAATCCCGGTGTTCAGGCCGAATTCAGCAGAGGCCGCCTCTGTTACAAGCCCGGCAACTTCCCCCATAGGAACCATCTGCGGAAGCAAGGAGCTATCAATTTCATAACTGTCCTGCTGCGGCTTATCCCAGATATATTTCCTAAAGCTCTCATGGGGCAGGGTCATGGTTTTCCGACCGGTAAGCCTGTACTGAAGGTATTCCGGGCACGAAATTATATAACTGGTTTTTTTCCAGATATCCCTGGCATTGCGCCTGAGCCATTCAATCTTCGGCAGATAGTAGGATTTTGAGCCTTCAATCCGAATTGAATGCTGATACAGCCAGAGTTCCGCTCCCGAGACAGGCTGTCCGTTTCTATCAAGGGCCACAAGAGTCGGGCCGTTTCCGCTCATGGAAATCGCCGTAATATCAGCAGCCGGAAGAAGCCTGAGGGCCTCTGAAAAAGCCTGCTCCCATTGAAGAGGGCTGAAAACTTCACCTTCAAGGCCCGGAGGATGAGGATAAGGTACCCGTACACGTGCCTTTAAACTACCGTCAGATCCCATTAAACCGGCTTTCAGAGAACTGGTTCCCAGATCGGCGGCAAGTATCATTTTACAGGAGGCTCGCTGCCGGTTTCGGAAAACAGGTCTGGCCCTTCTATGCGTGTTTTCTTACTCAGCATCCGCTGTATCATTTTGGAATTGTCCAGTAGCGGTGCCACCGAGCGGTTATGATGAATCCGGCTGATAGCCCGGGCAAAAAGGTTGGAGACATTCGCCGTACGGAACCAGGGTCGGGAAAGAATCTCATCGGGGAGTTTTACAGCATTGGTGCCGATAACATAATCAAACCACCCGGCTTCATGGGCCTTATCAAAATGTGATGCGGCATCTCCGGAAAATAAGGGGAGAGAAACACTGCAGACAATCTTCCGGGCACCCATTTCCTTAATCAGCTTCATGGCTTTAATTAATGTGCCACCGGTACCCAGCATATCATCGGCCATAAAAACCGTTTTATTTTCAACATCACCCAAAAGACGGGCACTGGTGATATTTGAATCCGCGGCATTTTTTGATGTACGGGAATAGTCCCGTTCTTTATACAGCAGGGCCAGAGGTTTTTTGAGGCTATCAGCATAAAATTTATTCCGATCGATAGCACCCGTATCAGGAGAGACGACAACCAGATCTTCATTCACAAGATCGAGGAACGAACTGGCCGTCCTGAGAATCTGATATGAGGCATGCAGGTTCTCAAGGCTCAAGCCCTTGAAAGTATGTTCAATTTCCCGGGAATGAATATCCAGCGTGATAATCCGGGTAACATCCATATTCTCAAATATCCGTCCCAGCATGGAAGCGGTAAGACCTTCCCTGCCCTTCTTTTTATGCTGTCGGCTGTAGGGATATGCAGGCAGAACCATGGAAACCCGTCGGGCTCCGGCTTGCAATGCTGCATCAGCTGAAGTTATCAGAGTCATCAGATGATCGTTTATCGACAGAGTCCTGTACTCATCTCCCAGACGGACGGGAGTTTCGTTGGCCACATCCTGAACAATAAAAATATCCAGCCCTCTAACTGTTCTCAATATCTCGGTTTTCACCTCTCCGTTGGCAAAACGTGTAAACTTACAGGGAATTTTAAAGGAGGGAAACCGATAACCGTCCTGACTGCCGATAGCCGAAACCCTGTGACTCATCAGGTCGTCTGAAAGATTGAGATTCCGAAATGTTTCTTTTTCCGGCATTTCATACAACTTGGAGATAAACTGTGCCTTCTTTTCAAAACGCCGCTGATAAAGGGTTTTTAAATGGGCCACAATCTCTTCGGCAAAGGACTCGCCGCCGGGACATGCAATAATACCGAGGGATGTGGGCTTGGCGAAACTCATCTGGTATCGTCGCTCCGGATTAGGATTATTCTAGAATTTACTTGATTGACTATACGATTTCACCGGGGTAATGGTCAATGTTAAACAGATCGGGAAACAACTATCAGTCAGCATATTCATGTAACGGCAACTTATATCCAAATAATCTAAAATCTTTCCTCTTCCCGCTCTTCTGCACAATGTACAGTGGTTCCATCCCCGAATTGATACTGGGAAAAACTGATTTTGAAATATTCCCGAAAGAAGGGGCAAAAAAGTACAGGGGTGATGGCAGGGCCGTAATAAAAAATGGTATCAGTAGAACCGGTGCAGAGCCCTGGACCCGGAGCCGCCAGCGGCTTGCCCGCAAGTTCACTTTTGTCGCAATGTTCCTCGGCTCTGCCTGCGATGCGCTACCGGAGGCGAACCCGCTGTATTCCTCTCATTTCGCTTGGGATTCAACCAGAGGGACAAACACGGAAAAAGGAACAGGTCTGGGACTGGTATTATACAGGGAATTTGTTGATTGCCATGGAGGAAACATCGATGTTGAGAGCAGCCCGGGAAAGGGACGTGTTTTTACCGTCACCCTCCTCCACCCCGGGATATCCTGATCCGCAACTAATCTGTAAGCTCGATTCTGAAAAATCGTTTCTTTCCGGCTTTCAGCATTAATTCACCGTCAACCGCATCTGCCATACCGATAAGGGCTTCCGCATCTTCAATTTTGACATCGTTCACTCTGGCTCCGCCCTGAAGTACAAGGCGCCGAGCTTCACTTTTAGAGGAACAGAGACTGGTTCGGGAGAACAGATCCAGAATATTGATACCTGCTTCAAGCTCTGCCTTCCCGATTTTTTCTGAAGGTATACCGGATTTATCCCCGCCCCCGGAAAAGGCCGCCTTTGCCCCTTCTCTGGCTTTTATGGCCTCTTCTTCTCCGTGAAGCAGTGCGGTTACTTCATACGCCAGCCGTTCTTTGGATTTGTTGATATCAGAACCTTCAGCAGCTCCCAATGCCCTGCATTCTTCTACCGAAAGAAACGTGAAAGTAAGAAAAAAACGTTCAACATCAGCATCCGGAACGTTACGCCAATACTGGTAGAAGTCATACACCGACGTCAGAGACGAATCCAGAAACAATGCCCCTTTTTCTGTTTTCCCCATTTTTTTTCCATCAGACCGGGTAACCAGAGGAAAGGTAAGACCGTAAGTTTCCGCAGATTCCACCCGGCGGATCAGTTCCATTCCGGCAACAATGTTACCCCACTGATCGTCCCCGCCGATTTGGAGGATGCAGCCCTCCCGGCGGTAGAGTTCCAGAAAATCGTATGACTGCAGCAGCTGATAGTTGAATTCAATAAATGAGAGACCCTTTTCAAGCCTCTGCTTGTATGCTTCAAAGGTAAGCATACGGTTTACACTGAAATGCCGGCCGATATCCCTGAGAAAATCAATGTAATTCAGCGGGGCCAGCCAATCGGCGTTGTTCGCCAGAAGGGCATTGGTATTATCAAAGTCGATTAATTTGGAAATCTGGGGTTTCTGACTGGCAATATTCTTATCAATCTGTGCATAGCTGATCATCTGCCGCAACTCTGTTTTACCCGAAGGATCACCGATCCGGGCGGTACCCCCGCCCATAAGAATTATGGGCTGGTGTCCAGCCTTCTGCAGATGGGCTGAGGCGTAGATGGGCACCAGATGACCGATGTGAAGGGAGGGGCCTGTAGGATCTACCCCGATATAGAATTTCTGCGGACCTTCAGCCAATTTGACTCTCAAGCCCGGTTCATCGGTACACTGTTTAAAAAAGCCCCGTTCCTTGAGTACATCCAATACGTCGCTCATTTTTTTGCCTCATTTCCATGATTATGGCGGCTATTTTAGCCTGATTTTCCATCCGGGGAAAAGATCCTGATAAAGCATAAGGACGACATCAGGAAAAATCCGTTGTATAATTTATCGGCATTAACTATTTATCATGAGGAGAACAGTCATGAATTATTCCCCTGAAATAGACAAAATGCACAGCATAGCCCGGGGACCGAATCATGGTCCTGCGCCGATCCCCCCGACAGGGTGCCTGCAAACTCACCCTTCATATCAAGGATGGAGTTATTGAGAAAGCTCTTATAAGAAACTATAGGGTGCACCGGTATGACCCGCTCATCGGCTATGGCCTCTGAAATACTCCCGGGAAAACAATTCTTGAGGCAATGAATACCGATCTGGTCTGTGATGCCAATCGGCCTTATCAGAAGGAGGCTTGCAGATCGGGGCAGGTTTGGAAGATCAGGGCAAGGGGCTAAGCTAGGTCATCGGAACAATGTACGGGACAAAGCTCAAAGGCCCCCGCTATCATGAAATGGCCGAAGGTTATGTCATGGAAGTGGGTCTGAATACAAGTTCGTATCCATGGGCCGGGTGATGGATGCCGCCACTGCTCTTGCTGAGGCCACCGGTACCCACGAACTGTTTTCCGATGCGGTTAAAGTCATCGACCCTCGAAAGGAGTAGAATGAATATGACACTTTTCGAAGGATACGAAAGAAGAATAGAAAAGATAAACGGCGTTCTCTCAGAGTACTGGATTAAAGATCTGAACGAGGCAGAACAAATCTGAAAATCTGCCGATGTTGAAGTTAAAACACTGGTGAAAGAGGTGCAGCCCATCTGTTTTGACAATGCCATCCAGGCCTACATTACCGGAGGAGCCATTGCAATAAAAAAGAAACAAACTAAGGCGGCGAAAATTGCCTCCACACTGGGAATAGGCCTGCAATCATTCTGCATACCCGGATCTGTAGCCGAAGAGAGGAAAGTCGGTATCGAACATGGGAATCTGGCAGCCATGCTGCTTTCCAAAGAAACCCGCTGTTTTGCCTTTCTCGCCGGGCATGAATCGTTGCCGCAGCAGAAGGGGTTGATGTATCTATTACAGGGAACTCAACCAATCCCGCCAGATTTCAGCATCCTGTTGCAGGAACATACAAAAAAGAATGCAACGAGCAGGGAAAGAAATACTTTTCTGTGGCATCCGGTGGGGGAACAGGACGCACCCTCCATCCTGATAACCTGGCTGCAGGACCGGCCTCATATGGAATAACTGATACCATGGGACGGATGCACTGTGATGCCCAGTTTGCCGGTTCCTCCTCGGTACCGGCACACGTGGAAATGATGGGATTTATTGGAATGGGCAACAACCCTATGGTAGGAGCTTCTGTTGCAGTGGCCGTCGCCCTGCAGGATTTCGCCGGCCGCAGTGCCTGATACATGCGGCCTGATTATTTCAGGATAAGTTCACCGCGGTTATCCACCTGACTCACATCAAATCCCCGGGATGATAACTGGGAGGGAATTCCTGTCTCTCCGGTAAAGTGCGCCGCTCCGACAACAAAAAGTATCGTCTGTTTTCCGGCTTCAGAGTTCAGCAGTTCAGCGGCCTTTCCCGCCATGGAAATATTCCGCTGCAGCAGAAGACGTTCGGCGATTCCTCCTGATAAACCTTCAAGATCCAGCTCTTCGGCAATCATCTCCGGGCTCCCCTGCTCCCAGGCATCAATAAGGATTTCAAGACTTCCTTTTATGTGTCCTGATTCCTTCACCGCCGAATTCAGCAATTCCAGCTGATCATCCTCTCCAAGACCGGAAATCAATTCCAACTGATATTCGAAACCTTCCAGTTCAACAATATTCTCCCGGGTAAAAGCTTTAAGGATTACCTGTTCCATGCCTGAACCAGCTCTGTAACCTGAAGATTCAAGCTCAAGAGTCTGAAGAGTAAGGGACAGCAGCCAGGGCTTCATCAAAGAAACCTGTTCCATAGTAAGACCGGCTTCATTTACTGCCGCAGACAGAGATTGATACAGAGATTTTTCCAGGTGATCTTCAATACTGCTGCCGTCATGATAAAAACCTTTCTTCATGGTCAGCTGAGCTATTTCATCGGGTTTCAGGCTTTCCTCTCTGATATCTGCCTCGAGAACCAGAACATCTGCCCGTTGGGCTAGAGTTTCAATATAATCAGGCAGAGGGTAGAAATCCTCAGATAATACATGAATCGACCCCAGCAGGTACATTTCGGTTTCTCCCCGGGAGGTGTACCACATATAAAGCGGGTCTGCAGAAACACAGGTTCCAATGAAAACAGAGATGAGAAGGAACATTACTGAAAACAGCAATCGATGGTTTCCCACAGCCCGTTAATCAGATTCTCTTATACGAGCGGATTTCCCTGCGTATTCTCTCTGAAAGCTCTTCAATGGGAATACGGATCTGTTCCATAGAATCCCGGAACCTCATGGTAACCGTACCATCTTCCTTGCTGTCGTAATCGACAGTGACACAGAAAGGAGTGCCGATTTCATCCATCCGGCGGTAACGCCTCCCGATAGCACCTCCCTGATCGTAGAAGGTGGAGAATTCCTCGCGAAGATCTTCTTCAATTTTCTTCGCCAGCTCTGCAAGGCCGTCCTTCTTTACCAGGGGAAGAACAGCTACCTTCACCGGAGCAATATCCGGATGGAAGTGAAGTACAGTACGTACATCATCATTTCCTTTTTTATCCACACCGATTTTTTCTTCATGGTAAGCATCCATCAGGGTAACAAGAACGCTTCTGGTAAGCCCCGAAGAAGTTTCGATTACATAGGGAACAAAACGGGAATTATCAGCCGGATCGAGGTAGTTGATTTCCTTGCCGGAAAACTCCCCATGTCTGCGTAAATCATAATCCGTCCGGGAGTGGACACCTTCCAGTTCCTGCCAGCCGAAGGGATATTCGTATTCAATATCAAAAGCTACCTTGGCATAGTGGGCCAGCTCCTCGGGACCGTGCTCGGTAAATCTAAGTCGCTGGGGACTGATACCCAGACGATCTATATACCAGGCCATTCTCTTGGACTTCCAGTCGTTAAACGCCTCATCTTCGGTACCGGGTTTAACAAAGTACTGCATTTCCATCTGCTCAAATTCACAGGTACGGAAAATGAAATTCTTGGTTGTTATCTCGTTTCGAAAGGCCTTCCCCACCTGGGCGATACCGAAGGGAATCTGCACTCTGGAAGTATCAACTACATTTTTAAAATTGACAAAAATCCCCTGAGCGGTTTCCGGACGGAGATAAATCACACTCCCCGAATCTTCCACCGGTCCCATGTGTGTTGTGAACATCAGATTGAACTGTCTGGGCTCGGTAAGTTCACCGCCGCATTCCGGACAAACCTTGTCTGCAAGGGCCTTCTCATCCAGATGATCTTCCCGGAACCTTGTTTTACATTTTTTGCAGTCAACCAGAGGATCGGTAAAATTCTCCACATGTCCTGAAGCTTCCCACGTACGGGGGTGCATCATGATGGCGGCATCAAGTCCGACGATGTTATCGTGCCGACGAACCATATCCTTCCACCAGGCTTCCTGAATATTTTTTTTCAGTTCCACACCAAGAGGACCGTAATCCCAGGTAGCGGATAATCCCCCGTAGATTTCACTGGATGGATACACAAACCCCCGGCGTTTACAGAGTGAAACGATCCTGTCCATCGAGGCTCCATGATCGTTACTGAGAGTATTGGCCTTGGCCTTTTTTTCTTTTGCCATCGGGGGTCTTCCTTTAATTGAGTTTGCGGGAGTAAATTATCACTTCACAGCGATAAGAGGCAAGCTGAGAGATTACATGTTCTCCAGAACGCCTATTAACCTTTTTATACGCTTCAACGATTCTTCAAGTCCCAAAAGCCTTATTGCCGGAAATAAAGGAGGACTCACTTTACTCGCTGTAACCGCAAGGCGAAGTGGCTGGAGCATAGCTCCAATTTTCAGTTCTTCCTTTTCAGCCGTTTCCCGAAATCGGCCATCCATCACTTCATCCCAGGCGGCACAGGCCTCCTCATCGGATGCACCCGGAGCATCGGTCGCTTCCATAAGAAGTTTCTCACCGAGACCAAGAGCCTTTGCAGCTTCTGATGCATCCATCTTTTTAGGAATGGCATCCTCAGCATTACCGATACCAGGATCTGTAAATAGAAAACGGAGCATAGGGACAACATCATTCAACAGTTTCAGTCTCTCCCGGATAATAGGGAAAGCCCCGTTGAAAATGTCCAATTCCCCTGGTGTAGGAGGATCGGAAACCAGCCCTTCCTCGGCAAGAAGGGGCAGAAGCATTCCTTTAAGTTCATCAGGATCTTTCATTCGGAGATACTGACCGTTAAACCAGTCAAGTTTTCTGTAATCAAAAACAGCCGGAGATTTGTTGATTTTTTCAAGACTGAAAAGGCTGCATAAATCTTCCATACTGAAAAATTCCCGAGAATCATCATAGCTCCAGCCCAGAAGAGATACAAAGTTCACCAGGGCTTCGGGAAGATATCCGTTTTTCCGAAAGTCTGAAACAGAGGTGGAACCATGCCTCTTGGAAAGCTTCTGTCCGTCTTTTCCCATCACCATAGGCAGATGACAGTATGCAGGAAGCTTCCAGCCGAAAGCCTCGTAAATCAGCACATGGAGGGGGCCTGAGGGAATCCACTCCTGAGCCCGCATAATGTGTGTTATGCCCATGGCATGATCGTCAATCACATTGGCCAGGTGGTATGTTGGGAACCCGTCTGTTTTCAGGATGACAGGATCGGGGCTGATATCTTTGTTCTTCCGGCCGGTCTGCCCGAGGATGATATCATCAAAGACCGTTTTACCTTCAAGAGGCACTTTGAGCCTGATAACATGCTTTTCCCCGGCCTTTATTCTGGCTTCGGCCTCATCCGGGGAGAGTCCACGGCAGTGACGGTCGTAGCCGATGCTTTTTTTGGCCGCTTTCTGTTCTTTCCGTATAACTTCGAGACGTTCAGAACTGCAGAAACAGGGATAGGCTTTCCCTGAACTGACGAGCTCTGCAGCTTTTTCTTTGTACAGCTGTTCTCTCTCGGATTGAACATACGGGCCATAACCGCCGTCTTTTCCCGGCCCTTCATCGAAGTTGATACCCAGCCATTCAAGAGTGGAATACAAATCTTCAAGAGCTTCGGGAGTCGATCTCTCACGATCGGTATCTTCAATCCTCAAAATGAAAGATCCGCCATTAGCTCTGGCAAAAAAATAGTTGAACAACGCGGTTCTGATACCACCTATATGCTGCAGTCCAGTAGGAGACGGGGCATAACGAACTCGAACACTCATAACAAACTCCAATGAAAAAGAGTATACATTAGGGCTGTATTTACGTTCTAGAGGAATTCTTCTTCATTATTCCGCTATTGATTGAGCAGCCGTTCAACTTCCTGTCTTACTCTGTCGGCATTATCCAGTACACTGCCGACATCCCGATTTTCACTGATTGAAAGATCGATACAAGCCTGGAGAAACTCATTCCGCTGATCATTGGCGTTTCCCCTTACCCGGTTCACGGCAATTTTCCTACGGTTACTCTCAATCTGTCCCCGAGCCTGGTTGATTGTCTCATTTTCCCGACGCTTTCGATTTTCCAAGTCGTACCTGGACTGGCGATTGGCATTAATCCTCTCCTGGAGATCTCTTTTGGTGGCCGGATCACGGACGGACTGCATGAGGGTGTACAACTCTCCGGCAGATGCACTGATCTGATCGATCATGGCGTTGGCACGGATAATAAACTTTTCACCACTGATAATTTCTGCTTCCAGACTACGATTCTCATCCTCCAGGACAGCACTGGCCCGTTCCATTTCCTGATTACGTGAGTTGAGCATTGTAATTTCAGCCTGGGCATCATCGACAACAACGTAGTGAGGGGTAGCTGTCTGAGAGAAGAGAGAAAAAGTACCAATGAATAAAAACAACGAGAGAAGCAGATTTTTCATTAAAAGGCTCCAAGAATATTTATTAATACATTTTTAAATAGATATGGTGAGGTTTCATCAAAACGGTAATTTTTAAAAAACCCTGTCAATTACTGTATAAAAGACAAAATTACATATTTCAAGTCATTTTTTTCCGGATAACAACCCGATTCTTCATATTCCACTTACTGAAGAGGTTCCAAGAAGATCTTTTCTGACTTCATTTACCCTGGAGGAAAGAACCACAGCCATCAGATGATCCTCTCTGGACCGCTGTAGAACCCGCTCCCCCGCTGCCCCTTTCAGGATAGTTCTCAAAGTGGTTCTTACATTCTCCAGCTCTTCAAGCTGATTATCCGTTAATTCAGTTTTACACTGATCCAATATCTGCAGCGAAAGAAGCCGTACAGAGGGATCCTTCCCCCTTACAAGAATCATCAGGTCTTCAACACCTTTCCCTCCTGAGGCCAGCGCCCGGCACCAGAGGGCCCAGTCTCTCCGTTTTGTCTTCGGATCTTCCGCCAGTGGGTTAAAATAGTCCGCTACGGCACTCCAATTCTGTTCCAGAAGTACAGGGATACCCAGAGAAACGCCCAGAAACTTCATTAATTCAGGCTTTCTCTGACGGATTTCAGTTTCTAATTTCTTTACGGCATCAAGGTTGGAAACAGACAAAGCTGTGTTGATAAGCAGATTTGCATAAGGGCGGTTGATTTTACCCTTCTCGTAAAGCCGCTCTTCCAGCCATGCCAGCAACGCAGGCCAGTCCTCCTGTTCAAGATAGGAGAACAGACGCCAATTACGGATAAAATAGAAATCCAGGGTAGTAATCATCAGGACAAAAATCACAAGAAGAAGCCACATATTACCCCAGAACATAGCAGCAGAATCCTTTTCCAGTATAAAAAAAGATGCTGTAGAGATAAGAACAAGGGCCAGAATGACAACAATGTTAAAGAGCCAGAAAATGGACTTAAATCTCATGGTTAAATACCCCTATAATAGAAGTGAGTCTAGTCGAGCGGAAGAAAGGGGTCAATAAAAGTAATGGCTGCAAAGAAACGGATACCTCTGAATGATTTGAAAAAGGATACTTATTACGATGCACCTCTGTGGCTGGACGAGCATTTTCTTCTTCTGTCTGACGATGCCCCGGTAAGTGAGAATCTTCTGGAGGCTCTCAGAACATGGGGTTTCAAGGGTATCTGGACTGAAGGAACCTTAACTTCCGGCAGCAGTGCCGCTGCGACTTCAACGGACACCATGTCCGGAGCCGTATTGAACAACGACGCCAAGGAAGCTGAAGGCCGGCGTGTTGCCCGTTTGTTTTTCACAGATCTTGCCGGATTCACCCGGAAAGTTTACGACAATTTCAATCGGGAAAGTTACCTCGATATGACGGCCATAACGGAAAAAGTAAAAACCGTTATTCAAATGATTAAAGATTTCCGAACATACGTACTCAGGCTTCCGGATCTGAAGGCCGATGGAATTGATTATCTTTACAGCCACTCTGCCCGGACTGTGATAATATCTCTCACCATCGGAGAATCCCTGAAACTTCCAAATTTCCGGCTGATAGAACTGGGGATTGCCGCAATGCTCCATGAAATCGGTATGATGAAAATACCAAAACAGGTTTTTGATAAATCAGCCGCATTAACAGAAAATGAAAAAAAACTGATATCAACCCATCCGGCACAGGGGCTGAAGATGCTCCAGGATTACTCCAAAGAAAATGCAAATCCCCTGGCCCAGGACATACTCATGGGCGTCTGGCAGCATCATGAAAGATCCAACGGCTCCGGTTATCCCCAGGGAATCAGTGGAGAATCAATAACCCAGTTCGGGAAAATCATCGCAGTGGCTTGCTCCTATGACGCCCAGATATCCAACAGGCCGTTCAGAAACGGTATTGACGGGTTTACCTCTATGATGACGATGCTCAGGGAAATGAGCAGTCTTTACGATGAAAAAGTTATTTCAGCATTGATTAATTCAATATCACTCTATCCACTGGGTAACTATGTCCGCCTGAATAACGGTGCCATCGGAATTGTTGTGAATATCGGTTCTCATCCGAGATACCCTGTTGTAAAACTTCACCTTGATGAGAATCTGCACATGTACAAGGAACAGCCGATAATCAAAACCCATGAAGATGAAGAAGATGAAGAAGGACTGACTGTAACAGCGGTACTGACTGAACAGGAAGTAAAAGATCTTGTTTCCAGGGATCTGCTTCCCGGGTAATGAATGGTATCAGTAGAACCAGGGCAGTCCTGGATCCGGAGTCGCTCATTTCGCTTGGGAATCATCATCCGGTTCATTAAGATTTTTTAGTTTATTTACTTGACCGCAGGCCCGGAGCCTTGATAAGTCGGCACCTCCATGTCAGGTAAAAGAAACATTTCACAGTTGGACCGATTACTTCAGGAAATCGGTATAAAGGGGCGGGTGAGAGACTCAGATGCCATGAGAGCTCTAACCTCAGCATTAATCCATCCTGCCCGGATATCCGAGTCCGAATTTTTAGGTGATGACGACCCTCTGAAAATTTCCGCCCGCTACGTAATTGAAGATTTTGAAGCCGTTACAAACGGTATGAGCCGTCCGGATTCCGATGATTCTGCCATAATCATTGATGAAGATAGCCCTTTGTACCCCTGGAAACTCCTCAGCGAAGCGGTTGCCGCATTTTATGAAGGGGATACAAAAACCATGATGAAGGCAGTCCGGAAATTCCCCAAAAATAGTGCCGTTTCAAATCTCAGATCCACCTTCGAAGTACTGGCAGGAAAGCCTCTATCTATTAATGAAAATAACATTTTCATTAATAAAATCAGAGTAAGGAATCAAACGCTGTCCCAGGGCCTGGAAATACTTGATGAGGCGGCATCCTACCCGGATCTACTCAGAAAAGAGATTTTATTTTACATCAGGAAAATGTCACAGGAAAACCAGGAGGCCGGCAAGCGCCTTTATTACTGGGCTATGGAGATTTTATCCGAAGAGGAAGCTCTGGTTGAAAAGGATGAAATAGACCCGGCCAAGCTGAATGCCAGATTGAAAATTGCAGGAGAACTGCTGAAGAAGGCCGAAGGGGAAAACCTGCTTTCAACGGATATTTTTTCCAATATCATTACATACCTGAATCTTTCTTATCCCCTGATTAAGGCCCTTCTGCCAACAATTCCTATGCTGCCGACGGATACCGTAGAATTACAGCAGTGGTTTACAGGGACTGCGGCAGGCCGGAGGACTGCAGATGCAGGGTGGAGACAGAAACGAAAAACGGAAAGGAAAGCCTCCACCGAATTGTTTTTATTTGATATGGTGTCATGATGGATATCGATGAAATTCTTAAATTCCCCTACGATCTCTGGCTTCTTCTGGGTGTTTCCCGTGTAACTGATGGTAAAACCGTCAAAGCAGCCTGGAAGAGAGCCGGTTCACCAGATAGTGGTCTGCTCTCTGATGCTTATGAAATGCTCAGAGACGAACCCTCAAGACTTCAAACCCGACTTCTCTCCCCCAGTCCTTTTTCCAAGGCTGCCGATGCCGCTGCTGCCATGAAAAAACATCCTGTTTTTCTCGGACCGGGAGTCTGGTACAACGAAATCGTGCGGAGACAGCTCTCTTAAACTACAATTAGAAATACCAAGCTTCAGGAGCGTATATGAGTAATCAGTTAAAAGTGACAATCCTGCCTGATGATAACGTACTGGAAGCAGCCCGGGGAACCCGGGTAATAGACCTGCTTCCCGGAGGATTTCCGGTGGTTGCCGTTAAAATCTCTAACCATTATTCATCCCTGCAGGACCGTATCAGGGTGGACTGCAGTATTGAACCTGTAAAAATATCAAGTACCGCCGGTATGAGAATCTACAGAAACTCCCTGATATACCTTTTCGAGCTGTCGGCAAAAAAGGCCTTTCCCGAACGTAGGGTTGTTATCGGACATTCACTGGGCCACGCATTTTTTCACAGATTCCGGGATGATGGTCCTCAGGCTGAACAAAAGGATGCTTTGTCCCTGGAAAAGGCGATGAGAAAGTTTGTAAGCCGCGATTTACCGATTGTACCCGATGAAATATCCTGGGAGACAGCTGTTGAAATTTTTAAAAATCGCTCCTACCCGGCCTCTTCTCAATTGATGGAAGAGCTCAACGAGCCCCGGGTGGGGATATGGCGCTGTGACGACATGATTTCTATTCGCCATACACCCATGGTGCCTTCCACCGGGGTTCTGAAAACCTTCGCTGTTGAGTTCTATCGGGGAGGATTTCTACTGCATTATCCATCATCACAGAATCCGGAGCATCTGGGAGAACGGGATGATGAACCGAAGTTGTTCTCTGTCTATGAAGAACATAAAAAATGGGGGGAGATTCTCGGAGTATCTAATGTTGCCCAGCTGAATTCACTTTCGAGAAACAGGAGCCGGGCCAGGGAATTTATTCAGACCGCCGAGGCACTTCACGACCGTAAAATCGCCGAACTGGCCGGAATGATTACGGCCAGAAAAAACCAGACCAAAATAATTCTGATTGCAGGGCCCTCATCCTCAGGAAAAACAACCTTCACAAAGAAACTCGCGTTAAGTCTGAAATCGGCAGGATTAAAACCGCAGCTCATCAGCCTGGATGATTATTACAAGGAACGTTCTAAAGTCCCTCTGGACGAAGACGGTAAGCCGGACTTTGAGGTTCTCGAAGCTCTGGATATCGATCATTTCAATCGGAATCTGAAAGACCTCTTTGCCGGGAGGGAAACAGAGATTCCAATTTTCGATTTCAAACGGGTTGGCGGAAGACTGGAAAAGGGAAGGACAATCAGACTGGATGAGGATGGAATTATCCTATATGAAGGGATTCACGGTCTCAATCCCAATCTTACTCCCGGACTGGAAAAAGGAAAGGCCTTCAGAATCTATATTTCCGCACTGACTCAACTCAATCTGGACGACCACAACCGTATTCCCACAACAGACAACCGGCTTATCAGGCGTATTGTCAGAGATCATCAGTTCCGCAGTTACCCTGCCATCGATACTCTTAAGATGTGGCCGTCGGTTCGCAGAGGTGAAGAGCGCCACATCTTCCCCTATCAGGACTCTGCCGATGTAATGTTCAATTCCGCCCTTGATTACGAACTGGCCATTTTGAAGATCTTTGCCGAACCCCTGCTGAGAACCGTCAGTCCGATTGAGAAAGAATATGGGGAAGCCCGCAGACTGATGGCCTTCCTGAGGAACTTTTCACCCTTCCCGGTAGAAGACGTTCCAGAACTATCCATTATCAGAGAATTTATCGGGGGAAGCGGTTTCCATTACTGAATACGGGAATGAATTTTATCCGCCTCATCCTCACGGCCGGCTTCCCGGTAAAGCCGTTCGGCTTCCCTGAGAGCCCGGGATACCAGATCTGTCTGCTCGGGAAAGAGATAGGGGACGGCAAGGTAGGCTTCAGCAGCTTCATTCGGTTTTCCTTCTTCGGCAAAACTCCGGGCCACTCCTTCCTGAGCTTCCGCTCCGATCCGCCCGGGAACATCACGTATAAGAACTTCGTAAAGCTGTCTGGAACGTTCGGTGCTGCCATCCATCCGGTATCGGTGAGCCGTCAGTAATAACGCTTCTGCTCTTTCAGCGGAAGGAAGTGATTCATCCCCGGCAAGATTCTCCAGAAGTTCCCGGGATTCAGGAGGAATCCCCATTATCCGCGCCCATGCCAGAACGATCGGTGAACTGAGGCTGTTATTCCCGGTATCAAGGCTTGATACCTGTTTCAGGGCCTCTGATGCTGCATCGGGGTTGCCCGCTGCCTTGAGAGCCTCCGCCCAGGATCTTGCGGCAGATGCAGCACCGGGATTATCCGGCCTGCGAACCACCCATGCCCCATACCGTTCTGCCGCAGCTCCGGCATCCCCGCCCGCCCGGACCGCCAGAGCCCCGCGCAGATCAGCCTGAACGGCAATATCCGAATCCGGAAAATCATTCCGGCAACGGTCGTACCAGAGGACAGCTTCGGCATATTCACCGGCTTTCATGGCATTTTCACCCATTCGGAAGGGCAGATCCGGGGGAAGTTCACTGTCCGGGAACTCATCGGCCATCATCCCGGCAGTCTCCCCTGCCTCATCCAATCGATTGAGATTTAAAAGAGCCCAGGATTTCTGATACAGCGCCTCTTCCCTCCAGTTTCCCACCATGGGAGAAAGGGCCTTATCGTAGAAGGTTAGTGCATTTTCCCAATTCCCTTCTGAAGCCAGACTCAAACCGACACGATACAAGGCTCTGGCCTTCTGCTCGCTGTTTACAGCCGCATCGGCAGCTTTATTAAAGCCCCCGGCTGCCTTCCCCCAGTTCAGCTCCCGGAACCAGGTCCAGCCGATACCATAGAAAGCTTCAAATACCCAGTCGGAATCACCGTAACGGGTTGTAATTTCATACGCCCGCCGGGCAGCGGGATAATCTTCCATATCGTAGAGAGCTTCACCCATGTGAAAAGCAGCCTCAACACTCCAGGGTCCTGAGGGTTCTGACTGAACCAGAGAATCAAACAACCTCACCGCATCGTCAGCTCTGCCGCCGTTCAGATAAGCCACAGCCGTTGAGTAAAGAGCCCGGCGGCCCTTCTCTCCCCCATGGACACCCCCGGCAAGATCCGCAGCCGCCTGATAATACCCGGCAGCCCGAACGAATTCCTTTCTATCTGAATAGATAAAACCGATTCTGGAATTGGATTCCAGCGCATAATCTGAATCATTGTACTCCCGAGTGATACGGCCGTAGTCCCGTAAAGCCGAACTTGAATCACCACTTTCCAGGGCGATTTCCCCGCGGAGAAAAAGGTAGGAAGGTGCATTTTCGCTTTGCGGATAATCCCGGACCAGAAGGTTCAACACCTCAACAGCCCGGTTTGAATCATTCTCATCCCGCCAGGATTTCACCGCCAGACGAAGGGCTTCTTCCCGGCGATTATCCTGTGGGTTCTCCGATGCAAAGCGCTCCAGAACAACCACTCCCCGGCTGTTACCGGAATGAAGCAGTATGGTTCCCGCCAGATACAGTGAGTCGGCGGAGATACGTCCATCCGGACCATTTCCCGCCTGTTCAAGGTAGGGTACGGCGGAAAGAACGCTGCTGCCCCCCAGCCAGGTCTGGGCCAGATTGAACGCGGCGGTCTGGGCTTCGTCATCATCAAGGGGATCTTTGAGAATCCCGGTATAGGCCGATCTGGCCTCGGAGATCTGACCGGTCCTCATGTAGGAAGCAGCCCGGATTCTCAGTACCGAAGGCTTTCCCTCATCCGGTCCCGGAGAGCGTTCTTCTTCCCTTAAGTCCAGATACGCCAGTGCTTCATCATCATAACGGGCATTGGAGGCCAGACGCGCCGCCTCAAGCAGGGCGAAAGACCGGTAGGGTGAGCTGTACACCGTGGAAAGAAAGTTCCGGTAACTGTCCAGAGCTTTCTCATCCTGCCCCATTCGCCGCCGGGATTCGGCAATCCAGTATTCAATATCCACAGCCAGGGGAGATGAGGAATAGTCGTAAGCCATCAGAGTGAAGGCATCCAGTGCCTCATCCGGCCGCTTATCCGACAGGCGGATCTGCCCCAGGCGGAATACGGCCCGGGCAATAAGATCGCGGTCCCTCCCCTCATCGATCAAAGTGGTATAAATCCTTTCGGCACTTTCCAGATTATCCAGGTTTTCCCAGCAGGCTCCAAGGTAAAGCAGCGAGCGCTCACGGTAAGTCCTGTCTTCTGTTATCCGGGTTTGTTTTTCAAAAGCTGACGCCGCCCGAGACCAGTCATCCTTTTCATAGCGGGCCAAACCTTCCCAGTAGGCTACCCGCTGATTCCAGGGAGAGTCCGGGTATCGCCGGGGGAATAATACCAGAACATCTATGGCATTCTGATATTCACCATCGTTGTAATAGGCAACAGCTCCCATATATGCCGCAGAATCTGCCCGCAGATCTTCGGGGTATTCCCTTAAAAGGCGTGAGAACTGAGACGATGCGGTCTGCCACAGTCCATCGGTAAAAGCCTGCCGTCCTCCGGCGTACAGCTGATCCGCCGATTGAGCCCAAAGGAGTGCAGAGGAAAATAAAAGGGTGAAGAGCAACAGGAAAAAGCTGCGGAGTTTTACCATGACATACAACATAACACGAGGAATCAGCCTTCCGGATTAATCTTTGGTAATTTCCGCTGCAGAAGCTGTTTCAAGGGCTTTTACGGCCATTTTTTTTCTTCTGTTTTTCCGCCTGAAGCTGATTTTTCCCGATCTGACTTCAGCAGAAATGACATCCCCGGGTTCAAACCGGCCCTGAAGGATTGCCACTGACAATGGATCTTCGATTTCTTTCTGTATGGTTCGTCTCAAGGGTCTGGCCCCGTAAATCACGTCGTAACCTATCTGCATCAGCATATCCCGGGCTTTAATATTGACATCAAGGGAAAGGGAGAGCCCTGAGAGACGCTCCCGTACTTCATCGAGCATCAGATCCATTATTTTCATCACATGATCGTACTCAAGGCTGTGAAATACCACTATTTCATCTACCCGGTTCAGGAACTCAGGACGGAAGAGCCGTTTTAATTCTGTTATCGCCATGGATTTGATATCTGCATGAACCATGACACCGTTACCGGTAGTAAAGCCGAAACTTCCTTTGTTGATTTCCCGGGCACCTGCGTTAGAGGTCATTATCAGAACAGCATTCCGAAAAGATACCTTATGACCGAAACTATCCTGAAGTTCACCTTCCTCGAGAACCTGGAGCAGCAGGTTGAATACATCGGCATGAGCTTTTTCAATTTCATCAAGCAGAACCACTGAATAGGGTCTCTTACGAATTTTCTCGGTGAGCAGACCACCCTCTTCGTAGCCCACATACCCCGGAGGAGCCCCGATCAGCCGGGATGCGTTGTGCTTCTCCATAAAATCCGACATATCAACCCTGATAAGTGCTTCGGCATCCCCGAAGAGATATTCTGCCAGGCTCTTGGCCAGTAGTGTTTTTCCTACGCCTGTGGGTCCAAGGAATATAAATGACCCCAGGGGCCGTGAAGGGGAATTCAAGCCGGTTCGCGACCGGCGGACAGCGGAGGCCACAGACGCGATGGCCTCATCCTGACCGATTACACTTTCGTGAAGTTCATTCTCTATCTGCAGGAGTTTATCGGATTCACTCTTTACAATACGAACCATGGGGATACCGGTGTTCTCCGAAACAATAGCCTGAATATCCTCAACGGTAATAAGATTTTTCTCTTCCTTTAACGTTTTCTCCCACTCGGTTTTCAACTCATCAATACGGCTGCGCATTCCCCGGACTTTATCCCTTACCCTGGCCGCATTTTCATAATCCTGGGCATTCACATAAGAGATTTTCTCTTCGGTGAGAAGGTGGGTCTGCTCTTCAAGATTGCCGATGGCTTCAGGCCGGGTGTTGTTCTGCATCCGCTTGCTGGAACCGGCCTCATCGATCAGATCGATGGCCTTGTCCGGGAGATTACGCTCAGTGACATATCGACCTGCCAGCTCGGCGGCTGAACGAAGAGATTCATCCTCATAGGTGACGTTATGATGATCCTCATAGCGCTCTTTAATCCCACGGAGAATCTCATAGGTTTCATCAATACTCGGTTCCTCAATGATTACCGGCTGGAAACGCCGTTCCAGTGCGGCATCTTTCTCTATGTATTTTTTATACTCGTTCATGGTTGTGGCACCGATGCACTGCAGCTCACCCCGGCTCAAAGCGGGCTTGAGCATATTGGAGGCATCGATTGCACCCTCAGCGCCGCCGGCACCGATGATGGTATGAAGTTCATCAATAAAGAGGATGATATTCCCGGCTTTTTTGATTTCTTTAATCACTTTTTTGAGCCGCTCTTCAAACTCCCCCCGGTACTTGGTTCCCGCAACCAGGGCGGCCAGATCCAGGCTGACAAGGCGCTTACCGGAAAAGATTTCCGGAGCGGTTCCCCCGATAATTCCCCGGGCCAGTCCCTCGACAACAGCAGTTTTACCCACACCCGGTTCACCGATGAGAACAGGATTGTTCTTGGTCCGCCGGGCCAGAATTCTCATAACCCTTGAGATTTCCCTATCCCTGCCGACAACAGGATCCAGAAGATCTTTTTTGGCCATTTCGGTTAAATCACGGGAGAATTCATCCAGCATACTCGTGGCAGACTTGGTTTCACCCCGGCCCCCCTTCCTGGCAAACACCGGTTTTTCCGTTTTCCTTTTCGGGTTTACCGGCTTTTCCCTCTCACCGTTTATTTCGTAAACAATTCCCCGAAGAATATCGACGGTTACTTTGTAAAGAGAAAGAAAAGCACTGGTGGCACTCCCGGGTTCTCCTGCTGCTGCGAGAAGAAAATGCTCGGTTCCGATGTATTCATGGTTCAGTGTTGTTGCTTCGTTGGCGGCATTTTCCAGAAGCATTTTAACGCGGTTTGACGGGGGAATATCTCCCAACTGGAAGTTGGGATTCCGCTGAGGCAGTCCCTTTTCCAATTCGCTGATCATCTCAGAGTTATTGATTCCAAGTCTCTGAAGGCATTTATACGCAACACCGCCCTTTTCTCTGAGAATGGCCAGAATGATGTGTTCACTCAGCAGTTTATCCGCATGGAAGCGTTTTGCTTCTTCTTTGGCCAGATCGGTGAGTATTCGCTGTGCACGCTGGGTTAATCCCTTGATCATTCAAAACTCCTGTACTTAAGAATACTGAAATACCTGAGATTTATCTATCTTACCCGGCGGATAATAAACGGTATCGACTGTTTTTCAGTGTTTTCTCAAAACATCCAGGGGTTTGAGCTTTGCCGCCCTTGAAGCCGGATAATAACTGGCTGCCAGGGAGAGGGAAAATGTGGCAATCCCGATAATCACTGTCGCCTTCCAGCGCATATGTACAGGGATATACTGAAGATAATAACCCTCATTCAGAAGTTTGGGACCAATGCCTCCGGCTCCGGAGAAAAAACCGAGAAAAGCCTCTACTCCGGAAATAATCTGATTGATATATCGGGAAACCAGCAGGCCGCCGGCAAGGCCGGTGAGAGTTCCCGCCGCAGATGCAAGCATACCGGCATATACAAAAGTTTTTGTAATATCCGATGGGGAACTGCCGGTGCATTTGAGTATCCCGATTTCCCGCTTCCTCTCCAGGGTAAGCATAATCAAGGACGACATTACGTTAAATACAGCGACCAGAATTATCAGTGCCATAATGAACAGAAGTATGTTCCGGGTATTTTCAAGGTTGCTCAACAGATACCTGTTCAGTTCTCTCCAGTCATACACCATCCAGCGGTCGGGAAGAGATGATGATAAGAGGAGCAGATTATCTTCCATACCTTCATCAGGATTGGAAAACTTTCCTCCAATGAAGGTTCTGGAACTCTCAGGGGACAGTATCGACCATCCGGTATCCAGAGGGATGAACGCCCAGGTACGGTCCAGATCCTGATAGCCGCTGGTAAAAACCCCCCGAACCGTAAATCGGGAAACCCGAGGAACATACCGGCCGTCATTAATACGTCTGGCTGTCAGGACACGTATTTCATCCCCTACACCGGCGTTAAGCCGTCTGGCGGCCTCACGGCCCAGCAGGATGGAATCCGGAGTATCCAGATTCCATTTCCCCGAATCAAATTCGATGTAGGAGCCAAAGATCTTATCTCTCTCATTTAAATCCGGAGGGAGGGAACGCAGGGTAAGCCCCTCCCTTAAATCACCGGCTCTGGCCAGGCCGAAACCCTGCCGTTCAACCCACGCGGATTTAGCCAGCTTACCTGAATTAATATCATTAACAAGGGCTTCCCATTCGGACTGACCGGGGGATCCCCAGGAATGGATCTGAAAATGAAAGGAAGAAGTTTCCCTGTACCGGGCAATGATTCCTTCAATCATTGCATCGGCCACATGATCCACAGTAACAAGGGGTATAAGAGACAATGCGATACCCACTGCAGCCCCCAGTAAAGGGTGCCCCCGGCGGTTTTCACGCCGCTGTCTGAGAAACAACCGGCGGGCGGTAAAAAACGGGCCGCTCATGAAGGAATCAACTGTCCTTCACTCAATTGCAAAGTTCTTCCGGCCCTATCCGCCAGATCCCGGGCATGGGTGACTATCAACAGGGTTTTCCCTGCATCTGCCGTCAGTGAAAACAGCAGGTCTGATACAAGATTTTTGTGATTCTCATCCAGATTCCCGGTAGGTTCATCGGCAAGTATCAGTGTGGGATTGTTAATCAGCGCCCGGGCCAGGGCCACTCTCTGCCGCTCCCCCCCGGAGAGTTGTGAGGGGTAATGACCTGAGCGGTCGGACACCTGAACTTTGTCCAGAAGGGACATTGAAGCGTCCCGGGCTTTTCGCTGCCCGGAACCTCTCATCAGCATTGGCAGCATCACATTTTCCAATGCGGTAAAATCCTTAAGCAGATAGTGAAACTGAAAAATAAATCCTACACCACCGGACCTGTAGGAAGTCAACTGCTTTTCGCTGAGCTTGCTCACCTCAAAACCACAGGCGGTGATTACACCGGAGTCGGCTTTGTCCAGGCCGCCGATGAGGTTGAGCAGGGTGCTTTTCCCGCATCCCGAAGCTCCAACTACGGCGAGGCTGTCCCCCGAGGATGCCGTCAGGTTCACATCCCGCAGAACTTTCAGATTATCCGAACCTGATTTGAATGTTTTACTGACATTCTCAAGATTTACTGTCGTTTCATTCACTTCTGAGTACCTCCGCAGGTGTCTGATGCGCCGCAATAGATGCGGCACGTACGGCTGCCAGAGAAGACATGGTAACAGCCAGCAGCAGTATGATAAGGACATCCGAGGCCATTACCTCGGAACTGCTGAAAAAAGCATCTATGGGATGAGCACGGAATGTGCCGATGTTGAACCAGCTTGAAAGTGCATAACGCAGCTCCCTGACAAGCTTGAGTATCCTGTCCACGTTGGCACCGATAAGCACTCCGAAGAAGCTGCCGGTAACACCGCCGATACCACCGATAACAAGCCCCTGACGGAGAAAGAGTATCCGGATGTCTCCAGGGGTGGCACCCATAGCCTTGAGTATGGAAATATCCTCCACCCTTTCGGTAACCATACGCCGGAGCGAGTTATCAATGTTTACCGCAACAACAACAAAAATCATGGCAAAAAGAAGAAGCATCATTATTTTTTCTGTACGAAGAGCACCGAAAAATGATTTGTTGTTTTCTCTCCAGGAGCTCAAACTGCCGGTAAAACCGGCCAGTTCAGGTTCAAGAGACTTCATCACAGCTCTGTCACGGTCGGGGTTGATAAGTTTGATACCAATTTCAGGTGCCCCTGCTCCAAATAGTAATCTGATGGTTTCCAGGGAGACAAAGGCAAGGGAAGATTCGTACTCTCTGTAACCGCATTGAAAAATACCGGTAACCATGAGCTCTATTTCTGTTGGAGTCATACCGACAGCACCGAGATCCAGAGCGGTAATAGAATCCCCGGGAGAGACGCCGAGATTTACCGCCAGTTCATCTCCCAGAACAATCCCCCGGCCGGTGATATTGAACTCACCCTCAACAATATCCATATAATCAGACAGCGCCTTATCGTTTATATACAGGTTTTCATCAGTACCCCGGATTAGGGCACCTGAAGGTCTGGGACGCCTTCCGCTGAGCATGGTCTGCCCCTCCTGAAACCCGGTTGTCAGCCTCACCCGGGGATCCGAGGCAATTATTTCATTAATTTCATCCATATCCCCGCCCCCCCCCGGGAGGTCCGGATCAGGAGTCCACTTCAGATGATAGGATCCGATTTCAAGGATGCTCCGGATATAACCTTGCTGCAGACCGTTCATAACCGACAGTATCGTAATCAGAGTGGCAACACCGGTACCGATCATAACCACAGAAAAAACAAAGATTAACCGGCCACGACCGCCTCGGCGACCGGTAAGAAATCTTCTGGACACCCAGGTTTTCCAGCCGGGATCCAGCTTCATACATTCCCCTCACGGGTACGTATTACTTCACCGTCTTTCAGGAACTCTTCCCGCTGCCTTGTATCTCCGCTCCAGTAAACCCTGATAACCGCCTTACCGTCCCGGAAAAGGGTTTCCACCCTCTCATCAGGGTTAGTCCACTCGGTTTGACTCGTGATTACCCCGTTTTCACTGCGGGTTTCATAAATAATCCGGTCGCCGGACCACTCCATCTCACGAACAAGAAGATGTCCTTCACCCCGTTCTTCCACCCGGGTAAGATTTATATTTGTCCAGAAATAGCTTCTTACAAGGATAACCAGATCGTTCCGAATTGTTGTTTCCTCAAGAAGCCGGCCGTTGGCATCGTATCGGATCCGCCGTTCTTCATTCCCCGAACGGTGAATCTCTTCTCCCAGGATCCCTTTATCATTTCGAGCCCAGGAAGATTCCACGGTAATTACACCGGAATCAAGAACCTTGCGGGCCACAGGCTGGCCGTATTGGTTCAGATCGGTAATATACCAGTCACCGGAAGAACCACCGGTATGCCGATGAAAGGTTCCTTCTGAATTAACCGCTGTATCAGTCTCAACATAAAATTCTGATAAAGACTCATCACTGGTTGTGATGTACATAGCCCGGGGAATCCCCTCCCGGTCGTAGGCATATTCCACACGGGATAGAACCTCGCCGCTGGAATCCAGATTCTCTCTGGCCGTCATCCGGCCGTTACTGCGGTAATATACCGTTGAAGAAAAAAGCTCACCGTCCAGATAGAGGAGTCTGGTTTCCCTTCCATCACTATAATCAGTTCCGTTATCAACGGATAAAGACCATCCGACCGCCTCCGGCCCGCCGCCGGTAAGGGGAGAGCCTGAGATACCGCCGGGAGAAGATTGATACCATTCCACGGCTGAAGAAATTCCGGCTGCCGCCATGGCTATCAATAATGGGAGAACAACTCTTCTGCTCATCAAGTGCATCAATCGCCTGCCAGCAACTCATCAAGATAGATGTCAGGGTTGAAGGGTTCCAGGTCGTCCATGCCCTCTCCCCGTCCCATAAATGCAAATGGCAGGCTGAGTTTACGGCTGATTGCAGCCACAAGGCCGCCTTTTGCCGTGGAATCATACTTTGTCATTACCACCGCATCCACACCAATGGATTCATGAAACGTTTCGGCCTGCCTCATTCCATTCTGACCGGTCGTGGCATCAATAACCAGAAGTTTTCTGTAAACACCACTTTGCCCGATCCGTTCTCTGATAATTCTGTCAATTTTAGAGAGTTCTTTCACAAGATTGGTCCGGTTGTGCATCCGCCCGGCGGTATCTGCAATAATCAGTGTATCACCCCGGGACAAGGCAGAGTTTATGGCGTCATAAATAACCGCACCTGGATCCGAACCGTGTTCCTGTTTAACAACCCGGGCACCGACGCGCCGCCCGTGAATCTCAAGCTGATCTATTGCAGCGGCACGGAAGGTATCCCCGGCGGCCAGGACTATTTTATCAGACCCGCTTTGAGCAAATCGATGTGCCATTTTGGCTATTGTGGTGGTTTTACCAACTCCGTTAACACCCAGAACGAGATACAGAGTAAGTTTCTCAGGATCGGGAGTCAGATCGGAAACTTTCAAAGACGGCCTGATGAGACTCTTGAGTTCTTCTATCAGTTCATCACGGGTTAATCCCCCGGATTTATTTCTGCGATGCTCCCGTAATTCATCCGCCAGATCAACAGCTGCCGAAGCACCGAAATCCGCTTCTACCAGCAGGTCTTCCAACTCTTCATAGAAAGCCTCACCGATTCCGCCTCTCCGGCTGAGAAGTTCTTTAATACGGCGACCGAAATTCTTGGGGGAAACAGAGGAACGCGCCTCTCCCGTATTCTGTTTTTTTCTTCTACCGAACATATCGCCGGTATCCTATGGTATGAAACCTTCTTCGTGAACCCCTGCAGAGGTCTATTCTATCCATCAATCTGAAAGTCCCTCGGCTGCTTTCAGATACCGGGAGAGCTTAAAAAGAACATTGGTGAGCAGACCGACGTTGATGGCAACACTGCCCCACATAAGGCCGTAACTCACCTGATATGCATTGTAGGAGCGGTCCATATCTTCCGGTGTGGAGCTGTTAAAGTTCATATTCGCATAATTCTGAGATACTCCCAGAAGAATAATCGTCGGTGCCAGTGAAAAAGAAAACCAGGCAATAGAGTTGTAGAGTTTATTTCTGGAAGCGGCCAATTCTTCAACAGGATTTCCCAGAGCCAGGTTCAAAGGTATTGTCAGGCGCTCAGCTTCAGGATAAAGGGGTACAGTTCGAGTGGTATACCCTTCCTTCTCCACTGTAACGGACATCACCCGATCCGGCTGATTCACAGATAAAGGAGCCCTGCCCAGCCATATACTGCCCAGACGAAGGGATGCTCCTGAAGGCTCACTACGTATCAGAACCTGAGGCTGGACTGTTTCCATAAGAGAGACTTCAACCGTTTTCACCTCATTGGGATTCAGTACGACGGTTGATACTTTCGGTGCATAACCCGGGGCAGTCACTTTCAGGATTATCACGCCGGGTTCCATTGTTGAATCCTTCCACAGCCCCACTCCTGCACTCTTTCCGTTTACAGAAATAACAGCTTCAGGAGGATCGGTCTGAACCGTAATAGCGGCCCATGGCCGACCGAGTATCAAACTCCTGGCAGCTGCTCCGGCCTCGGCAGAAATAGTCTCAAGATCGTTCTCTCCGCCGGCTCCTTCCCACAGGACATCTTCCCCTGCAGGGCCGAGAGCAGAGATCCGGATACCGTAATAGTCTCTTACCTTGACAATACTCCCGATAATCAGAACATCGAGATGAGCCTCTTTCCTGAAGGCATCCACAGAAAAACTGTCCACATTCCAGAGTTCCCCGCCATTCGGCGGCCCGGGATACAATACCTGCATTTTTTCAGGAACAGAAGAAATATCCCGGGAAAGATTTCGCCAATCATTTCCAATAAGAGATTCAGCAAGAATCTGCTTTTCAATTTCTTTCAGAGTAGAAGGATCGGCATTGAGATTAAACAGCTGATCGTCTCTGCCGGAATAAAGGGAACTTAATCGGGCATAGCTTTCAATTTCTTTTTTTTCAATGGCGTTATCAAGAAGCTGCAACTTCTCAGCATCGGTTAATCTGTGAGATTCAATACCACTGAGCTCATCCCGTATCAGCCGGGGTATCAGGGAAGCGGCTGAAATCAGAGCTGCATCGTTGTTTTCCGTTGCAAGAACGGCAATTCCCACCTTCCAGTCCTTCTGTTCAATAACTATTTCGGAAGAATCAGAGTCTTCTGCAGGAGAAACTGCATCAGTAATAATGAAAAGAAGGAGAATCCCCGAAAGTATCCTCCAGCGATAAGGCCTCATTCTGCCGCTTTCCTTACAGCAGAGAGAAGCCGCTCCTTCCGAAAAGGCTTCACAACATAATCGGAAGCCCCCAGACGAATCGCTTCGAGGATTTTCTCCTGTTCTCCCAGGGAAGAACACATCACCACCCGGGAATCCGGGTCATCATCTTTGATACGTTTCAGGGCTTCCAGACCATCCATTCTGGGCATGGAAATATCCATCAGTGTAAGATCCGGTTTCCAGGCCCGGCGGAGGAGCAGTGCCTGCCGCCCGTCGGCAGCTTCGGCAACTATTTCATGCCCGCCGGTTTCGAGAATATCCCGAATCAGGGTTCTCATGAACTCAAGGTCGTCAACGACCAGGATTTTCATCAGCTCGACCCACCTGCCCGCCAGCGGAGATACGCCTCGATAAACGGATCGAGATCGCCATCCATTACGGCTTGAATATTACCTGTCTCATGACGGGTTCTCAAATCCTTAACCATTGTATATGGGTGAAATACGTAGGATCTGATCTGGCTGCCCCATCCAATATCTTTCTTTTCTGCGGCGGTTGAAGCCCGCACTTCATCCTGTTTCTGACGGTAATACTCATATAGTCTGGACTTGAGTACCTTCATAGCCGTAGCCCTGTTCTTGAGCTGACTTCTCTCATTCTGGCACTGAACAACTATTCCGGTTTCAAGATGCGTCATTCTCACAGCGCTTGAGGTTTTGTTGATATGCTGACCTCCGGCCCCTGACGCCCTATAGGTATCAACTCTGATATCTTCGCTTTTCACGTCCACCTCAATATCATCATCAAATACCGGTGAGACATAAACTGAAGCAAAAGAGGTATGCCGCCTTCCGGCAGAATCAAAAGGGCTGATTCTTACCAGGCGATGGATACCGCCTTCCCCTTTGAGCAGTCCGTGCACATATTCACCTTCAATCTGAACATCCACCGATTTGATTCCGCCCTCGGCCTCCTGCATATCGAGAAGAGTTATCTTGAATCCCCTCTGTTCCACCCAACGTCCGTACATTCGGTAGAGCATCGCCGTCCAATCGCAGGATTCGGTTCCTCCGGCTCCTGAATGAATGGTGACAAAGGCAGAGGCTGAGTCGGTTTTCTCCCCTAATAGCTGAAGAGTTTTTAATTTTTCATAGGTTTGAGATACGGCTTCAAAAGCTTGAGATACTTCCGCCTCCATACTCTCATCACCGGCCTCGTCAGCCAGAGAAAGCAGAACCTGAGCATCTTCAAGCTCGGCAACCAGAGTCTCCCAGGGCTCATAACGGGCTTTTACCCTCTTGATGGCCGCCATTGTGTTTTCAGCTTTTTCATGATTATCCCAGAAACCCGACTGGGAAGTAATTTCCTCCAGACGATGAACTTCATCTTTCAGGCTGGAGGAGTCAAAGACGCCTCCAGGTATCAAGTATGTTTTTTTCCAGGGATTTCCCAATAACGTTTAAATCACTCAGCATCATAATTCCTCCCGGGATGCAGTTTCAGTCCTGTTCCGGTTCCCGGATAATAACCCGGCGCCATCGCTTCTCGCTTAAAGAGGTAATGGCCACAGTTCCCTCAACAGGATACTGGTAGAACCGTATTGAATCATAAAAGTCGGTAGCCCTGTCCAAATCAATTTTAAGGCGACTGAGCCTTTTATCATCTATTGAAGTAGACTCAAAAACACCTTTCTGCATTTGGCGAAAACCATACCGGAACAGCAGTCCGGTAACCGCTTTCAGGCTGTCTTCATTTCCAAGGTCGAGCACAACAGACACAAACATCACCCTACCCTAGCTATGCATCCCCTCCGGCGTCAAGGGAAGACAGACGCCGAACCCCGGGATGGGAACGAAATGAATCAAAGGCATCACTCAGAGAAGACTTATACCTGCCGCTATCCGTATCTTCATCCCTGGCAGCCAATTCAAGATCCAAAGCGGTAAGAAAGAGTCTGCTGGCACCTGCGGCACCGGCAGTCCCCTTTAATTTATGGGCCAGTTTTGCCGTATCCTGCCATCTTTTATCATTTAAGGAAGAATCAAGTCCTTTGAGTATTTCAGGGACATCTTCAAGTGTGAAACGAATAACTTCAGCCAGAATCCCGCGATCGCCTGCAGTCCGTTCAAGGGCATCCTCTTCATCAAAATCTGTCACACTCATCCCTTCTTTTTCTCATAAACTGATTTAAAATCATCCCATGCCTGTTCCTGTTGTCTTGCCGAGTAATTCCTTTTTTTGATTCCCGACTGTTTACTTTTTTTTACGGTTTTATCCTTCATACCCGCAGCTGCCGTTCTCCCGGCTCTGTACGGTCTGGCTGATTCAGGGGTAAAAATCTCCCTCTGAGTATTATCACCCCGGGCTGTTTTCGTACTCGATGGAGGGTTCAGTGTCTGAAGGTAGCTGTCATAGCGGCCGAATAAACGCAGTATGATACGCCTCAGCCAGCTGAGTCTGTGGAAAGCCTCTTCAAACATGGATTCAGGATTGAGATTAAATAGAATCTCAGGGTTTTTAAAACGTATAGTTCCGCTTTCAAAATATTTTTCAAGAAGCTTTTTCACCTTGTCCATATCAGGTATTTTCAAAACCTTGGTTGTGTAATGAATAATACCCTCAGAGATAATTCTCGGTTTGGAAAGCATATCGGAGAGTATCTGAAACTCAGCGGCAAGACGTTCTCTGATATCATTGCGGAACCCTTCCATTCCCGTAAACGCCGTAAATTTATCCTTGTTGTTGGTTCTCAGTATCCTTTCAATCATGTTCAGATAAAAATCTTTCAGTTCCAATTCGGCTGTTTTATGCCATGATTTAAACAGAGGGTACAGATGATCCCGGTACAGATAATCCTCTCCGACATTGATTACCCGAGGCAGGCCCGTTCGGCCGGAGGGTTTCATAAAATGAGTAATAAACATGGCCTTAAGATCCGGCCAGGTATCTTTATATGGTTCAAACTGTTCATCAAACTCCCGGGAAGGCATCAGAAAGTCATTCTTTCGAGAGAGTTGAAGGAGAATACCCTGAATAAGTTCCTTTTTCTCGGCTTCCTGTTCCCTTCGTTGTTCATCTTCATTTAATTCGTTTTGCGTAAAAGCTTTAAGTATCTTTGCCGCTATGAATATCTCCGGGTTGATATTGGCCCTTTTAGCCAGGAGATCCTCCCGGCTCCCGATCAGTGCTTCGGAAACCTTATTCCAGAACAGGTTGTCATCCTTTTCCAGGGACTTTCGAAGGCTGCTTACCACGGTTCCCAGTATTTTTGCCAGTACAGGCTGTACAGGACTGTTTGCCAGATTAGCTCTTATTTTAAAACGGGAAACTTCAACCATAACCGGAAGAACCACCGGGGTTACTATCAGAGTTTTCCCATCCATATCAGGAAGAGCGTACATAATCACTTCATCCAGATGGCTTTGAATAAAATTTCCGGAGAGTTCTGTCAGAGAAAGGGGCTGCAGAACATCAAGGGGAAAACCGCCCCGCTTTTTAAAATTTCCAAGAATGGGATATTTTTTTCTATCGGATACGAGGCAGCTCTGCCATCGGTTCTCCACCAGCCAGTAAAAGAATCGGGGTGAATCACGGTCGGCCAGGATAATCCGGTCTTTTTCAAGCTGACCATCCCTCACTGTATTGGAAATCAGACCGCAGTTCCCTTTCTCCAGATGAACCATCAGAGTATGAAGAGTGGTATCAGCATTCAGGTACTCATGACCGGCTTTTGCTAAGAATTTACTGTAGGGCATATCAGGTTCCCACATGTCGCAAAGCTGGCTGAATAAAGCACGATGCTCTTCTCCGAAGTGACCGAGCTGTGAGAGGAACTCGTCCCTGCCTGTCCGGTCTTTACGAAAATAGGAAGGCATTTCCGGCTGGTTCCTGGGAGGAAGTTTACCCGCTCTGTCAGCACTCATCCGTTTCTACTCCTGTCCCTTTCTCTTCTCTTGTTTCTTTGCCCGCCATTTCGGAACGACATAAAGCAGCGTTCTGAGTATAATCATCAAACCTAGAAAAAATAAAAAAGATGCCAGTACTTTCTGCACAAACTTATGATAGCCTCATCACGGCTTATAGACAATGTTACTTTTAACCCCTGTGAGAGATATCCCAACAACGATAAGCCCCGTTCCTCCGAATAAAATCAGGATCTGTCGTCTCCCGGGTTATCTCCTTTACAGAGAACAGTCTGTTCAGATCCGGATCCAGTCTGAAACGCCGGAAGTTTTCAGAAAACAGCAGTGATCCATCAGAACTCAGATTTTTCATTGCCAGAGTGATAAGAGCCGTATGATCTTCCTGCACCGACCAGTCCGAACGCCCGCTGCCGTTGGAATATGTCGGGGGATCGATGAAAATAAGATTAAACTTTTTATTATTCCCTTCAAGAAACTCAAAGCTATCAGCTCTGATGAAAGAATTATCCGAAGAATCCAGCCGGTTTAATTTCATATTATCCCGGGCCCAATTCAGATAGGTGTTGGAGATATCAACACTGACAGTCTGTAAAGCACCTCCTGCTGCAGCCATTACCGAAGCAGTTCCGGTGTATGAAAAGAGATTTAAAAATCTCCCCTTGGAAATGACAGACATTTTACTTTTAATAAGAGACCGGATAGATCTGTGATCCAGAAATATACCTGTATCAAGATAGTCAATAAAATTGACAAAAAACCGCATTCCATTCTCACGAATTATCAAGAGGTCTCTGCTGTCACCCGTTTTTTTGTATGGGCGGGGTCCCCGCTGTCTGGTTTTCAGGTAAAGATCTTCATCCCGGCAGCCGGTTACATCCTTTAAAACAGAAATCAGAGTATTCAGCCGATTGCGAGCTTTTTCAGGAGGGATGCTGCCCGGTGGGGCAAACTCCTGAACATGAAGCCAGCGGCCTTCATACCAGTCCACCGCCGCATTGAACTCCGGCATATCAGCATCCCAGATTCTGTACGATGTAACCGAGGTTTTTTCAGCCCAGGCAGCCATGGCAGAGAGGTTCCTCTCCAGAATCTTTTTCAGGGATGGGGCTTTCGGATCCATCTGAATTTCACTATCAGATATCTCTGACATTTTGATAGACTTACGTCCTCCGCCAATCCGATCGTAAACCGCAAGAACAAGATCCATCCCCCCGCTGACGGTATGATAATATTCCTCTGCACGAAGGCAGGATGCCGCAGCTGTTTTTCTGTCCGGAGCCAGTAAAGCAAGACGCCAGCCATTTTCCAGAGTTCGAAACATAGATCCCAGAGCATTGTACACCGGAAGGGGATCTTCCTGAGTTCTCACACCGTAGGGCGGATCGGCACAGACAAGACCACTTTCCCCCGCCGGCCAGAATGCCGGCCTCCCGGTGGTAATATCGTGACGTTCCAGACGGATAACATTACTCAGGCCGGCTCTGCGCAGATTGGATCGGGCTATCTTCAATGCCGATCCATCATTATCAAATCCAACCATCAGCGGCATCCGCTGTAAACTTTCCCCGTAACGGATAGACGCATCGTTGAGTATTCTGCGCCAGAGATTATCGTTGTGCAGACGAGATCCTTCAAAGCCCCAGTACTTTCTATGTATACCCGGAGGGGCTCCAACAGCCATCATAGCCGCTTCCGCCAATAAGGTTCCGCTGCCGCAAACAGGGTCTACAAAACCTCCGCCATTTCCGGCAATTTCAGACCATCCGGACATGGCCAGCACTGCGGCGGCTGTGGTTTCCCGGAGTACTGCATCGGTGCGCTCAAGGCGATACCCCCGTTCATGCAGCGGCCGTCCCGACCAGTTCAGATATATTACGGCATTACGGCCGTCCCACCGGGCTTCAATACGAATGTCCGGTGTTTTCCTGTCAACATAAGGGCGTACACCGGTACTCTGGCTGAAGCGGTCGACAACCGCATCCTTGAGTTTCAAAGTCGCATACCGGGGATCTTTGTCCCGGGGCACACCGGTTACCCGGCAGGAAATAGTCATGGAAGAGGGGAACAACTCATCCCAGGGGTATGACAACGCCAGCTTGTACAGTTCATCCTCGGTACCGGCTCTATCCGAAACCAGTTCATAGAGGATTCTCGAAGCCGTTCGTAATTCCAGACAGGCCCTGTAAGAGAGAGTTAAATCTCCCTTGAACCCCACACCCCGGGATGCCGGCAAAACAGAACCGGCACCGAGTTTTTTTAATTCTCCGGCTAATATATCTTCAGCCCCCGGGGGGCACGGAACAAAAAAATTCAATTACTTCTCCAGGTAGAATTCCACACGGCGATTCCGCCAGCGTTCCTCCAGGTTACCATGGGGAACAATGGGTTTATCACCACCGATACCGACAGCCTGCATTCTGTTCGCTGGAACTCTCCGGGCAACCAGTTCATCAACAACGGTCTGGGCTCTTGAACGGGACAGGGGAACAAGAATATCCTTCTGCTCCCGCTGTGCCGCAGCCGGGTCGGCCCATCTCAAACTGACAGCATGCCCCTCTACAACAATATGATAACTGTTGTACTTCTGCATGATTTCAGCAAGTCGGTCAAGAACTTCTTTATTCTTCTGCCCCTCATCACCGGTGAGTATCAGTTGGGGAGAACTGGGCTGGAAGGTGATATTGTTAATCAGAATCTTCAGCCTGTCGCCTTCCCTGATTACAAGAACATCGACAGCAATCTGCCCTTCTTCAATACTCGTATGACCGAGAATATCCGTTACCGTTAAGACATAGGGATAATCTTCGGCGGACTGTACCAATTCACCCTTACCGCTTCTGCCATCCCATATAATACGTTCTGAAGGACGACCCCTTCCGGAGAAGGTTATGAATTCCCGTCCCCTGGGATCGAATATTTTCAGACTCCATTCACTGATTCTGGAACGGTCTTCCACCCTGAGACTGATAACAACTTCATCATCAACATTATCTCCGTCAGGACTGAATGGCTGCGGGGTAAGTGTAACCGTCACATCCGGAGGACTGCCGTCAGAGACAAATGGGCGGGATTCTGCAACAGGTTTTGATCCTTTGCTGTATACCACCGTCAGGATACCCTTGAAGATTCCTTCCACCGGACGGCCGCTGCTGTTGGTTCCATTCCAGGTAAAACCTTCGGGAACCGAACGGACACCGGATTCACGGTGTACAACACGATCATTATCATCTGCAATTACAAAAGTCCAACTTGCAATCCCGCTGGAGTTCGGAACAACTGCGGCAAAAGTCTGCATGCGGTTTGCATCGGTCTCACCGGCTTTGATATAACCCTGACTTGCCGTCAGATAAACTGGAGTCGCAGCCGTATCAATCCGGATTCCCCGGGTTGTAACTTGAGTTTCATTTCCAGCTTTATCAGCACCGACAACCCTGTAAGAATAGTCCCCATCAGGTAATTTATTACCAGAATTATCAGTTCCGTCCCAATCAAAGGTTTCAAGGCTTCCGGACCAGACCAGGGATCTCACCACATCACCTTCAGCATTGCTGAAATAGCCGTTATAAATCACCTCTTCAGATGAAGACTGATCAATAATAATGCTATCCACTTCTCCATCACCATCGGGGCTGAAAAGCTTTATATCAATGGAAACGTCAATCCGGGGGGGTACTGTATCAACAACAACAGAACCTGAAACAGCATCGGCAACATCACCTTTTTCATATTGGACTCTCAGTTCACTCAGGTATACACCGTCGGGTACCGATGTACCCGAAGCCAGGCGGCCGTCCCATTCCACATTATCCGGAGGAGCACCTTTACCGCTCCAGTTACGTATCTCGTTACCGGAAGTATCTTTCACAGTCAGGGTCCATCCGCTGATTGGAGATTCGGTTTTTGCGGATGTAAAGAATCTAACCCGGTCCTTGATACCGTTACCCGTTGGACCGAATACATCAAGAGATGCAGTTACCGAAGCTTCAACAGAACTGGTATCAACCGTTATAGACACCGGAGAAGAGTTTCCGGCATTCCCGGCACGGTCAACCGATTCAAGGGTGTATGTGTAGCTTCCATCTGAAACCAGTCGTCCTTCGGCATCTCTGCCATCCCACACCAGGGAATTATCAGCTTTTTCAATCCAGGTCCATCCGTTTACTTCATTTCCTTCAGAATCACTGAGTTTTCCATACCATAATTCTTCTGAGGAAGTTCTTTGAGTGAAGGTTACCTGATTTCTACGGCTTCCGCTTTGAGGTGAAAAAACCGTCCAGTTTGCAGAAACAGAGGCTGTGGGAGCTGTAATATCAACTATGAAAGGCGGTGAAAGCACCTCAGGTTGAAAACCATTACCGTATACAACTTCAAGTCTCCCATTATAAGACCCTTCTTTCAGCTGTCTGCCGGCACTGTCCATTCCGTTAAAAACTACACTTTCCTGAATAGCCGGGGATTCCCTGCGAGACCAGGTTTGAATTACTCCGCCGTCGGAATCGATAATCTCCAACGTCCAATCCACAATTCCCGACCGAACTGCAATATTCGGAATCAGAGTGACTTTAGAAACAGAGCTGTAGGTTCCCGGAGAAAAAATAGATCTGTCAATGGACAATCCGATTTCAGGCTGCAGTGTATCAACAATAATACCTTCAATGGCGGCACTACTGGAATTACCGGCTCTGTCAGTTGAAGAAATAAAGTACCGGTAAACTCCATCATTCACGATTTCACCGGAGTCATTTTTACCATCCCATTCGAATGATTCAGGAGCCGTTTCCGCCCATGCCCACCCGCGAACGACCGTATCGGAACTGCCCGAAAATGACGCTTCCCAGAGCTGTTCAACACTACCGCTCTGTTCAATTGATAAACTGTCTTTATAGCCATCTCCATCCGGAGAAAATATAAGATCCAAACCTTCGGGAACTTCCAGGGAAAGTTCAGGGGCTACAGTATCAACAACGACAGGATAAGGTCCGGCAACTGCAGAATTATCGTTATCGTCACTGAACTCAAGATAAACATTGTACGAGCCATCAACTGCAACTGAACCAGTATCACTTACACCGTCCCAACGAAACTGATCGGGCATCGACGTACCCACTTTTGGAGAGATTAACCTGGACCATAGATTCTTCACCGACTCATTTTCAGGTCTTTCATCTTTATTGACATAGGTTCTTACCGGAGTACCGTCTGAATCGGTAACTTTCCATGTATAAGACGAAATAAATCGCTCATCAGTCACTTCATAAGAAATAAGAAGCTCATCCTGTATTCCATCGTAGTTGGGCGAAATATACTGAGGGGGGTCATAGTCCACAGTAATTGCCGGCGGATTCTCATCTCTGACACCGAAAGGCAGTGTAAAACCTCCGGCAAAGGCCCAGACACCATCGTAGAGAGGAGCGGCAGCAATCTGCACATCCATTTCCGTTGTTCTCATGGGATTTGTGCTGTCGCTGCTCTTTCCGCCCAGGGGAAAACTCACTGCAACAGCCGCCGATGGAATAATTGTCTGCCAGGCTCCCTCAAAAGCATCTCTTACATCCAGAGAGGAGGATATTGACATACGGGCAGTATCTCCGAAATAGAGATCGCTGCCGATACCCACCCGCAGATCGGAGAGAGAGGGAACACGTACATCACTCCGGAACGTCCATTTAAATTTTTCCGCTTCAACAACATCGAATGCCATACCCGCAGCCAGTGTGAGATTCCCGGGGATCGAATTAAAATATCCCCTGCTGGAGCTTCCGAATTGATAACCGATACCGCTGAGAGTTCCCCCCCACTGAAAATTCTTTAAACCGCCGAAGGTTTCAGGGAAATGCAGGAATCCGAAACTTAAAGAACCGCCGCCCTGGAAACTGCCGTCCAGTTTTCCCAGACTGCCGTTGATTCCGGTACCAACCCAGAGATCTGAATATATTTCTTTGGAAAAAGTAACAAACATATGCCCTGAGGTACCCAAATCCATATCCGTACCGGAATAGGCTGAAGTATCAAGGAATCCGAGTCCGCCTGAGAAAACACCCCTCCGGGTGGGAACAGAAATCGCCAGATTGGCCGCATGCCCCATACCGTCAGCATTATCTCCAAGTCCCTGGAGGTTTGCGTAATTAACGTCCAGTATAATCCGCTGGAATCCTGCTGCTGAAGCAGGATTCAGATAAACACCCTGAGGACTGCGGGCTTTTGTGACATGCAGCCCACCGCCCAGATACTCCGGTGAAATCAAAGAGTATGATAACTCACCGACTGACGGAGGAACCGATTGGGCCCCGGCCGCAAGGGTAACAAGGGATATGGCAAACAGGAAAATAAGCGAACGTTTCATGAACTTAAGCCTCCGGTACCCTCATAGTATCGCAATTCATCATCACATACACCAATAGAAAACAGATCAATAAGTTCAAATGATACTTTTTATGCTTTCCTGTCCGATAAAATAGGTAATGAATAATAAAAACTCCCCCGATTGGTGGTCCGACCGCCGTTTCTGGAATGATTTCGCCCCATTGATGTTTGACTCTGAAAGATGGGGCAATGCTGTCGGGGATGTGGAAGGGATGATTAAACTGACAGGCTCAGTTCCTCCCGAAAAGATTCTGGATGTCGGATGCGGTCCCGGACGTCATTCTCTGGAACTGGGGAAAAAAGGATTCAGGGCGACTGGAATAGATATAAATGAAAACTACCTGGAAACGGCCGAAAAGTTGTCCCGATCGGGACAGCTTGAAATACCCCCGGTTTTTCTAAACTGTGATATGCGGGGAATTAATACAACGGAATCTTTCAACGGAGCTATCAGTTTTTTTCAGTCTCTGGGATACTTTGAAAACCCCGATGAAGATCTGAAAGTTTGTACAGAGGTGTACAAAGCACTGGAAAAAGATGGGTGGTTTCTGGTTGAAATGGATGGCAAAGAAACAACCGCTGCATCCTTTGAAGAGCGGACATGGCTGGAACGGGATGGACGAACTATACTTCTGGAGTATGAAGCGGAAGCGGCATGGAGTATGCTGCACAACAGATGGCAGTTTCGGGATACCGATGGGAGCTGGCATGAATATGAGTTTTCCTACCGCCTGTATTCAGCAGTGGAACTCGGTGAGCTGCTGGAGAAAGCCGGCTTTGCATCTATTGAATTCTTCGGAGCTCTGGACGGCAGACCCTACAACCAGAATGCAAAGCGTCTTGTAGCCCTGGCCCGACGGTAATGGTGCAATAATCAATGAAAATCAGACCCAAACTTATACTTGCAGAAATTATCATCAGTCTCACCCTCTTTCTTGCCATCCTTGCTTCAATCAGTTCACTGGTAAGATTTATCGAATTTGAAAACCTCAAAATTGAAACAGTAAAACTGCAGGATACTGTAAGCCGGATGAAGTATTCGGTTATTGATATGCTATCCAGTACCGAACCGACATTTTACATAACCTACAAGTACAGAAGCCAGAACAACCTCATAAATCAGAGGCTGGAAGAAATCACCGAAGATCCGTTTTTCAAGCATCTGTCAAAAAAATCCAGAATAATGTTTACGGCAATCGATGATAATCTGAGAACTTCTCAAACAAGCTTCAACACAAAAGTGATTACAGATTATCTGAACTTAAGAAATAATCCGGATCTCGACGAATTTGAATCTCTACTCTACCTCCAGACTGTCCTCAGAGGATCGGATAACATCCCCCGTTCTTTTATAAGTGAACTTGATTATGCGGTTTCAGAGATTTCATCCCGGGAAACAGCATTCAGCAATTTCGAGAAGCTCATTGAACAGACTCTTGCAAACATGCTTCAGGCCGCAGAGGATTACAGTCGCAGACAGATTGCTCTCTCCATCTCCATCCCCGCCATCGTCCTCATTTTTGCTGTCTTCGGAATTCTCCTGTTCACAAACAACCTGAGCCGAAAACTGGTCCGCCTTGATAAGTCTCTTTCAGATATAGTCGGAGGAGATTTCTCCGTCAGAATTGATACAAAAGGAAGGGATGAGTTCAGCAGCCTGGCAGGCAGCATCAATACATTTACAAAAACTCTGGGGGCCAAACTGGAATCATTCCGCCTCATCATGCATGAAATCGGTCAAACTCTTACCGGTAGTATGGAGTCGAGCCAGGTGGAATCCACATTGCTCAAACTGGCTATGAAGGATACCGCAGCCGACGGAGCAGCGCTGTACAAGGTTGGCGGGGATGCGGGAGAACTTATATTATCCGTCTCAACAGGTAAATTCAGGCCTCCATTCATTGTTTCCGATCTCCCGGACTCTCCGGAAGAAGAGGATATCAATGCAATTTTACGATCCAGAATTATTCAGCCGGGAAAAACCATTCTGGGAGAATCAGCAATTCAGGGCCGGGCGATAATCATCAGAGATATTGAAAATAACAATGATATCGACTGGTCCCGCTCTGAATTGGATGCCCTGTATCTTTCCTCCATAATTATAGTTCCTCTGCAGATCGGATCTACAGTATTCGGTGTTATTGCCATTACTTCCACAGAACCCGAGAGTTTATTCAGCGATCTTGAGTTTGCCAATATGCAGTCTTTCGGGGAACTTGCCGCCATTACTCTGGATAATATCTACAAGTACTCCGACCTGCTTGAGGCAACTCAGCTTGATAGAGAGCTTGGAATTGCCGAGGAGATTCAGAAGGACCTCCTGCCGAAGCGTCTTCCCAGACTCTCAGGAGGAGAAGTGGCGATATTATCCCGGAGCATCAAAGGGCTCAACGGAGATTACTATGATGTATTTCCCATCGGTGATGGAAAGACTCTTGTAACCATCTGTGAAGTTGCCGGACGCGGAGTGCCCGCCGGTCTTGTTATGGTTATGATCAGAACCATTTTAAGGCTGGTATCTACTCCAGAGAATGATGCCAGAACCGTTATGGCGATGCTGAACAGGGATATGACGAAACAAATTGCCATTGAGAGCTATGCCAGCGTCGGTATACTGATTATTGATTCCATCGGACACTACACTTTTTCTTCCGCTGCTCATTATCCCCTGCAGATCCTGCGTTCAGAATCAGGATTGTTTGAAGCTGTTCAGACTGAGGGTATCCCCGTAGGGATTGATAGAAATGCCAGCTACAAACAGCAGAGCGGTGTTCTGAGCAAAGACGATCTGGTGATGTTTCATACCGATGGTATTCCCGAGTCCAGAAGCAGGGAAGATAAAAACTTCGGCATAGACAACCTGCTCCGGGTTATCAGTTCAGAGGCCGGAAACAGCCCCGAAAAAATAATCGAAACACTTAAAATTGAACTGGAAAACTTCGAAAGAGGAGTCGATCAGAAGGACGATCAGACAGTAATCGTTCTGAAATACACAGGTGGAAGTGCTGCATGAAAATCCGTGTAAGATTTACCCTGCTTCAGCTGCTTATCATTGCAGGATTTTTAGGTTCCATGTCCTTTGTGTTCATTCAGTTTTCCCGTGTGTACCATCTGAAACAGCTTGAAATACAAAGTATACAGACCAGCACTGCTCTGAAAACCCTGGAACAGGACACAAGACTGTTCAGCAGCCGTCATAAGAATCTGAGATTCCTCTGGGAAGACTGGAAAACTTCTTTCCAGCAATTTGACACACTTTATGCCGAAATGCTGAACAATCCCTATCACCGTCTGCTCAGACAGGATGCCATAGTTCAAAAAAAAGCCCTTGATGAAAGCTGGACAACCGTAAAAGAAATGGAGATTCAGCCGTTAACCGGAAGTTTTCAGAAAATCCTTTCAAGTAATCTGCCTGCTCTAATCGGGGATAACGGAATTAAAATATCCAGTCAGCTGATCGGTTTAAAAGAGGGTACTGAATCAGTACAGGTTCAACAACTTGCAGAAATCGAAGCTGATTTCGATAGTTTGAAAGACTCACTTGTAATGAGTATTTCAATTCCCACTGAGGATTTCATTATCAATCTCAGCGATGAAATCGAGCTGTTCTCGTCAAAGCTTTACAGAATTACAATAGTCATTTCCATACTTATTCAGGCTGGTGGTATTTTCTTTGTTCTTCTGTTCACCAGAAGTTTCAGCCGTAACACCATAGAGCTTGAAAGAACAATGGCCAAGGTATCCGATGGAAATTTCAACATCAACCTGGACATTCATTCCGGGGATGAGTTTGAAGATATCTCAAAACACTTCAATGCCCTCACCCAGGATCTTTGGAACCGTATTGAATCAATGAAAGACATGATGCGGGATATTGGAAGTCTTACCGGGGAAGACACGGAAATTGGTGAGCTGGAAGACTTCATATTGGAACTGGCAATAGACAACACGGGAGCCGATACCGGTATTTTCATGACTGTAGAAGAGGGGATGCTGGTTTTGAGGAAAGCTCTGGGGTATTTTCCTCCCCCCATGCCCCTCCCTCCCATGGTATCCAGTAAGCGGGAATTTATAACTGACTGGTTCAAAAATCACCGCATTGCCCCGGGGGAAGGCATACTTGGTTATGTTATTAAAAGCGGAGAACCCCGCTTTGTCAGGGATAATATGGAGGGAGAGCTGCCGGATAATGTAAAGCAGGATTCGGATACCTTTATCAACTCCGCGATATTTATCCCTCTGATTATTTCAGGCTCTACAGTGGGAATTCTGGCATTGGCCTTAACCCGGATAGAATCCGTATTTACCGATATGGACTACGCTTATATGCGGTCCTACGGTGAGTTCATTTCCCTTACCCTGGACAATATGCAGAAGTATCATGAGCTGTTAAAAAGTCACCAGATAAACCGGGAAATTGAAGTTGCCGCGGATATTCAGAAAACACTGCTCCCCGAACGGCTTCCCTCTTTAAATAATGCCGAAGTGGCAGCTTTCAGCGATGCTGCAAAAGGTGTAAGCGGTGATTATTACGATATTTTCGATCTGGGCGGAGGGAAGACGGCTGTCATTATATGTGATGTTTCAGGAAAGGGTGTTCCAGCATCCCTGCTGATGATAATGATAAGAACCATTATCCGGTCGATAAGCTCACCGGAGAAACGCTCCGACCGGATTATGGCGGAATTAAACCGTGCGGTAACCGGAAGAATGGGTGCAGACAGATTCGCCACCATCTCCATCATTATTCTCGATGCGGAAAATGGTACTTTGTCCTACTCCAACGGCGCCCACCACCCTCTGTACATACTCCGGGGAGAAACAGGGAAATACAGGATGTTTGATACCGACGGGCTGCCTCTTGGTATTGATATCAACGCATCATTCGGACATAAGAGAATCCGCGTCAGAACCAACGACTATCTGGTGCTGTTCACCGACGGGCTGCCGGAGGCCAGAAATACTGACGGAGAGGAACTGGGAACTGACAGATTACTGAAGTTTATCGCAAGACATGCCGATCAAACCCCAAGAGAACTTACCCGGCGGGTAAAGGATTACATTGAAGATTTTACATCAGGAACAAAACACGACGATCAAACCTTTGTGACTCTGAAAGTAGGATAGTTAATCCGGTTGAGCGTGCTACCGCGATCTCAGGCCTACAGCCAGTGAAGGAACCGCTGCAAGAACCATGATGGAGCCGATTATCCGGAACAACAGTAAAGCAGTAACCATGGGCAGTACTATCATCAGTAAACCCAGAATCAACATAAGGACTGCAGACATCAGGGACAATAGATCGTCCCTGATCCGGGGCTCACTCCAGAACAGGAATAAAGAACCCGCAGTCAGGTTAATCCCGGCAATGATAAAAATAAACGATACCCAGAAACTGACGACTTCCACCGGGCGGAATAAAACCACAGCACCGAAAACGATTCGGAGTACCGCTCCGATGATAGAAAGGACATCAGATGGCCCCCTGGACCCCGGGTATCGTAAAACTGTAATCAGACGTTCAATGCCATCAGCACTCAGAAAAAGGCCCAGAGTAACAGAGACAATGGCCATGCCGGCCCTGGGCCAGAACAGCAGTACGATACCGGCAATAAGCCCGATAACACCTTTTACAATTAGCAGGGGAGCGAAACTCCGCGCCGCCTTTTCAACCGGATCTATTTCTTCAATTATCGCTTCTTTCTGCAAATCATCCGACATTTGTTCCGGTCCTTATTTTAATAGTTTATTAATCAACTCGGGTTCCAGACGGAATGACGAACCGTGGCCTTCAAGAAACCCATGAGCTTCAAGTAGATGAATGGAAAGGTCTGTGAAAAATATTTTTTCACCGTTATCCTTTCTCTCTACAGTTACGTTAATCTTACGGAAGATTCCATCTTCCCAGGGACAGGCCAGATGTCCCCGGGCTTCATCTGTCTTTACCAGCCAATCAGAATCAACGGTGACAGGCTCTCCCAGGCCCTTTCGGCCTTCCTCCATAAAATGACGGAACCTTTCTGCAAGATCTGCCGGTTCAAGCTCAAAATTCCTCAGCAACTGGGCATCTTCATCAATAATGGTGGACAGACTTCGTGAATCAGAACCCAGAAAACCCTCTGCTGTAATTATTCCGGGATCCATATTCTCCCGGGCTTTTTTTAATTCGGGTGTCATTTTCACCTCGATCCTCCCTTATGCGAACTTATCGTAATAGACATTATCCTGTGTTACACCGTTATCGTTCATCACTTTGTTACAGGCACCGATCATTCCCGGACTTCCACAGAGATATCCCTCTAAAATCTTCTCTTCAGAGTTGATATTCTCCTTGAGATAAGTGTCCAGCACATCGGTAATCAAACCTGTAGGACCTTTCCAGCCGTCGCCCTCCTGAGGTTCAGATAAAGCAGGTACAAAATGAAAATTCGGAAGCTTCTCTTCCAAAACCTTCATCTCATCCATGTAAAACATATCTTTCGTTGTTCTGGCACCGAAAAAGTACCAGACTTCCCGGTTCAGTTCTCCCGTATCAAGCATGTCGTAAAGCATGGATTTGAAGGGTGCCATTCCCGATCCCCCGGCGACACAGAGCATAATGGAATCCGATCTGGTTCTTCGGAATTCCCCGAAAGGACCGATAAGATCCATCTTCTGCCCTTCTTTGAGATGTTCATGAACGTAGGTTGTTGCAATACCCCCGGGAACCAGACGGACAAGAACTTCTATCTGTTTCCGGTTTGCAGGCCTTGATGACATGGAATAGGCCCTCTGGGTAGATCCCTTTATTTTGTTGTATGGAGGAATGACAAGCTGGATATATTTACCGGCTTCAAAATCCACAGTTTCGTCACCCAGATCGAATAGAACTTCCTTGATATCGTAGGTAACATCTTTAATGGATTTCACAGTGGCGATGAACTGTTTAACGTTGAACAGATCTTCAGGGATTTCTATGCCGATATCAGCCTTCACCTTCACCTGACAGGCCAGACGGATGTTGTCCTTGAGCTCCTGGGGAGACATGTACGGTGTTTCGGTGGGAAGGTGCGGCCCGACGTCAGAGGTCACTTTACATTTACAGGCTCCACAACTTCCTCTCCCTCCGCAGGCCGAAGGAAGATACAGACCTTCGGAGGAGAGGGTAACCAGAAGAGAGGCCCCTCCTCTGACGGTCATTTCTTTTTTACCATTGTTGATGTCGATGGTTACTTCACCGTAGTTGTTGGCAACCATGTCCACAACAACGATGAGAGCGGCAAGAACTCCGGCGATTCCGGCAATGGCTAATGGTGCAATAAACAATCCCATAACGCCCTCCCCTACTGCACGTTCAGCATGCCGCTGAAACCGACAAAAGCCAGAGCCATGAAGCCGATGGTAATCAGGGTGATACCCGGACCTTTCAGGCCCGCAGGCACCGGAGCCCGGGCCACTTTCTTCTGAATGGCCGCCAGAGCCAGAATAGCCAACCACCAGCCCAGCCCGGAACCGAAACCGAAGGCCAGGGTCTGGAAGAAATCGTAATTCCGAATCTGCATGAACAGGGCTACACCAAGGATGGCACAGTTTACAGTTATCAGAGGGAGGAAAATACCCAGAGACATATAGAGTGCAGGACTCACACGGTCGATTATCATTTCAAGCATCTGCACTGTCGCTGCAATAACGATAATAAAGACAATATAACGATACACCATCAGATCCAGAGGAATCAGAATATACCTCATCATGGCCCAGTTGATGGCGGTGGTGATGGTGAGAACAACGGTAACTGCCAGACCCAGACCGTTGGCCGATTTCATATCCTTACTGATGGATATAAAAGAGCACATGCCCAGAAAATTGGTGAGCAGAATGTTACCGGTAAAAATCGATGCGAAAAGGATAACCAGCGGGTTGATATCCGGTGCCATCAGGAGGCCTCCTTCTTGATCATGATGCTTTTAGCCGCCCAGATAAAACTGCCCAGGAGAAAGAATGCACTGGGGGGCATTACCATGATGGTCCAGGTGGTGAACCCGTCTCCAAGAACCTGATAACCCATCAGGGTTCCGGCTCCCAGGAGTTCTCTGATAGTTGCGATGATAACCAGAACAGCCATATAGCCGACTCCGCTGGTTAGACCATCCCAGAGAGCCATTACCGGAGGGTTGGACTGGGCGAAGGCTTCCGCCCGGCCCATGATGATACAATTGGTTATGATAAGTCCGACATAGGGCCCTAATGCTTTGGATATTTCAGGAATATAGGCCCGGAGTACGATATCAACCAGGATTACGTAAAAGGCAATTATAAGGGTTTGAACTATCATCCTCACCTTCCGGGGGATGAGTCCTTTTATCAGGGATACCGTCGTACTGGAAAGACCGGTGACGATGGTGACCGCCAGGGTCATAATCAGGGTATTCGTCAGGTTATTGGTAACAGCCAATGTGGAACAGATACCCAGTATCTGAACAAAAATCGGATTATCGGTCCAGAGGTTTCTTTTCAGAATGGCCGCAGGTGTATCGTTGTTCATTCAGCAGCCTCCTTACGTAACTCAGCGATTTGATTATTCACAATTACTTCCATGGCGGCACTGGTTAAAGATGCGCCGGTAACACCATCGACAATGCCGTTATCCGGATTATTATCCGATCCGCCTTCTCCTTTTTTTACTTTAATGCCGCTATCGGGTATGGCTTCACCGCGAAACTGATCCTTGAACCAGTCCTCTTCTATGCGCCCCCCAAGCCCCGGGGTTTCCTCATGGCTGATAATATCCAGTCCGATTATACGGGAAACATCCCTATTTACCGCAATAACTCCGGTAACAGTCCCCCAGAGTCCCTGGCCGCTGAACTGTTTTACCAGGAGGATATTCCCGTTAATATCAGCTTTAACAATTGACTCACCTTCCACTGGTCCGAACAGATTTGAAAACTCAGAAAGCGCCTTTGTTCCGTCATTTTCATTTTTTCCTACAGCATTGAGAAAGGCCTGAGCACTTACCAGTTCCCGGTTCCGGGCTACCCGTTCAGAGGTAGCATTATTCACCAGAGAAATGATGAATACAAAAATAAAAGCCACGATGAAAGTGAAAATCACAACGTAGAAAAACGACTCTTTTTTCATGCGGCGGCCCCTTTCTTTCCGGCCTTCTTTTTAGCCGCAGGAAACCATTCATCCAGAAGAGAGGCAAAAGTGTTACCGATAAGCAGTCCGAAGCTCACCCCTTCTGGGAAGAGAGAAAAAATCCGGATTGCCGCCGATACCCCTCCTATCAGTATTCCATATGCCCATTGCGCCCCTGGTTTCTTCGGGGCCGACACCGGATCGGTTACCATAAAAACGGTAATAAACAGCAGGCTCCCCGATAACATGGAAGCAATCGGGGGGAACGGTGCCGAACTTCCAGCAGGGGCTATACCAACAGCCCAGAGGACAACAGTAACTACTGAGAAACTTAAGAAAGTGGAAAGAATAATTTTCCAGTTCGCCGTTTTTGTGAAAATCAGATACAAAGCGGCAAGGATTATCAGAATAACC
>Ga0164315_10000051_pt1 | contig 59771 bp, 65 predicted proteins | sample GuaBasSedimGuay6_FD_113737 | JGI IMG/M metagenome (GOLD analysis project Ga0164315, IMG submission 113737) | Subseafloor sediment microbial communities from Guaymas Basin, Gulf of California, Mexico - Guay6, Core 4569-2, 0-3 cm | ecosystem: Environmental > Aquatic > Marine > Hydrothermal vents... | reverse complement strand
TAACGGTGGTACGGTTATTTTGGCCAACGTCGATGGGCTAGAAGATGAATTTCAAAAAAGAATCCATAAGATTTTAGTAGATTTAGATGACTATGACTTAGATGTTAGGATTGTTGCTACAACGACTAAAAACTTATCAAAGCTGGTTGGAGCAGGACGCTTTTATCGAGGCCTTTATACTTTTATTTCAGGAACGGCCTTTTTAATTCCCCCACTAAGAGAAAGACCCGCAGATTTAGAAATGCTAACCAAGTATTTTATAGGCCAGTACTGTGAAAACGACACAGGAACTATGGAGATTAATCCTCCGGCGATGGAAAAGATTCTAGGACATTACTGGACCCACAACTTAGCGGAACTACAAACTGTTATTGAGAGCTCTGTTAAAAATTCAGATCAAATTTCTCTCTCAGAAAAAGATTTAGAAATCGGAGAGAAAAAAGCGGTCAGCTTAGTAAACGATGATGATAATACCGGAATTCGTTTGATGTCTTTAAAAGAAGCAGAAAAACTTCTAATAAAAAAGGCCCTTATTCATACCAGTGAAAATAGAACTCAGGCGGCAAAAATCCTAGGTGTTTCCATTAGAACTCTTAGAAATAAGATTAATGAGTATAGAAACAAGGGGTCGGCCTTTTTTATCAATTTGAGGTAGTAATGAATATTGAAGATTCGACACTAAAAGCTCTATCTACCTCATTAAATTTGCGGCAGATGAGACAAGAAATCATTTCTGGTAATATCGCGAATGCGGAGACTCCAGGTTATAAGGCCAAAAGAATTGACTTTGAAGAGGCCTTAGCACGCGCACTTGATATTGATGAAATGCAAACTCTTCAGGGAGACGATCCTAGACACTATAACGTTGGCGGTGGAGGTTTTGATAACCTTCAGGCACAAGTTTTTGATGATCCTAACGGAGTGATCAGTGACGATGGAAATACAGTTAACCGAGATGATGAAATGGCAAAAATGGCAGAGAATAAAATTTTATTCGATGCTTCGATTCAGCTTTTAAATAAGAAGTTGGGCCTTATGAAATATGCCGTTGGAACAGAGAGGTAGTAAATGGACTTATTATCAAGCATGAAAATCAGTGCATCAGGACTAGCGGCCAATAGAAAAAGAATGGGTGCGATCTCTTCAAATATTGCCAATGCTCAAACCACAAGAACGGTAGAAGGTGGCCCTTATCGAAGAAAAGAAGTGGTTTATGGTGCTATGCCTGCCAGCAAAAGCTTTTCTGAAATACTTGAAGGGGAACTTGGTGAGACTGCCCAAAAAGTCCAGGCGGTGGAAGTTGTCTCAACCGATAGACCACCTATTTTTAAATATGAGCCGGGACATCCAGATGCTAATGAGCAAGGTTATGTGGCCTATCCAAACATAAATGTAATGGAAGAGATGGCCAATATGATTTCAACTACAAGAAGTTATGAAGCAAATATTACGGCCTTAAATACGGCCAAGGGAATGGCCCTAAAGGCCTTAGAAATTGGAAGATAAACTAAGTGAGGTGATCTATGCCTATTGAAACAAAAGCAGCAATGTCTAACATTTTAAAAAACGTGGATGGAAATACATGGGTTAAAAAGGCCAAAATTGAGCCTTCTAAAGCTTTCAGAGAACTACAGGTCCCATCAGGAGAAGGCAAAAGCTTTGGCGAGGTGCTTGGCCACTATATTGGCGAAGTGAATGATCTACAAGGCCAGGCCAATAAGGCGATTGAAAAATTAGTCACAGGAAAAAGCAAAAATATTCATGAGACTATGCTCGCGGTAGAAAAAGCAGAGATTGCTTTTAAAACCATGAATCAAATTCGACTTAAAGTGATCGATGCATACCGAGAGATTATGAAAATGCAGGTATAAGGGAGTAACCGTTGCAAGATTTTATACAAAGAGCGATTGGCAATCTAACTGATTTCTTTTCGAGATTGGATAACAACAGAAAAGTTGGAGTTGTCGTAACTTCTGCTTTTATCCTGGCAGGTATGGTTGGTATCATTATGTGGGCGGCACAAACACGCTATGCCACTTTATATACCGATTTAAACAAGGAAGATTCAAAAAAAATTAGTCTACTTCTTGAGGAAAAAAAAGTTTCCTACCAAGTGGGTGACAATGGAAAAACCATAAAGATACAAAAAGATATGGTTGATCAATGGAGACTTCATCTGGCCACTTTAGGAGTTAATTTTTCCGGAACTCTAGGTTATGAGGTATTAGATAAGCAAACATTTGGCACCACCAGCTTTGTACAAAAAATTAATCGTAAAAGAGCGCTAGAAGGTGAGTTGGTTAGAACCATCATGTATATTCGGGGGATTAATCGCGCCAGGGTCCATCTCTCTATTCCCGAGTCCAGTCCCTTTGTTGTGGAAAAAAAAGCACCATCGGCCTCCGTTGTGGTTGAACTCGCGCGCGGGGTAAGTCTTACGCCACAAGAAATAAAAGGAATCGGGTCTCTTGTCTCTGCGGCAATTGAAGGCATGAGGCAGGAAAATGTTGTCATCTTAAATGCTCGTGGAAAAAAACTTTCCGAAAATATCGGCGATCGTATGACCGAGTATACCGCCAATAGGATGGCCCTAGAGTTAAAAATATCCAGACAATATGAAGAAAAAATTGAAGCGATTTTATCTAAGATTGTTGGTGCAGGAAAAGTAGTGGCCAAGGTCGCTGTGGTGATGGATTTTACTGAGTCCGTTTCAACGAAGACCCAGTTTGATGCCGAAAACCCCGCAATAGTATCAGAAGTTAAAAATATACAAAATCTTGACGGTAGAAGGCCATCAGCTCAGGGTATTCCAGGATCTAGAAGTAACCTTCCAGGAAAAATACCTCAACGAGGAATTGCAGCAACCAGTAATACCGTAAGTAAGGAACTGACTACCAGAAATTATAGTATTCCATCCATTGTTACCAAAGAAAAAAGGCCAACAGCAGGAATCTCTAAGATTAGTGCTGCCGTTATGATTGATGGCAGAAGAGTCGCTCAGGTAGACCAAGCTGGAAAACCAATAATGAAAGATGGGAAACAGGTAATGGTCTATGAGGCCTGGTCCCAAAGTGACTTAGCAAATTTTAGTGCCATCGTGGGATCAACTTTAGGCCTGGTTAAAAAAAGAGGGGATGATCTAACCATAAAAAGTATGGAGTTTATCAAAGAAGATGTGGAAGCAGCACATATCTTATTTAGAGAGAGGGCCAATCGGGAACTTGTTAAAAATATCATAAAATATTTGGCGATCGGTCTGGCGATAACCCTGTTTTTCTTCTTTGTAGTTAAACCGTTTATTCAGTGGGTAACAGATAATACGGTAGAGTCCATTGAAGACTTCCTTCCAAGAACACTTGAGGAATTAGAGAAGGTGCAAAAGGCACAGAAATTGCCAGGACTTGAAGATGCCCTGCCACAAATTGAAGAGAAGATTAATCCGCAAAAGATAGAAGGGAATCTCTTGAGAGAAAAAATTGTTTCAGAAATAGAAACGAACCCGGCCAAAGCAGCTCAGGTTATACATGAAATGATTCATGTGATCGAGTCTGATAAAGCAATAGCCTAAGGAATAGGCATGGAAAAAAAACAAATAGAAGTTAGAGATTTTGTTTTTGACTCCCTTTCAGGGCAGCAACCAGATTCTGATAAAATTGAATCAGTGGCCTTTACTCCCCTAAATCTAGTAGAAAAAAGAGATCAAGAATTGAAATTTGAAGCGGAGTTGGCCGATTCTAAAGGTTTTAAAATTTTAGAACTGGCGCAGGAACAAAATGAGCGAAAAAATCAGAGAGAGAGAGAGCAAGAAGATAAAATCCAGATCGAAATCCAAAGCAGACTTAAGTTGCTAGAAAAAGAGACCTTTGAAAAGGCCCATGAAGAGGGCATTCAAGCAGGAAAAGATGAAATAACTGCCAAGCTTAAAATAGACTCTGAAGCACAGGTAAGTGTTTTAACTACTTTATTAGAAGATTTAATGGCCTCAAAAGAAGTATTATTTGAGGAACAAAAAATTCAACTTCTCTTCATGGTAAAAAACCTAGTCAAGTGGGTTATTATGCGAGAGTTAAAAGATGATGGTAACTATCTTGAATCTTTATTAGAAAAACTTATTTTAGAACTACAAACTCAGACAAATTTTAATATTCAGGTTAATAAAAATGACTTTGAAAAAATGCCAGAAGTTTTAGAATCACTGCAGAAAAAAATAGGCGAGTTAAAAAATGTTCGCTTTGTAGTGGATTATGACCTTCCTGAAAAGGGGATTGTCGTGGACTCAGATAATGGAATGATTAAATGTTCTCAAACAGAACAATTTCACGCTTTAGATAAATTGTTTGAGAAAATAGGCGTGTTTAATAAAGACTTTATAGATGAAAACTAATTTAGATCTAAATCCTCTTAATAAGGCATTTGAAAATACTCTGCCTTACCAGAAAATTGGAAAAATTCATTCCAATAAGGGAATGGTATATGAAATAAGTCTGCCCAGGGCGATAATCGGCAGCCAAGTAGAATTTGTTACTGATTATGGACCGCGTGTTTTTGGTGAAGTGATAGCACTTCAAGGAAAAAAATGTCTGGCCATGCCCTATGACGAAATATCAGGACTTAACTCTGAAACTAAGGTTTATTTAAGAGAGTTGACCACAGAGATACCATTATATGACTCGATGTTAGGTCGAGTGCTGGATTTTCAAGCAAAACCCCTTGATAACAAGGGCCCGTTGATGGGAAGTTTTGAGACCCGTTCTATTTATGGCAATCCCATTAATCCTCTTGATCGACCTCCTATTGCGACTCCTATTACAACGGGTATTCATTCAATTGATTTTTTTATGACTGCAGGCCAGGGACAACGATTGGCAATCATGTCAGGGTCGGGAGTAGGTAAGTCTGTGCTGCTGGGAATGATGGCGCGATTTACCAATGCTGATGTGAGTGTAATTGCTTTAGTTGGTGAGAGGGGACGAGAGGTTTTAGAATTTATAGAAAGAGATTTAGGACCTGAAGGATTAAAAAAATCGGTTATCGTAGTGGCAACCTCTGATTGTTCACCTTTAATTCGTATGAAAGCGGCCTATACGGCCACAACTATTGCTGAATACTTTAGAGATAAAAATAAAAATGTGATGTTTATGATGGATTCAATAACACGATTTGCCATGGCAAATCGTGAGATCTCCTTAGCAGCAGGAGAACCACCAGGTCAGAAAGGTTATACCCCAACAGTTTTTTCGAGATTGCCAAAACTTTTAGAAAGGGCCGGTACTAAACGAGGCTCGGGAACTATTACTGGAATGTATACCGTTTTAGTGGAAGGTGGAGATATGGATGAACCCATTGCTGATGCCATTAGAGCGATTGCCGATGGACATATTATTTTATCTCGGGAGTTGGCGCAAAAAAATTATTTTCCTGCCGTTGATATCTTGAGTTCTATTTCCCGAGTGATGAATCAAGTGGTTAAACCTGATCACAAAGCACTAGCATCAAAACTTAGAGATTTGCTTGCGTCCTATAAGGATACCATTGATCTGATAAATGTAGGTGCTTATATGAGTGGCGCCAATCCCAAGGTGGATGTGGCCTTAGAATTAATTGAAGCTTTTGAAACTCTTATGAAACAGGATTTAGAGGATCGAAATTCAGTTTCTATTGATGAACTCTACGATGAGTTGGAACAGATAGTTTTAAATGCTGAAAAGAAAATAGCGAACAACGAATAGATGAAAAAATTTAATTTTAGATTAGATAGTATTTTAAAATTAAGAGAATTCGAAGAAAAGAAAGCAAAACTTAATTTAGGAAAAGTAATAACTAAAATACAACTCAAAAAAAGAGAAATAGAAAAATTAAATAAAGAAATAACCATGGGATATGATGAGATGGGGTCGCTTTTACAAAAGACAGTTTCTGGGAAAATGCTACATTTTTTCCCCAGTTACTTAGAGGGGAAGAGAGCGATGATAAAATTAAAAGAAGAAGAGATGTCCAAGTTAAATGAGGAGCTTAAGTTTCGAAAACTAGAGCTTAAAAAGGCCGAAGGTGAATATAAAAGTATTGATAAACTAAAAGAGAAACAATTTGAGCGATTTAAGAAAAAAATTGCCCAGAAGGAACAAAAAGATATGGATGATTACACCATAATGAAATATGGAGGAAGTCATGAATAGATGGATTTTATCTTTGCTATTGATGAGCTTTACTCTCTCTGCCCAGGAAAAAGCAAAGACCTATACAGAAGAAGAATTTAAACGGGCGGTAAAAAAGGAATTAAGTAATCTTGATGCTAATAAATTAGTGAAGTATTTCAAAGGGTTGCTTGAAAAAGAAGAAGCAATCGATAAAAAAGAGCTCGAATTAATACAAAGAGAACGAAAGCTAAATATGTCTGTTAAACAGTTTGAAAAGAGAATTAAGCTTTTGACCGGCAAGCAGAATAAAATACTAGGCTGCTTAGATGATATAAAAACAGGTGAAGAGGACAGAATAAACAATATGGTGGAAATTATTTCCAATATGAAGGCCTCTAAGGCGGCCGAAGTGTTATCAGTTCAAGAACCTGAGATTACCATAAAAATACTTAGAGGCCTTGACCCACTTAAGGTCTCAAAATTATTCAATCAGATGGATAAGGAAATATCTGCCCGACTACAAAAACAGTTTTTGACTATGAAAAGATAGGAGCACAACTGAAAAGGGCCATAGAAAATGATTGCGAGTGGAATTCAAACTTTAATCCCTGTTGAAATTCAAACGGATAATAATTCCCAGGAAGCAACTGAAGATATCCCTAATGATTTTTTAAACTTCTTAGATGAGATGCAAAACAGAGGAATGGTGAAACTACAATTAACAGTTCTACCAGATGGTAAGATTGAAGAAACGGTAGAAGAAGTCAAAGAGATGAAATTTGACTTAAAAGAAGTACCTAATAAATTAGTGAAAAAAGAAGAAGGTAATGTTTTAACTTTTAAAAATGAGTCCTTAAGAGAACTTAAAGGTGATAAAAAGATCGCTAAGCTAGAGTCAAACGATTTATTCTTATCTCAAAGAGATATTTCAAAGACTTCAGGTAAAAATGAGGGATTAAATAATTTTAATAAAATATATAATATTAAAAAAGATAATAAGGTTGAAGCGGCCACAGAAGAGGCAAATATTCTTACTTTGATGGAAGGTAAAAAAGATCTAGGTGAGATTGGAAAGAGTGAGGCCCCTAAAGAAAATAAATTACAATTTGGAGACACTAAACAATTATTTAATTGGATTTCTAAAATAGTAGCGAAAAATTCTATCCATAAAGGACAGGCGCTTAACCTGGCAATTAAAGATGGAACTCTTGGACAATTTAATATCGTGGCCCAGTCTCTAGGCGAGCAGGGACAGCTAAATATGAAGATATTAACTCAATCTGAGGCAGGAAAAGACTTTTTTAATAAACATGAAAATCTATTAATGAACTCACTTGAAAAGGCAGGCCTTAAGGTCTCGGAATTTACAGTGCAATTAGCGGGAAGTAATAATTTTCTAAATAATGATATGGCCACCTTAATAAGTGATGGCCAAGAGGCGATAGCTGAGCGTTTTGAAGAAAATATGTTTGAACGAGAAGAGCTTGATCAGGATTCTAGAAGGCGACAACGAATTTGGGAAGAGATAATGGATAAAAGATCGAGGGGGGCCTAAATGACTAAAATGGGTAGGCCCGATTTTAAAAATAATTTCAATAAAAATATATCTATTAGAAATAGAAAAGATCAGACGGATTTAAATCGTATTGCCGGTAATAAACATTCCCGTGGTCTTAAATTTGTGAATGCCTCTGAAAAAACTAAATTAGGAAAAGATGGGTTTATGAAAATTCTTGCTCATCAACTTAAAAATCAAGATCCCACAAACCCTATGGATCAAAAACAGCTGACGGCAGATTTAGCGCAGATGAGCCAACTTGAACAGATGACCAAGATGAATGCTAGTTTAGATCGCATGAATCCAAATTCAGCTACTGAAAGTCAATTTTACGCGGCCTCATTTTTAGGCAAGGAAGTTATGACAGCTGGAACCACCATAAAACATGCTGGGCAAGGCAGTACAATGGATATCCCGATTTCACTACCACAGCATGGAAAAAAGGTGATGGTTAGAATTACCGACGCAAAAGGACAAATGCTAAAGCAAATTGATATGGAAAATTTGTCCCGGGGAAATCACCTTATAAAATGGGATGGAACGAGACAGGATGGGGTTGAAGCGAAATCTGGTATTTATAATATTTCAGTGATGGCGATGGATAACACCCATAAATCATTTAAGGGTGAGACCAAAACCAAAGGTCTCGTTACCGATGTTAGATTTGAAAATGGAGAAACTGTCTTAAAGATAGACGGTGGGACACGGGTATTTTTGCGCGATGTTGAAAGTTTTAGTTTGCCGAGGGATAATAAGATATACAAACCAAAAGAACCGGCAAAAAAACTAGATGGTTAAAAACAATATAGCTATTTCAAACCTTAAAAGGCCACAAAACGTTAAGACCGAGGCCAAGGTAAAAAAAGAAGAACTTGTTTCTGATTTTAAAGGACTCCTGCAAAAAAATTTAGATACTAAAAATGAAGTTAAAGTATCAACTCATGCACTAAAGCGATTAAAGGAAAGAAAACTGAATATGGATAATAAGGAATTTGCTAAAATTAAAAAGGCCATTAACCAACTTAGAAAAAAAGGGGGGAAGGATTCCCTGGTTATAACTGATAAGGCCGCCTATATTATCGATGTGAAAAATAACACGGTAGTGACTGCAATGGATAAAAAAAGCATAAACAATAATATTTTTACGAAAATTGATTCGACAATTATTATAAGTTAATTGAGAATTGGCCGGTCCTTTCTGGAGGCCTTTAATTTAAGTCTGTCGTTACTTAAATAATCTCAACATTAGAAGTCTAGGAGGGACGCCATGAGTATTATGAGATCCTTTAATATTGGTATCACAGGTCTTGCCGCTAACGGGCAGAGTATGTCGATAACAGGTGATAATATCGCCAACGCGGGAACCACAGGTTTTAAAGCATCAAGAGCAGAGTTTCAAGACATACTAGCAGTGTCTTTAAAAGGTGTGGCAGCTGGCGGTCAGATTGGGGCAGGTACACGTCTAGGACATGTTAAAGTGTTACATGGCCAGGGAGATGTTACCCGAACAGATTCTAATACCGACCTTGCAATTAACGGTGAAGGATTTTTTATAGTTGATGCCCCTTTTGGCAGTGGCTATACAAGGGATGGTTCTTTTCATTTTAATAAGTCCGGAGAGTTGGTTACCGGTGATCGATATAAGGTTTTAGGTTTTGAGTATAGAGATGGTAAAAAGACCACCCTACTTAAACCTATCTCTCTAACCAATGCCAATATTCAGGCAAAGGCCACCAAAGAAATAGAACTTAGTATGAACCTTGATACGAGAGTAAAGCCTTTAGAATTTGATAGCAGAGACGCTGAAGCTACCTCTCATTTTTCTTCTGGATTGGCGGTCTATGATAATTTAGGGACGCAAAGGCTTGTAACTTTGTATTTCAATAAGATTGAGGATAATCAGTGGGAATACCATGCGATGGTAGATGGAACTGACGCTGCAGATGGAAAGAAGGGTGAATTAGTAGAGATGGGTGCAGGAAGATTACAATTTGATGATAATGGCCTGTTAAAGGAAGAGATAGAATCTAAAAACTCTTTTAATTTTAGTGATGGTGCCAGGCCTGGTCAGAAAATAAAAATTAATTTTGGTAAATCGTTGACGGAAGGAGGAGATGGACTTCGTGCCATTACTCAATATGGAATTAAATCAAATGTTGCCAGACATACCCAAAATGGTTTTTCAGCGGGAACTTTAGCGAATTTGGCCTTTGATGATAAAGGGGTTATGACCGCTGCTTATACTAATGGAGAGTTACGGGAAATTGCTCAAGTAGCTCTGGCAAAATTTGAAGATAAAGAGGGACTTTTTAAAATGGGGAAAAACCTCTATAAAAGAACTCGAACCTCAGGGCAGGCAGCTGTTGGAGGGCCTGAAGAGGCCGGTAGAGGAGAGATTTTATCTAAGTCTCTAGAACTCTCTAATGTGGATTTAGCAAAAGAATTTGTTGCTCTAATGACTCAATCGAGAAATTTCAAGGCCAATGGGAAGGTGATCACCACCGCGGATGAAATGGCCCAAGAAGTTCTAACGCTTAAAAGATAATTAATTAGCTCCGTCGTTGCCTATGGCCTCGACGGGGCAACATTCTAGTGCTTCCATACAACTTTTAATATCTTCTTCTGTTTGTGGTTGTGCGCAGACATAGGCATGTCCATCTTGATCATTCATGATGAAGAATTTAGGGGCCTCAACGATACAGGCATCACAGGCAATACAATTTTCATCCACATAAAATTGGCCAGAGACATTCTCTGACCATTTGAGACTTTTATCGGCCATCTAATAGAATTTATAAATTTTGATATCGGTTTTAGATCTCATCTGATTAGAGAGGTCGACGGTGAACATCTGGCCGATTGTTTGTTTGAAACGTTCGATAACCATATTCTCTTCTGTCTCAGATTTTCTTTTCAAGGTTTTTTTGGCCTTTACGAGGGTCATGATATTTCCCTCTCTTAAGATTAGAGTCTTTCCCGTTTTATCTTGAAAAATTTTATTTAATCCCTCTCCAGAAATTTTTATTTTTCCTGCAGTTCCATCAAATTGATTAAAAGATAAGTCTTTTAAAAATTGAAATTTATATTTTTTTTGTAATTTCTCTACTGCTTTAAACTTATTCTTATTTAGCAGCGTTACCAGCTTTGTTTGTAAAGTTTTTGCCAGCTTTAGTATCTCATCTTGTTTTCCTTCTTGAATGATCCCTGTGGCGACCTGATCTTTAAAGTCTGCATAAGTTGGAACAACTTCAGCTCTTTTCTTTTCAACAAAGATTATATGCCAACCAAATGGCGTCTTAACGGGTTTTGAGATAGCGCCAACTTTTTGTGAAAATACAACTTTTTCAAATTCTGGAACCATTCGGCCTTTGGAAAACCAGCCTAGGTCTCCACCATTTTTATTCTTGGCCCCATCACCATATCTATTGGCCATTCGAACAAAGTTTTTAGTGTTAACCTTTTTTGCCAATCTTTTGATTTCTTTTTCAGCATCTTTGTCTTTTCCCGGTTTAGGGGTGATTAGGATATGTCTGGCCTTAATTTCTTCAGGGCGAGCAAAAATGTTTTTCTTGGCCTCATATCTGGCCTTAGTTAAATTTAAGTTCTCTTCCTTAGCATAAAAAGTGTTCAGTTCCTTTTTACTAACTTTAACGAATTGTTCAAGAGTTCTTGAATTCAGTTGCACCACTTGGGCCTTAACGGCATTTTTTCGAAATTCTTTTACGTCATTAAGGAAGCTATTTGATAATGGGTATTGGGCGACGAGGTCAAATGACTTTTTACTTTGCAGCATTGCTTTATTATCTTCTTCAAATTTGGAGACAGAAATACCAGCATTTTTTAATGCATTTTTATAAAGAGTTACATTAAATCTTCCGCTGGATTGAAATATTTTTTTACCATTTTGAGCATAGTTTCTAATGCTATCTTTCACTTCGGATTCAGAGACAAAAGTTCCAACTTCATCTCCAAAAATCAGCATAAGTTTTTGGTTTATCAATTGTTGAGTAATATTTTCGCGGAGTTTTAATTGCTTGATTTGCTTAGAGGTAAGATCTTTGCCCCCGTAGATCTGTTTATAGAAGGTCATCTGCCTTTGATAAGCGTTTTGGTACTCATCTCTTTCTATTTTATAATCTCCAACTTTACCGATTATATTGTTGTTGCCTTTACTGCCTTGATACCCTGAGACAACAAATGAGATAACAATAAATCCTATAAAGAGAGTTACAAATAATCCTGAGGTCTTTTCTGAAAAACTTTTTGACATAGAGCTAATCCTTAAATTTTTATAGTATCGAAAACCTACCATTTGCGGCCTAAAACAGTAAAGAATATTGGCGATTTAAGAGATAATTGGTTACTCTTGATTCTATGGATTTTTCCGATTTTAAAAACAATAGGCTTAGGTTAGGTCTTGATATTCTGATTCTTGCTATCTCGTTATATGGTGTGTCGCAATGGAGTGGGAAGTATGAAAAAGTATCGCCAGCTAAATCCTTTTTTATGACTAACTTTGCTGCCATCCAGCAAGGAGTTACATCAATTAATCATAAAGTTTCAGGTCTTTTTAATAATTACTTGGCAAATATTGAGGCCAGCAAGGAAAACAAATTTTTAAAAAATAAAATAGCGGACTTAGAAAACGAAATTTTTGATTTTGAAGAATTGGCCAAAGAAAATAAAAGGCTAAAGCAATTACTGGCATTTGGTAGAAAGCAGACAAAAAGACCAATCCTTTCGCAAATTGTAGGATGGAATTCTTCTAGTAATTTTAAAGTTTTAAGAATTAACAAGGGGCTTGAAGATGGCATTAGGTTGCAGTCACCGGTCGTAACATCTAAAGGATTGGTAGGATATATTTATCGACTCACTGATCATTTTGCTGATGTTTTAACTATTCTTGATCCCAATAATAAAGTTGATGCCATTGTTGCAAGGTCCCGTTCCCATGGAATTTTAGAAGGATATGAAAAGGGCAAAATTTTTATGAAGTACGTCTCTAATGTGGTGCCCGTAATTTTAAATGATCTTATTTTAACTTCGGGCCTTGGTAATATGTACCCTAAGGGGGTTAGGATAGGTCGCATAAGTAAAATAGAGAGAGAGAGTTATAGCGTTACTCAGCATATTGAGATTACTCCAAGTGTTGATTTTGGGAATTTAGAAGAGGTTATTGTACTTATTCTCCCTGATAGGAATAAAAAAGAAAAAGAATGGGAAATACTTAATCGCCCACTCAAATTAGGGAGTAAGAATTGAATATATCAACTCTTAAGTTACTTCGTTCTATGGGGTTGACCTTACTTCTTTTAATTCTTTTAGAAGTAATAACTGCTACAGTTTTACCTCTCATTGGAATTGAAGATTATCAAATTCCTTTTAATATCCTTATTGTTCTTTATTTGAGCTTTAAATTAGATAGTCCCTATTTAGCAGTGCTCATCCTCATGGTTCAGTTTTTTCACTCACTATTTTCCATAGAGAGTTGGGCGATAGGAACTTTTATTGGTGTTTTAATTTCACGTATTATTTATTTATTCAAAGAAACAGTGCAATTTTTTGCTTTTCCTTTAGTTATCTTTGTTGTCCAGGGATGTTTCTTTTTGTGGCTTTTATTTTCTTCTCTATTTCTTTATTTTCAAAATGGGCCTGTATGGAGCAGAATTTGGATTTTCATCCCAGAAAGTTTAATGGCCTCTCTTCTTGCACCCGTTTTATTTCTTGTTTTAGAGCGCATTTGGAAACAGGATGAGGAGGCCTCATTACGGGGCGTAGGTTAGATGTTACAACAAGAAAACCCAGTTAAAGATTATAAATCTAGGGTCACCATAATAGGTAATATTGTGGTTTTTAGTTTTGCCATCATTTTGGCCCGATTATGGTTTTTACAAATTCACAATGGTGAACAATTTTTAAAATATTCTTTAGAAAATATTCTTCGTAAGGAGAATCTTAGAGCACCTCGGGGTTTAGTACTTGACCGCAACAATAAAATTTTAATTCACAACGTACCCCGTTTTGATGCCATTATTATTCCTCAGTATTTACGTAATAAAAATACCTCGCTTAAAAAATTGGCAAAGATTATTGATTTACCAGTCTCTAGAATTGAAAAGATTTTAAAAAAGAATTCTATTCAAGCTCGCTATATGCCAGTGGTAATTAAGAAAAATATATCAATGAAAGAAGTTGCCATTATAGAGACGGAGAACTTTAAAATTCCAGGGATTTCGGTAAGGCAATTTATTGGCAGAGAATATCCAGAAAAAGAAGTGGGAGCGCATCTGCTCGGTTATATTTCTGAGATCAATAGAAAACAAATCCCTAAGCTTCGAAAAAAATATAATTATGTATATAGGCCGGGAGATCACATCGGCCAAGCAGGTATAGAAGAAGTCCTTGATGTGTATCTTAGAGGCGAGAACGGTCATCAAATTGTGGAAGTGGATGCTCTAGGCCGTGCCAGACGCCATGTTGGCGCAGATAAGCTCTTTAAAGGTATTATTAATAGGCCCTTTAAAAGGGGAAGTAACTTAAGACTGACCATCGATAAAGATCTTCAAATGGTGGCCTATAAATCGCTTGAGGGAAAGGTTGGTAGTGCGGTTGTTGTTGATGTGGAGACGGGAGAAATCTTGGCCATGGTTTCTAGGCCTTCTTTTGATCCTTCACAATTTGGCCGGGGAATTTCTCATGAATACTGGAATTCTTTGATAACTAATGAAAACAATCCTTTGCTTGATAGAAATATCCAAGAACATTACTCACCAGGATCAACCTTTAAAACGGTAACCGCTTTGGCAGGATTAGAAGAGGGACTTATCGATGAAAAAACCGAAGTTAAATGTAAAGGACATATTAAATTTGGGAATAGGAGATTTCATTGTTGGAAAAGAGGTGGTCATGGCAAGGTAAATATTTATAAAGCAATTAAAGAGTCTTGCGATATTTACTTTTATAAACTGGCACAAATTCTTGATATCGATGTACTGGCCAAATACGCTAATATGTTAGGACTGGGGATGAAAACAGGAATATCTCTGCCACGGGAAATTCCAGGCCTTATGCCCACGAAAAAATGGAAAAAAGAATACACTGGTGAGAAATGGCAAAGAGGAGAAACATTATCTGTTGTCATTGGCCAATCTTTTGCTTTGACTACCCCCATTCAACTGGCCATGAGCTACGCTGCTTTGGCCAATGGTGGAAAAGTTTATAGACCTCATTACCTCAAAGAAATTTTTAATAATGATGGTGAGGTGGTGGAAAAAAATTCACCGGAATTAATCCGCTCATTAAAATTCAAACCTAAAACTTTAAAAATTTTGAAAAAGGGATTGTTTAAAGCTGTTAATGAGAAAAAAGGAACGGCCTATTGGTTTAGAGGTAGAGGATTAAATATGGCAGGAAAAACTGGGACCTCACAAGTTATAAGAATTGCCTCGGATAAAATTTATAATAAATGTGAAAAAATGGAATATAAATTTCGCCACCATGGAATCTTTGTCTCTTTTGCCCCAGTTAAGAATCCTAAAATTGCAGTGTCTGTGGTGGTAGAACATGGGTGTCATGGGTCTACTGCAGCGGCCCCTGTGGCAAGAAATATTATTGATCAGTATATGAGAACGTATCAACCTGAGACCAGATCTGAAATTTTAGCAGAAGAAAAAAAAATGGCACAAAGGGTGAGTAAACAATGATTACAGCGAATTTTTGGGCAGTTATTAAAAAATATGATTTTTCTTTTTTTATTATTACTTCGGCCATTTTTGTGGTGGGGATTTTAAATCTCTACTCCGCCACTCATGGCTCTAACTCTGGCGTGGTCTCTAATTTATATCAAACTCAAATCTTTTTATTTGGATTTTCTCTTTTTATTGGATTCTTAATTAGTTTTTTAAGGCCTTCCACCCTGGCCCGTTTTTCCTGGCCCATTTATTGGGTAAATATTGGGCTCCTTTTGCTGGTTTTATTTTTAGGCATACAGGGAATGGGTGCAAAAAGATGGATTCTGCTTGGGCCTTTTAGATTACAACCTTCAGAGATCATGAAAATATCTCTTATCTTAGGTCTAGCTCGTTTTTTTACCAGTAAGAGATATTACAGTGAGCTAAATTTAAAAACTCTTATTATTCCATCTCTCTTTGCTTTTATTCCTGCTCTTTTGGTAATTATGCAGCCAGACCTTGGGACTGGACTAGTTCTTCTTTTAATCTTTTTTATGGTGGCCTTCTATGTGGGACTAAAATGGAAGACCATTATGATTCTGGGAATTATTGGGTTGATTTCAGGTCTGGGCATGTATCAATTTGGCCTTAAGGGATATCAGAAAAAGAGAATTACCGCCTTTTTAAACCCTGGTATGGAGCCTAAGGGACTTGGTTATAATGCTATTCAATCAAAAATTGCCATTGGTTCAGGAAAGTTTTTTGGTAAAGGTTTTAAAAATTCCACTCAGGCCTCGTTAAATTATCTACCTGAAAATCATACAGATTTTGTCTTCTCTATTTTTAATGAAGAACATGGTTTTTTTGGCTCCTTGTTTTTAATCGGCCTTTATTTGGTATTATTTTTTCGCTTTTTGTGGCTTGCCCAGTCGGTGACGGATGTCTATGATTCCATTGTAGTTATTGGGGTTATGTCGATCTTTTTTTGGCATACCATTGTTAATATGGGGATGGTGACGGGACTTTTACCCATTGTAGGGCTTCCTCTACCTTTAATGTCTTATGGAGGCTCTAGTCTCTTAACCTTTGGGATCTGCGTGGGACTTGCAACTTCTATCAGTAATGCAAAAACCTTGTTTTAAAAAGAAAAATGAATATTTCCAGTAATAACCGTAGTTAAGTAGGCCGAAGTTAGCTGAATAATTCCTTCATAGATACCATATCCAGTTGAGATGGTGCGAATCCCCATGGCCCCCTCTGCTTGCACTTCTTCCGGGTCTTGCTCAATTTTAAAAATATAGATTAAGGCCCATCTAAAAAGGGGGAAGATGATAAGACTTAGGAGAATTTTTAAAATAACTTGTATACCATAATTTTTGATATCACCGATGGGTAGGTTGATAGCACTGGCGACAATGATGGTCCAACCAAGAAAAAAGCCTAAATAAGAAAAACCAATAGCGAGATTTTTTTGTACTAAGAGTTGATTGAAGTGCAACTTTGAAATTATTTTAAAGGTCTTGCTGGCAAACCCAATAATAACTACAGTGAAAAGCCATAAAAATATAATTAAAATTATTACGTGACGGCCTGATTCGGTAGAGACATTGATGGAAACCTGTAAAAGGTGGGCCACTCCCAGAGCATGGGCCATGGTCACCAAGGCATAGGCCATGTTTTTCTTTTTAGAAATTTCATCATTATATTCAAAGTTATATAAAGCGATAGACTCCATTATATAGAGGGCCACAAGATAGAGAGTGTAGGTGATGACTGCTGTAATAAAAAAATCAAAAAAGGCGTAAAAAAATCCATCCATTAAATAAATTTGAAATTGAGAAAAAAGAAGTCCGAGTCCTAGTATTCGGCCAAAGAGGTGAACAGTTTCAGCAGGGTTTTTGGAAGGATAAAAGCGCTTTAGAAATTGACCCTTACTCGATGGGTATAAGAGGAAATGGGAATATTTGTATAGGACGATAATTACACAAATAAAAACTAAGAGAAATATTCTTATTATAAGTTTATCAATTATTTCATTCATCTTGCTCTCCAGCGTTTCCAGGGAGAGAGAAAAGTTTCGTTAGATGAAGAAGAAAATTTTCTTTTTTAAACTTTCTTAATTCTTTGGAGCGTTTGAAATTGGCCTTAGTAATAGACCCCTTCGTTCCAAATTCATCATTTGGGCCATAAAAAGGCAGTTTTTGTTCTCTATGGATTAGTATCTTTTTATAAAAGTCTTTAGTTGGTTGCCATTTTCCCCAGCCAAGAAGTTCAGGGAGATCACGATAACTGCGGTGAAATTTCCAAACTCTCTTTCCTGAATTTAAAAGTCGCCAAGAGCCAAAAGTAAAAGAACCGATAAAATAGCTGCCCGGTGGTAGTGGGGTTATTTCTGCTTTGGGATGTCCTTCATCTAATCTTAGAATCGACATTCCTATATTGGGCGCATTCTTTTTCCAAAACTCATGAGATGTTTTTATAGTGATATCTTTATTATCAGAGAAGACTCTAATAAGACGAATCTTTAGGAGATAGGTTTTTAGGATTAATCCCTCAGAGTAAGAATCAAGTAAAATGAGAGAGGTTGGGGGCCTTAATAAACTGGTCGATTGATCTAAACTTTCATAATTTTTATAATAGAATCTTTTCTCGTCTGTCTTGAGACTTTTTGAAAGACCTAGATAGATCAAGATTAAAAGGACATAAAGTGAGATTTTTCCCATTGGCCTATCATCTCATTTTGAGTTTACATGGGCAATGAAATCAAAAAGGTCACTTTTTTCTTTAGCTTTCAAGCTGGGCACATCACAGTGAAGTCGCATGATAGAGTGGGTTTTGCGGAATTTATTGAATAAATCCGTGGCCTGGTTAATATCTGAATATTCTGCTTCATCCCTTCCTGAGATTATACGCACAACTTTCATGGGAAAAAGGTAATTCTCTCGGCCATCATCATAGTACTTTGATATTCTTCCCTCACTTGAGCCTTTGATAAAATCTATATCTTGATCTTTAAGGTATTTTTCAATGATCTCAAGTTTTTTATGTTGCTCTCCATTGTAGGATTCAAAAATCTTTTCCGGGATCTGATTTTTTACAATTGCCTTAGCATAAGGGTTATTACTTTTTCTTAAGATCTTATTTAGAAAATGATCATCATGTTCAATATATTCTTCAATATTTCCAGGAATTACATATTCTTCTTTGGAGGTTTGAAAGAATTTACAAAGGAGTTGTTCGAGGCATACGGCACGGTAGTGAAAATAAACCATTATAAACATATGATATCGACAGAGAAGGAAATCTTCAAAAGTGAGCACTGCCCTTTCTGTAATACCTAAATAAACGGTATCATCAATAATGCACTTTTTTATATTATCTAAGAGCCAGTCTAGGTCAAAAGTTCCATAGCTAACACCACAGAAATAACTATCTCTTAAGAGGTAATCCATGCGATCACAATCTAGCTCACTAGAGACTAACTGATGGAGAATAGGGAAGTAATTTATTCCTTCAACGGTAAAATATCCAGGGTCTCGGGCAAATCCTGTCATCAAATCGGCCACGCATTTTCTATCAACACCAAATTTATCTTCTACTTGTTTAAAAGCTGAGGAAAATGAACTATCAGCAATAGATTTAATTGTATAATCTTCGTGCGTGGCCTGACGGTCTTGATTTTGATCTCCGCGAAAAAATTCTTTAGGTATTTTTAAATCTTTAACTGGAGGCATGGCCATCTCTGAAGAGTGGCTTAAAGGGGCGTGCCCAATATCATGAAGCAAGCAGGCCAGTCGAAAAGTTTCTCTCAGGCGGGTTAAATCTTTACTTTTATTGTTTCCTGGGAATAGTTTATCAAATGCCAATGATCCTACATGCATTACTCCTAGGGAGTGTAAAAATCTTGAGTGGGTGGCACCGGGAAAGATGAACTCAGAGAATCCAAGCTGTTTTATATTTCTAAGCCGACAAAAAAAGTCATTTGTTATAATAGGGATTTCAACGTCGTAAATTTGGATCAATCCATGAACCGGGTCCCTAACTTCCATACACTTTTTCCAATTTATCCTTGTTGGTTTTTAACCATTCCATAATATCATAAGATTCAAACATTGGATTATTATCAATATAAAGGCAGGGTACCGTTGTTCGGCCAGTATCTTTTTTGAGCTTTTCCATATTGGAAAAATCCTCATGAATGTTTTTATAATCAACTTTTAATTCAAGCTGATGAATGACTTCGATGACAATTCTACAAAAGGGACAACTGGGATAATAATATAATTCTAATTTAATTTAGTTTTCCTTATCTTTGCCTTGAGCATATTTTAGATCTTCATCCATTTCTTCTTCTTCTGTAAATTCTTCATCAGGCTTATCAAATGAATCACTGTAACCCCAACCATAGCCATATTCTCCAGAGGACCCATCTTCAACTTCATCATCGGTGTTGTATTCATCGTTCAATTTTTGTTCTTTTTTTAATGTCTTATTTTCATCAAACGACTCTACTTTATCCTTATCCTCAAAAGAGAAGCTTTTTCCTTCTTCGGTCTCTTCTTCTAGGTCATCCATATAGGGAGGCATCGTGACAGCTTCTTTAACTACAGTGTTTTTTTGTTCTTCTTGATATTTTAAAATAGCTTCTTTAGGGTCTAGCTTCTTTGATATTGTGGCAGGTTTTTTCTCGACCACCTTTTTCTTAGCTACCTTTTTCTTGGTCACTTTCTTTTTAGCTACCTTTTTCTTGGTCACTTTCTTTTTAGCTACCTTTTTCTTGGTCACTTTCTTTTTAGCTACCTTTTTCTTGGTCACTTTCTTTTTAGTTACCTTTTTCTTGGTCACTTTCTTTTTAGCTACTTTCTTTTTTTTTGCCACGGAATCGTTCCTTTTAATTACTCTTAATATTTAATAGGCCTTTATTAATTTAACAAGGAAAAACTTACTGGGATACCCCTATTTTTGTGCATGAGGTTAGTTGTTTATCCTGACCCATTCTTCAATTCGTTGCTTGGAAATTTGATTTTTAAAACTAGGAGGCCCTTTGGTGACATCTGTTGGTGAAGTTCCAAACTGCGCCGACTCATAATAGACACCCTTGTCACTATAACTTGCCACACCACCACTATAAACCTTCTCCACCGAGATAAACTTAGTAGAATAAAAATTTCTTTTGCCCAATCTCTCAGGCGAGGTGCCAAAAGGATGAACCATTGTGCCATCTTCTGTCGCCCCAGTCCTTGGACCTGGCATATAGGCAGTCATAAGAGCAGAGTTGCTTAAATCAGTCGGTTTTTCATAAGATGTTCGATAAAATGTACCAAAATTTGGATACTGAGTATCAATTTCGATCCAATATTCAGTAACCGAAATACTCAGAGGCTTTATCCCGCACTTTTGGGAAGTACCCTGGAAAAATTGGTAAAACCTAGTGGCTATACTTAACTCAGCACAGTCAGCGAGATCACTTTCATAGGTTGCAGTGCCCACTGGTGATTTAGGATGAATAACCGCTGCTGCAGGATCATAAGATTCAGGCCCACCCCGGGCCCCGGCGGCAGAGGCCCTGATTTGTTCTGCTACTTCAGCTAAAGCAGCTAAATAAGTGTCTACAGCTATTTTTGTATTGGCCAGATACTCATCCATAACTACACCAATATCTGAAATACTGGCATAGAGAGTATTAGTTCCATAAAGAGGTGCAAAAATATCATATTTTCCGTCAGGACCAACATGAACTCGGGAAGGAGAATTTAAATTTTCTGCCTCATTATCCATGGTTGGAATTAGATAATTTAAAGCATCATAGTTAGTCGGTGCACGAGCACGGCGAATGGCCATATCAATTTCTTGCTGGGAAAGAGAACTTGCCGCACCAGCAGTTCCCAGATTTTTCGCCAGCTCTCGGAAAACTTCTTTATCATATAATCCTAGAGGAGGACTTTCAGAGGGAATTCTACTACTTGCTTCGTTGGCCCCAGGGGCCAATTGTAAGATTGCATCCGGTGGCCTAGCGTGAGGAGTGATAGCACCAATCTTTCCCAGGGGAAAAGCATAGAGTAAATTGGGAATAGCAAATTTAGGATTAACCGAAGTTTGCGCCGGAACTCCACCAATAATATCAGAGGCATCTTTAACCCAAAAACTTGCAGTAGTTGGAATCGGAAAACCCGCTTCATAAGTTGTTCCAAGTGCTGCCGTATCAATGCCTGAGAGATAGGCGGCCGACCTATTTTGATCAGCATATCTTGGAATAATCGCACCAGAGCCATCAAAGTTAAAAAGCCTAGGGCCGATTCTGCCACCGAAAGGTTTTGCCGCAGCATAGGCCTTAAGGTTTATCCCCGTTTCCGAGGCAAAAGGATAAAAAAGTCCCATAAATTGTGCTTCACCTTTTACTGTGTAGTAGGTGATGACTTCGTTATTTTTTAAAAAGCCCATGATGTATCCAGGAACCGGAAGAGCTGTTTTAGAACTGGGACAGGCCGCCTCTGATCCAGTCCCCGCATCGTTACTGTTATCAGTAATAAAACTAGTAAAAAAAGTGGCGAGGTTGACCGGATAAATTTGTAGATCAAGATATTGTTTTTGTGAGGCAGCTAAACCTGTCTGCCCAATAGTGGCATTGGCCGGAATAAGATAACCACTGAGATCTCCAGGTCTGGAAACTTTCCCCATAGTCTGAATTTCTCGAAGTTGAAAAGTAGCGGCAAAAGGATCAGAGGTTTTTTTATCCCCTCCCGATAAATTTCGATAGGCCGACCAGAAGGCCTTAATAGGTCTTTCATTTAAAGGAATGTTAGTGATCTCAGCATCTAGGTCTGAAATAGCGAGACAATTTCCTCCCCCGAGACAAATAGGCCTTCTAGAGACAGCAGGTCTATTTACAATCATTTCCAAGTTTCTCATACGAAGCGCTAATTCTAAGGCCTGAATCCAAGCACCCACACGGTCAGCGGCAATTTGCGGAGCACCAGGAACCGACTTGAGTCCTGTACCAAAGGCCCAAAGCATGGCAGTGTTATAATTTAGTGTACTTCTAGCAGAACAATCTTTTGATTTAGTCTTAACAATTTCATCTAAAAATTCTTCATGCTTTTCTCCTACCCCAGGCATTCCAACAGAATCAAAACGAGGAAGCCCTGGTAGCGAATAAGTTTCACAAATATTATGAGCAGCACCTAAGTGAACACAGATGGAAGGGATGTTGAATTTATCAAAGACATCTGCATTATAACTGGCATGGCCTTGATCATAGAAAGGGTTAGTTCGAAAACTCATGGCAGCAGATGGTTGCCCTTTTTTCCAGTCAGGACTATCTAAATTGGCGTGGTTGGTTTTTAACAAAGAGAGCTGTCCTAGGACGTAGTATTTAAACATCCATTCTTTGTAAGTATTTCTCATCTCCCAATTTAAATAAGCAATGTTGGTGAGTTGTCGGGCCTGAACAGAAGCTCCAGACCAAGCGGCGGCATCAACAGCATTTTGTAAATTTATTTTGGCCTTTACAAAAAGACCCACATTGATAACAAAGCCTAAAACGGTAAGGGCAATGATAAGGCAGATGCCCAAAAAAATACTCAATTGGCCTTTTTCCTTTAGGCCTTTTTTGAAGCGATCTCCCATGATAAAATGCTACAAGAGGAGGAAACATGCGTCAAACAAGGAGATATCCTTAATAAGGACTAATTTTTCCATGTGGAGAGCTTTCTTTAATAGCTTTATAATTAAATAATGGAACAAAATCCTTTAGAAGAGCGTGTATTTAAATTAAAAAATCCTCGAATGGAATTTTTCTGTCCTCTTTGTAGGTCGCAAAGAGGTTTCTTATATTCTCCGAAACTCTCTAAAAAAAATTATATGCAAATTGTTGCTATCTCCTTAATGCTTGCTATGAGCTTATATCCTTTTATGGGGTTTAGATCTGGTGTCGTCCTTTTTATGGTCTGGGGCATAATGGAATTTTCTATTCGGGTTTTATTTAAAAAAGAAGTTCCGTGTCCTCACTGTGGGTTTGATGCTACCTGGTATAAAAAAGATATAAAAGTTGCACGGCAAAAGGTCAAAGAGTTCTGGGAGCAGAAAAAACATATTTCTGACACAGAAAAATTTGCAGAATCTATTTAAAAAATTTTTCCTATTGTAATTATCCACTTTTAATTTTAGATATTTAGTTCGCTTTAAAACTTCCGGTTCTTTGTAAAAAGGACTTTAAAAATGTGGTTTTAAAGCATATCGTTTTGAATCTGTATCATTTTTTGTGTGGCAGGACAGAACCTGTCATAAGTTTAAAAGGAGTTATTTGTGAGTGTAAACAAAGTTATTTTATTAGGTCGTTTAGGTCAGGATCCGGAACTTAAGTATACCCCGTCAGGAGTTCCAGTGTGCAATTTTTCTTTGGCAACAACAGAAAATTGGGCGGATAAAAGTGGCCAGAAACAAGAGCGAACTGAATGGCATCGAATTGTTGTTTGGGGAAAACTTGGCGAGCTTTGCAACCAATACCTAAGTAAAGGTAGACAGGCCTTCGTAGAAGGAGCATTGCAGACTAGGTCGTGGGAAAAAGATGGTGTAAAAAGATATACTACTGAAATCAATGCTAGAAATGTTCAATTTTTAGGAGGAGCACAAGCTTCTAAAGATCAGGCAGCACCACAGGCCTCGGCAAGTAGTCCAAATCCTGTTATGGATCAGTCTTATGATGTTTCAACAGATTCTAATTTCACTGCCGACGATATACCGTTTTAAAAAAAGAAGGCCCTGTTTAGGGCCTAATTTTCTCAAAAAAAATCCGATAATTTTATATATCCCCTAATAAGGAAAACTAAATGAAATTTATTGGACTAATCCTTTTGTTTATCTACTCTCAAAATGTTCTTTCTCAGGGAGGGCGAAGCTATGATACCCCTCAAACCTATGATCAATTTAAAGAAATTCAACGTAAAACGTGGGAAAGACAAGATAGGTATAAAAGAGAAGATTATAAAAGAAAAGCAGCTGATCAATATCTAAAGGCGCTAGATCAAACCTTAAAAGGAATGGAAAAAGTTTCCCAAGATATGCATAATAAGGCCAAGCAAAAAAACTTGGATATGTTAAACAAGTTAAAGTTGGGCCGAGGCCAGATGAAGATCACGCTCTACGATCTTAAAAAATTAAAAAAAATTAAATTAAATATCCCCTTGGGGGGGAAAGATGAAAAATATTCTTGTTTTTCAACCAAGAACGTTCCCCAATCCTTCCACTCGGTGGCCAAAGAGGCATCCATTGGCTCAGAAATAAAATTTGAATTAGTCGATTTTAAAGGAGCAGATGAAAAGCTAATGGTATCAATTAAAAGAAGTGTTAAAAATTATAATATAGATACCATAATTGAAGTTCCCAAATCGAGTTATAAAATTTATGGCAACTTAAGAACGGGTGCAATTAGAGTTTTAAATGATGCAAAAAACAAAGACAAGATGATGATTAAATCAGGCTCGGAAATAAAATTTTATAATTGTGGAAAGCAAAGTATTGAGCTGTCTGGTGATAGCTATGGAGATGAGGAATATTAAAATGGCGGCAGAAGAATATTTTACCGTTCAGGTAGACCTGATTTTATTAGATGGGCCCCTGCCTTATAACTTGTACATAAATTCTGCCGGAGACTCGGGGAGAGTTAAATTTATCCGTGTTTTTCCGAGAGGAGATATTTTATTAAGTGATGACTTAAAAGAGTTACAAAGGAAATATGTCCAAATTTATTTAAGCGATGATGAGAGAGATGACTTCGTACAAAGTTTGGTTAAATCTTCTAGTGTTGCAATCGAAGATAAAACTAAAGTTGTAAAAGATTCGGCGATTAACTATCTAGATAAAGTATTTGATCCAGAAAAAGAATTTAGTACTGAAGTCTTGGAAGAAACTATTAAGGGTTGTCGGAAAAATGTGGAAAACATGGTAGACCTCATCACTGATGAAGATTTGAGTCTAAGTGGACTGCAAAAACTTATTGGCAATTTATCCTATCATGATTTTTATACCTTTGATCATTCAGTCAACGTCTCCATGTATACTATCTTAATTTTAAAAGAGACCAGGCCTGAGTCGAGTAAAGATGATCTGACTCTGGCAGGACTTGGAGGAATGTTACACGATATTGGCAAGGTAGAAATTCCACTTTATATAATAAATAAAGCAGGCAAATTAGATGATGAGGAATTTGCAATAATACAGTCTCACCCGGTGAGAGGTAAGGAGTTAATAGAGACCCAAAAGAAAGAGCTTCAAGGGGTGGACTTTGAAACCATCAGAGATGTGGTTTTTCAACATCATGAAAACTACAACGGAACGGGATATCCCAATAAAATTTCAGGGGAAGATATAAATTTTTATGCCAGGATTGTCGCGGTTGCCGATTTCTTTGATGCGGTAACTACTAAGCGGTCCTATCACACACCACTTTCATTAAATGATGCCATTGGGATAATGGAAAATACTGTTGGGAAAAAACTAGACCCAGAAATATTTCATGCCTTGAAGGCCACCGTTAGTGATATTGGTACTATTGAGAAATCCCATATTATCCTTCCTGATGATTTTGATGCTTGTCAGCCTCACAATAAATTGCCTATCAAAGATTATGATCCTGCAACACAAGATCACAATCTTTTTGAAAAAAATAAAAAGTTTGGGAAAGTAAAAGTCAGTAAGAAAAAAGGCAGCTAATTATTTCTTAGGTTCTTCAATATCTCTACTTAGTGGAACAGCTACTGGAGCTTCTGAATCAAGAAGAGATTTATCTGATTTTTTAGACTGAAGTCTTGCTAAATTAACAGATCCACCTAGAAAAAGAATTGCTAGGACTACCGTAATTTTACTTAAAATATTTCCTTGCTGAGCACTGCTGAAAACGGCATCAGATGAGCCTCCACCAGAGATCAAACCTGCTTCCGCCCCTTTACCAAACTGCAGTAGGACCATGATGATCAGTAAAACTGAGACAACGCCTTGGAATATCATTAATGCTTCAATCATAAAAAACCTTATAACCTATTATACCTCAAATTGGCAAGGCCATATACTAGTCTAAGTTATGGGCCTTATCAAGAATTTGGTAAAAATCTTCACTACTTAAACTAGCACCGCCAACAAGGGCACCATCGATATTAGGACACGCCATTAATTCCGCAGTATTAGAGGGTTTCACTGACCCTCCATAGAGGATAGGGCAATCTAAGTCTCTATTTTTTAAGTATTTGGCAATACTTGCATGGGTATCTTGCGCTTGCTGTGGGGTAGCAGTTTTCCCCGTTCCAATGGCCCAAACAGGTTCATAGGCGATAATTAGCTTCTCTGTGGCCGGAAGGTTTTTTAATCCCTCATCTAATTGTCGCTCCACTACCGAATTAGTGGTTCCATTTTCCCGCTCCCCAAGACTTTCCCCTACGCAATAGACCACGGTTAGTCCTGCAGCTAGAGCGCTTAGAACCTTTTGGTTTAAGAAATCCCCTGACTCTTTAAAGAGCGAGCGTCTTTCACTATGCCCTATAAGGGTGAAATCAACTCCTAAATCTTTTAAGGCCTGAGGGGCGATTTCTCCCGTGAAGGCACCGCTATTTTGAAAATGACAATTCTGCGCGCCAATTTTGGCCTCACCTTTCATTTCAAGTGCTAGAGGTAGATGAATAAATTGGGGTGCAATCCAGGGAGTTCCTGGAAGAGGTCTAGAATTTAGATCGCTAAAAAAAGCTTTAACCTCTTCGGTTAAATGGTTCATTTTCCAGTTACCGATTATAAGTGGTAGTTTCAATTTAAACTCCAAATTTTAAGGCATTGATACCGGGAAGTTTTCCTTCTTCAATATATTTCAAAGAGGCACCACCGCCAGTTGAGATATGAGAGATCTTATCACTGACGCCTGATTTTTTTATGGCCGCTACAGAATCTCCTCCTCCTACGAGAGAGAAAGCATCAAGGTCTGCTACCATATGAGCAATGCTTAAGGTTCCTTTGGCGAAAGCAGGTTTTTCAAATAGTCCCATAGGCCCATTCCATAAAATGGTTTTGGCATCCTTTAAGGTGTTTTCAAATATTTGAATTGTTTTTTCACCAATATCCAGTCCCATTTTATCAGGTGGGATATCTGCGGTTTCACAATACTGAGCTTTTCCTTTTAAATTATCGGCAACTAAATGATCTACTGGAAGTTTTATTTTAACTTTTCCTGAGGGGGAATTTAAAATCTGCTTTGCTAAAGAGACGTCCTCATCACTGCAAAGAGATTTTCCAATCGTATGTCCCTTCGCCTTTAAAAATGGGTAGGCCATGGCCCCACCAATAATCATTGCATCCACATTGGTAATTAGCCGGGAGATAATTTTTATTTTATCAGATACCTTCGCACCACCAATAATGGCGACAAAAGGTTTGACGGGATTTTTTACAATTTTATCCAGCGCCTCTATTTCTTTTTTAAGTAAAAAACCACCGAAGGATTTATTCCTAAAATATTCTATAATTCCATAGGTCGAGGCATGTTTCCTATGAGCAGTGCCAAAAGCATCTTCCACTAAAACGTCACCATATTTTGCAAGCGCCTTGGCAAATTCAGCATCATTGGCCTCTTCTTCTGGGTGAAACCTTAAGTTTTCCAGCAGGATGATTTTGGGGGTGGAAAGGTTAAGTAGAGTATTTATTCCGCTATCTAATGCTGATTCAGTTAAGATCACTTCACTGTCTAGTTTTTCCGCTAAATATTTGGCCACGGGTTCAAGGGAATATTTATCTACTCTTTCTCCCTTAGGTCTGCCGAAATGGCTCATGATAATTAATTTATCAGTTCCTTTTTCTAGTAAGTATTTGATGGTGGGAAGTGAGTTATCAATTCTAGTGGTATCAGTGATTTGTAAGTTTTCATCTAAGGGAACATTGAAGTCAAAACGGACCAAAACCTTTTTGCCTGCAAAGTTTGCTGTCATATCATCAATATATTTTATATCCATTACAAATTCTCAGCGACATAAGTTGTTAGATCAATCACCCGGTTAGAAAATCCAAATTCATTATCATACCAGGCAATAATCTTGGCAGATCTTCCAATAGCGTAAGTAAGTTTAGAATCTATGGTAGAGGAGAAGGGAGAGCTCATATAGTCGATACTGACCAGTTCCTCTTCAGTGTAAGCTAAAATGCCTTTAAGTTCCGAGTCGGCCGCTTTTTTAAAAGCAGCATTAATTTCATCGACACTTGCTGCTTTTTTAAGAGTGACACTTAAATCTACGATGGACACATTAGGGGTGGGAACTCTAATAGCGAGTCCATCAACTTTGCCTTTAAGATCTGGGATAATCATTCCTAATGCCTTGGCAGCACCAGTGGTGGTTGGAATCATAGAGACTGCTCCGGCCCTCGCTCTTCTTAAGTCACTATGAGAGGCATCCAATATTTTTTGATCAAGCGTATAGGAGTGAATGGTGGTCATAAGAGCTGATTCGATGCCAAATGTATCATGTATTACTTTTGCCACTGGGGCCAAGCAATTGGTGGTACAACTGGCATTGGATATTATTTGATGATTTTTAGGATCATAATCTTTGTGGTTAACACCAAAAACAAAGGTGCCATCAAGATCTTTCCCCGGGGCACACATGATAACTTTTTTAACTGAACCTTTGATGTGTCGACCTAGAGCTTCTTTATCTTTAAAGATTCCCGTTCCATCGATTACGATATCAACATCTACTTCTTCCCAAGGGATTTCGGCCGGATCACGATGGTTGAAAAATCTGACTTTTTTTCCATCAATAGTTATGTATCCATCACCTTGTTCTACGGTTTTATTAAATTTACCATGACAAGAATCGTACCTTAAGAGGTGAACATAACGCTCTGTAAATCCAGGGTTATTAACGGCAACGACTTCAAGAAGAGGATGATTAGAGTTGAATATTTCGCGAAGGATTGTACGACCGATCCTTCCCATACCATTGATTCCAACTTTCACTTTGCTCATAATAGGGACACTCCTAAACTCAGGTATTAATCATTTGAAAAAGATGAATTGATTTGGAATATGCCATATTTTATTTGCATTGTGTAGAAGAAAAAAGCTGCCTTTTTATGCCTAGCAAAAAGGAAAGAGGTCTAGTGTGTTTTGATGAATTTGGGGTAGTCCAATCTCCGCTGAAATATTTTTTACTTCCAATACTTTTTGCGCCACAAAAGGGAGATATATAGGAGCATTTTCTTTACCTCGATGAGGGGCCGGTGCCAGGAAGGGAGAATCAGTTTCTAAAAGGATTCTATTGAGGGGAGTCATTTCTAAGGCCGCACGTACGCCCTCGGCCTTTTTAAAGGAGATAATTCCGTTAAAACCCAAATATAGGCCGGAGTCGATAAGGTACTCTGCCAGTTTTAGGGAAGAGGTAAAACTATGGGCCACACCCTTAATTTTAGGGAAATTTTTTAAAATCGCCATGGTCTCATCCTCGGCCTCCCGAGTGTGGATAATGACTGGCAGCTTTAAATCCATGGCAAGCTCTAATTGTTCCTCAAAGGCACTCATCTGCAAGTCTCGAGGTGAGCTATCATAGTGAAAGTCTAATCCGATCTCCCCAATCGCTACCACTTTTTTTGAGGACATGGTGTTTTCTTTAATTTTTCCAAGAACAGTTTTATCCCAATCTTTAGCGTCGTGGGGGTGGACTCCCTGGGAGCAAAAAACATTTTCAAAGGTATTAGTGAGGTTCAATACAGTATCTAGATTGGAGGGGGTCACACTGATGGTAATCAGCTTTTCAATCCCTAACTTATGAGATTTTTCTACATTTTCTTTAGGGGTAATCGATTTTATGTAATCGAGATGGCAATGGGTCTCAATTAGAGGGAACTTGGAACGTCCATTTTCGATGAAAGAGAGATTTTCCAAGGTTTCTTCATAACTTTTTCGTTTTCCCATTTTACTTACGCTTTAAGAGTTCATCCAAGATGATTTTAAAGTTATTTAAAGGAATGGCCCCTTCGATTTTTCTACCATTTATAATGATTGTTGGAGTGGATTGGATGTTGTACTTCCGGTAGTTATTAAAGTTTTTCATCACCTTCGCTTTAGATTCTTTTTTTGCGTAGCACTCACTCACGCCATAGGTTTTGGCAGTTTCGGTTAGCCAATTTGAACTAAGCATGGACTGGCCTTCAAAGAGATGATCGTGAATGGCCAGAAATTTTTCAGTGGGTACACAGGCGGAGAGATAGGCAGCTTGACAAGCAAAAGGGTGAAAAACTCTTTTGATCTCTGGGTTACAGTCATTATCTAGTGGAAAGAAATAATATTGAATATTAATACTACCTCTATATGCTTCGGCCAATTTTGCACCAATTTCTGCCATTCTTCCACACATTGGACACTGAAAATCAGAAAAGATACTCATTCTAAGAGGTGCTTCGCTAAAATTATCAAATGATTTCTCTAAGACAAAAGATGATGGTGTATCCGGATCACCTAGATTTTTTAGTCGATCAAATTCTTTTATGAGGGAAATTTTATAGAGATCATTATTTTTATTTTTCCCCACGATATCTGCATAGATAAAACCTGCAGGAATGGCAGTTAGTAGAGCATAGGCCGTCAGTACTTTCCAGCTAGGTTTTTTAAAACTACTAGTTTTATAAAAACAAAGCAGCGCCAACCCAGAGGCAACATAATAGGCAAAGCACATGGGACAAAGACCTTTAAGCCAAAAAATAGAATAGAAAAAAAGAGCTAAACAGCCAGCAAAGTTTATAATTGCTAAGAAATGATTGGTGCCTTCTAGATGTTGTTTGGGAAGTAAAAATCCGATGAGAAAAAAGACTCCCATCATGAGACCAAAGATTGCGGTAGGTACACCAAAAATACTAGAAGCAGCAGAACCCATGGTGACATCACAGTTTAACCAGGTACTGATGTTGCAAAATGAACCACCTACTCCCGTAGGAAAAAGGGATTCATAGTAATGATTGGTCATATAAATGGAAACGCCAACCATAGCTAGAGCTACAATTCCAAAAAAGAGCTTCCAATTGAAAGAGGCGTTATAATACAAAGATCTGCTAGTCATAATAAACTCCAATTATATTATTTTTTACCGATGAGTGTGTCTGGTGTCAACGGTATCCAAATATTCCAATTACGCTTAATGGTTCGGTTGCGGCGATAGCTATGAAACTTAAGGTCACAGTGAGTGCATTCTTTGGCATAACTTATTTCAATATTTCCAAAATAATTTTTTAGGTGAAGCATAGCAACGTCTTTTAAAGAAAAATAATATTTACCATTTTTTTCTTTGAAATAACTTCTTGGAAAATAATTTAAAAATTCACTCGTAACCTCAAAGCAACAATTATTTATATGAGGGCCTATAAAGGCCTTATTAACACCGATGCTTTTTAAAATATCCTTTTTTAAAATACCCGACTGCAGGCCTCGCCATCCTGCATGAATGAAAGCATCACCTTGTGCTCCTATAAGCAAGATGGGCATACAATCGGCAGTAATAATGGCAAGATTATCTTTTGAGCTAGAAATCAACCCATCGGCCTGAACATCTCCAGATGAAACAATATTAGTTCCATGTACTTGGTTAATCTTTTTAAAATCAAAATTGGGGGGAGCATTAAAAACGGTGAATTGACCTTCGGGAAATTTCTTTTTAAAGATTTCCATTTTGTGCCAGTTCAAGAACTTTTAAAAATATTTCAGGTTTCTCTGCCTCAAATTCCATTTCTTTCTTCGTGAAGGGGTGGATGAATTTTATTTTTTGGGCATGTAAAAAAGGGTAGGGGTAATCACCAATTAAGCTTTTAAAGGGGTCCCCAAGTCTTTGTAAATCTTGTTTTGGGTTGCCATATAGAGAATCACCAAGGACAGCATGTCTTAATTCTTGTGCCATATGAACTCTAATCTGATGAGTTCTTCCGGTTTCAAGTTTTATTTGAAGGTAAGTCATTTTCTCAAAAGTTTTTAAGACTTGATAATGGGTAATGGCCTCTTTACCATCTTTTACATTAGCGGCCATCTTAAGCCGATTGGTAGGATGCCTGGCAATTGTTGTAGTGATAGATCCTACGGGATTAATCTTCGTTCCCATCACGAGGGTATGATAATACTTTTCAATTTGCCTTGAAGAAAAAAGCAGCATCAACTCTTCTAAACTCTTTTGATATTTGGCCATAATAATGAGGCCGGAAGTTCCCTTATCAAGTCTATGGGCCACCCCAGGTCTTTTGGCATCGGTCATTTCTTGCATTTTAGGATAGTGGTGTAAAATCGCATTAACGAGAGTTCCCGAGATATTTCCTGCCCCAGGATGAGTCACCATTCCCGCTTTTTTATTAATAACTATAAAGTGATCATCTTCAAAAATAATATCTAGAGGAATATTTTCTGCTACCGCTTTTTCCGGCAACGGGGGCGGAACCTTGACACAAATCTTGGTGCCAGGATTTGGCATCTTTCTAATTTCTAAGGTTACATCTGAGGTGATAGACCCATTTTGGAAGAGTTTTTTAAGCAATGATCGGCTTATGTGAGGGCATTTTGCCGCCAGAAAATGATCAAATCTTTTATATTCAAGAAGGTCTTCAGGGGTAACCTCAAGTTCGATTTCGTCATCAATGATGGATTCAAGATTATCCTGCTCGTCTACCATGGTAATTGTCATGGTAGAGAACTTACTAAGCTTTTAAACGCTTTGTATAGGAAGATGCTACTAAATCAGGGTTTAGCTTTAAACATTTTGCATATTGGTAAACAAATCCTCTGATATAGACCGCAGCAGGAAGAGCAGCATAGTTTTCCTCTTCAATATTGTTTATATAGGTCTTTGATATTTTGGTCATTTCTGCCAGACGAGGGATATCTACATTTCGATACTCACGAATTTTTTTCAAAAATGTCCCCGTAAATTCTGTGGTGCTTTCGATTTCTTTTTCGAGGTTCTCATCCACGGAAAATTCTAGATCGAACTTTTTTCTCGCTACAAGTTTTGAAATCTGTCTCTCGGGAGTGGGATTTTTTACAGCTTGATTTTGATAGAGGCCCTTTTTCTGATCCTGATTCAACCCACGGGCATAGTCGTATTTTTGTCTTTTTTCAGGTTCTCCGATGATTTCAAAGGCCTCTTCCACAAGGTTTAAAAAACGATCGCATTCATCTTTACTAAGTAGTGAGTACACCGCTAAATTATCTTGAGCATAGGTTTGTTTTTGTCTTAAGTAGGCCTGGTAAATCTTATCTGGATCTGAGTTCGTTGGAACCTCAAGTATTTCATAATAATTCTTATCAATAGCATTATCCACAAGGCCTCCCTAGTTCCAGTTTAAAAGTCTTTGAACGATTTGATCAAAATTTGCGACAAGCCCTGAGTGGGGGAACTCTGTTAGGAGAGGTTTCCTCTTTTTTACACTTTGCCAAACTGTCGCATCATATTCTAAATGCCCGACATAATCTAAATTAAGCCCAAAGTACTTTTTACAAATTATTTTCATTGAATTGCCGATTTCTGTATCGGCCTGAGTTCTTACTTGATTGATAATTAATTTGGGGCATATCAAGTTTATTTCTTGTTTTAGTTTTTGCCCCATTTGAGGATTAATTTTACTAATCTTATCTAATAGATCGGCCGGCGTTTCGGAATCCATCATTCTTGAGTTGTAGGCCTTATCAATCAAAGGCCCAAGTTCCCAAAAATCTTCTATCAATTTAAGCTTGCGGTAGAAAAAAGATTTGATAAACCGGTAGGTGTTTTCCAAACTGGTGGGCTCAGGTAGTGAGGTTAAAATTCCCTGATCAGCTGAGATGAAAAAATCAAGAGTGTTATTTGAAGTTCCTGCTCCAAGATCAAAGATTACAATATCTGCTTCAAGTTCTCCTAAATGAGAGAGAATCTTCCGGCTATTCATATTATTTAAATTAGCGATTCCTACATCATCTTGCGCCCCACTTATGATGGATAATCCTGGTATGGAAGTAGGAGTTTTTAAATCTTTTAGATTTCTAGTTTTTTTATTTAAAAAATCAGAGAGAGTTTTTTCAGGTATTGGAAGTCCCAGACAGGTATGAAGGTTGGCGCCACCAAGATCTAAATCTATGGCCACTACTTGGTAACCTAAAAGGGCCAGGCAAATTGAGACATTGGCAGTAACCAGACTTTTTCCAACTCCACCCTTTCCACCACCGACGGCCCAAATTTGGTAACGCCTCTGAACTCCTAGGGGAGAATGTAAATCGTCAAAATAATGTGACGAGTTTCTATGAAAATTATCCTTGGGGGGCAAACCAGTGTTGGACAATCCTAATCCTTTTGTTGCGGGTAGTTTAATTATAAGCGTAAAAAATGAGAAAAGAGAAATAATGATGCGTTTTAGACGCACTGCATTTTGTATACTCATTGATTTATGGGATATATGATCCTCATTATGTCTATTTCATCACCATCAACACGACTGGCCAGAAGATCCGATTTGCATCTTATGCGAAAGCTTTGGCACGCGGGTATGGGGGTTACCGGCCTTTACCTTTATTTTAAATTAGGTCTTTCTCAAGAATTAGCAGCACTCGTCTTAGTAATTTTTGCCTTTATTGCCATCACAGTAGATCTAATTCGTTTTGGACAACCAGTGGCGCAAAAAATTTTCACCATGACTTTAGGCCCCTTTATGAGAAGGTCTGAGCTCGAAAATTTTACGGGTTTTCCTTTCTACGCCCTCGGGATCGCTGTAACTTTGGTTTTGTATCGGGAACCTTTGGCACTTTTGGCGACACTTTTTTTAATCTTTGCTGATCCCATTGCCTCTTTGGTGGGAATTCAATTTGGTAGAGATAAAATATTTAAAAATAAATCAGTCCAAGGTTCTATGGCCGCTTTTTTTGTCTGCACTTTTATAACCCTATTATATGGTCAGGCTTATGGGCTTATCGGCTTTAGACTCATGATCTATTCGGTTCTAGCGGGAATTATTGGCTCAATTTCAGAAATCTGTTCGTTGAAAATTGATGATAATCTGACCATCCCCATCTTGTCAGGACTGGGGCTTACCATTTTAAATAAGCTCATTCCCCTCTTTTAATTATGAATTTAAAAACTCACATTAGAGATATTCCAGATTTTCCGAAAAAGGGAATTCTCTTTAAAGATCTAACTACTCTTTTTAAACACCCCGAGGCCTTTAATAAAACCATTCAAAGGTTAAGTGATCGTTATAGTTCATATGATTTTGATACCGTGGTAGGAATTGAATCCAGAGGATTTATTCTTGGGGCGGCGCTAGCTTATGCTCTAGGTAAAGGATTTGTTCCACTTCGAAAACCAGGGAAACTACCGGGCAAGGTTGCATCAGTTTCCTATGAATTGGAATACGGAGAAGACCAACTTGAAATTCATGTGGATGCACTTGAAAAAGGTGCGAGGGTTTTACTTGTGGATGACATCCTAGCAACTGGTGGAACTGCTCTGGGTGGGGCCAACCTAATTCAAAAGTTAGGTGGTGAGATTGTTGAGTGTTGTTTTATTGCGACTCTAAAGTCTTTACCAGGTGAGCAAAGATTAAAAGAACGGGGACTTGATTTTTTTGGACTGATTAATTTCTAATGATGAAATTCATCGTGTTCTTTAACTGAATGTCCGTCAAATTGAACTCCAGCAAGTACCATACAAATTGGAAACCACGCCCAAGTAGCAAGCAGTATCAGAGCAACCCAAAATCCTTCACTCATTTTTTTATCCTTTTTTAACTATAAAGTTACAGATTTTTCCTGGAACGTAAATTTCTTTTACAATCTGTGCACCGTTTAATTGCTTGGCCACTTTAGGATCTTCTTTAGCTCTCGCTAGAAAATCTTCTTTTGAGATATCTGCCGGCACACTCAGAGTAGCTCTGGTTTTACCCATGACTTGTACCGCCATGGTGATTAAATCATCAACTGCGAGCTTTGGGTCAAATTCAGGCCAGGCCTCATAGGCCAGAGTATTTGAGTGTCCTAAAATAGACCAAATTTCTTCCCCCACATGAGGTGCATAAGGGGAAAGTAAAAGGGCCATCTGCTTGGCCGTTTCTTTTGTCACTTTACCTTTTTTAATACAGGTATTGGTGAAAACCATAAGTGAAGAGATGCCAGTATTAAACTTCATCTCTTCAATATCTTGACCTACTTTTTTAATAGTTTTATGAAGTGCCTTTTTTATCTCAATATCTTCTTCGCCTGCTACGTAGTTATCCGTATTGCCAAAAAATGTATAAGCTCTTTTTAAAAAATTATAAACACCCTTTACACCATTTGTTTGCCAAGGCTTAACTTTTTCAAGTGGTCCCATAAACATTTCATAAAGTCTTAGGCTATCGGCGCCAAATTCATGGACAACATCATCAGGGTTAATCACATTACCCCGGGACTTACTCATTTTTTCCCCGTCACTGCCAAGAATCATCCCTTGGTTGACAAGTTTTTTAAAGGGCTCAGTGGTTGAAACAAAACCTAAATCAAAAAGTACTTTGTGCCAGAACCGGGCGTAGAGCAGGTGCAGTACTGCGTGTTCAACTCCACCAATGTAGAGATCAACTGGCATCCAGTATTTTTCCTTATCTTTGTCCCAGGGTTCTTTATCATTTCGGGGATCCAGATATCTTAGATAATACCAACATGAACCGGCCCAGTTAGGCATGGTGTTGGTTTCTCTTTTTGCTTTTTTTCCCGTTTTAGGATCGATAACATTGAGCCATTCATCCATAGTTGCCAGAGGAGATTCTCCGGTTCCTGAAGGCTCATATTTTTCTACTTGAGGAAGGCCTACGGGAAGTTCATCCTCGTCAAGACAGCGAATCGTGCCATCTTCAAATTTTAAAATAGGGAAGGGTTCGCCCCAATATCTCTGACGGGAAAAAATCCAGTCACGAAGTTTATAATTGATTTCTTTTTTACCAAGGCCTTTTTCTTCCAACCACTCGATAGATTTTTTAATCCCATCGTTTTTACCAAGGCCGTTTAAAAAGTTGGAGTTGATATGGACTCCATCTTCAGTGAAGGCCTGCTCTTTTATGTTTCCACCTTCTAAAACGGAAACGATTGGTAGGTCATATTTTTTAGCAAATTCCCAGTCTCTAGTATCGTGAGCGGGAACTGCCATGATTGCGCCAGTTCCGTAAGAAATTAAAACGTAGTCCGCCACGTAGATGGGAATCTTTTGATCGTTTGCCGGATTGATACAATAAGCACCACTAAAGATTCCAGATTTATCCTTGTTTAGATCAGTTCTTTCAAGATCAGATTTATTAGCAGTGTCTTGTTGATATTTTTTTACAGCATCTTTTTGCTCATTAGTTGTGATTTCCCCAACCAATGGATGATCAGGGGATATGACCATATAAGTAGCACCAAAGATAGTATCAGGCCTGGTGGTAAACACCTCTAGAGAATAATCTGTCGCTGCTATTTTAAAAGCAAGGGAGGCACCTTCAGATTTACCAATCCAGTTTCTCTGCATCTCTTTTATATTTTCTGGCCAGTCTAGACCATCTAGATCTTGGAGCAGTCTTTCAGCGTACTCAGTGATTTTAAGCATCCACTGTTTCATTTTCATTTTTTCAACAGGGTGTCCGCCTACTTCTGATTTTCCATTGACGATTTCTTCATTGGCGAGGACGGTCTTAAGTTCGGGACACCAATTCACTTCAATTTCATCTTCATAGGCCAGGCCTTTGTTAAAGAGTTGAACAAAGATCCATTGAGTCCATTTATAGTAATCAATATTACTGGTGGCCAGTTCTCGGTCCCAGTCATAGGAAAAACCTAAAAACTTAAGCTGTCTTCTAAAGTTGTCTATATTTTTTTTGGTAGTCGCTTCTGGATGAGTTCCCGTTTTGATGGCGTAGTTTTCTGCAGGAAGACCAAATGAGTCCCAGCCCATAGGATGCAGAACATTAAATCCCTTATGTCTTTTATATCGGCACACTATGTCAGTTGCGGTGTATCCTTCCGGATGTCCTACGTGTAGCCCGTTACCAGAGGGAAAAGGAAACATATCGAGAGCATAATATTTTGGTTTGGATTTATTTTCGGTTGCTGCAAAGGTTTTATTTTTATCCCAATATTTTTGCCATTTTGCTTCAATATCTGAAAAATTATACTTCATGTAAATACCTCTTAATTTAATAGTCAGATAAATCAAAAAAAATGGAGATTTGCAACATCTAGTGGGCGATCTTAACGGTTTTTTCCAAGGCCTCATACTCTTTTAAAACTTGGGCCACTATAGCATCTTCAGCAAAGGGATTGGCCTCATTTATCAGCATACTGAGCATTTGAATTCTTTCATTCAGGGAGTTTACCTCTAGAATCAGCTGGCGAAGTTCCACGTCTTGAATAATGAACATGGAGATATAATCAACTACGTGATCAATAGTCGTTAATCCGTTTAAGAGTTGAAGTCTTTCAGCTTCATCTAGTATGGAGTTTTCCAACCAGGCAGCAAAGATAGAACGGAGCTTTTCTACTTTGGGGTCGTCCATGGAAACTAGCTCTTGTTGATCTTCAATCAATTCTGCTTCATAAACGGGGTAGGGAAAGCTTTGAAGCGCCTGCCCAAGTTTAACTTTCCCAGTCCCATTGATGATGACTTTTAGCTGATTTGGAGATTCCTCTAAAATAATAGGGATTCCAATACCACAGGTTCCCCGAGGTACATCACTGACAAAGAGTCCGAAGCCTTCCATCAAAGAGAGTCCAATAGGGGTTTTAAACTCCACACAATCCTTAATCATTTTAATTACTGTAGGATTTTCAATATTTAGAGGTACGGCAGTCTTAGGAAAAAAGACTAGATTTTGAATTGGGAGAACTGGGATGTTTAGTTTTTCCATTCTTGATTATACCTTATAAAAAAGCTCGGAAATATAATGATTTCCTGTATTGGTGTGATATCAATGCTTTGCAGCTATTACTTTCGAATGATGTATAATACTCGTAGTCAAATAATATTGCTTTAAAAGGTGCTAAGCGTTGAATAATAACCCTCTTATTTTAAAATTAACTCCCTACCTTCAAGAGAAGGTTTGGGGAGGTCATAGGTTAAGGCCCAATCATTCTACTCCTATCGGTGAAAGTTGGGAGATATCCATTCATTCAGAGGGAAATTCCACAGTAGATGGAATAAATCTGTCTCAACTTATAAATGAAAAGGATTTACCTTACCTAGTTAAAATAATTGATACCTCCGACAACCTTTCAGTTCAGGTGCATCCAGGTGATGAGTATGCCGCAAAACATGAGAACTCCAAGGGAAAAACTGAATGTTGGGCGATCTTAGATGCTGGTGAGAATCAGGGAATTTATCTCGGTCTCAAGGACTCCATTACTAAAAAAGATTTTAAAGATGCCCTAGAGGCAGGAAAAAATATGAGTGAGCTGTTGAAGTTTTACCCCGTAAAAAGGGGAGATTTCTTTTATGTTCCTGCTGGAACTCCTCACGCTATTGGCAAAGATGTTTTATTGGCCGAGGTACAACAGAGTTCAGGAATTACCTATAGAGTTTGGGATTGGAATCGTTTAGGACTTGATGGAAAACCTCGTGAACTTCATATAGAAAAGGCCCTAGATGTTATTAACTTTGATAAAAGTTTAAACACATCAGAAAATTTCAAAATGAGAAGAGGCATTTTTGATCAATTTGGTGAAATCGAACTGCTAAATCACCCGGAATTTAACCTCACTTCATTTAAAATGAAAAAAAATCAGGAACTGGAGCTTAATCTTAGGTACAATAGAATAGGTGGACTGGTTTGTTTAGGTGGGGAACTTGAAGTTCAAAGAAACGGACTAGTGAAAAAACTCAGAAGGATGGAAACTCTGCTTATTCCCCTGGATCCATCTGAGGTGAAAGTCACGAGCAAGGAAGACTCTGAATTTTTATGGATTTGTTAAAAACATTATTTTTAATATCACTTCTTTTAGGTTGTACCAGATACTCTGAACTTAAAAAAAATAAAGATGGTGATTTTTTCTTTAAGACTTCAGATATTCATCTAAAAAAAATTAAAGTATTTCCATGGAAAGTAGGGATTAAAGAAAAAGAAACCCTTTCCAAGGGAATAGGCCTTATTATTACTTATCCAAGACTAGAAAAAAAAGACATAATTATTTTAAAAGAAAAATATGGTATTGATTCTTGGGTTGTCAGAGTGCGGAGACGTTCAACTTTAGGCTCCCGCATCTTGGGTCATTTTTATACTCCAATATTTCAACCAGGACGTTTTGGTCCTAAAAACCTTCGTGCGCGACAAATCCTTTCGGCGGAAGTGTTAGTGTTTTATTCAGCTGCTGCCATTTCTGATCGCATTCAGCGCTTTCCTTGTCCGGTTTTAAATCATAGAAAGAAAATTGAAGGTTGGGACCTTTCCTTAGCTCCAACAGATGAAATCACGGTAACCCTTACTCCTGGAATAGGAGTACCTCTGGAGACTTTTTTAGATCCCTTTTCCTATGCTCCTCAAATGATAAATGGAGGACTAAGCTTAGTTGGTAAATACTCCTTAGAAATTGCAGCTTTTGATTTTGGTAGCAAAAGATTAATAAGTGATTGGATCGAAGTACCAGAGCAATTTAAAATAGAAAAAGAGTCTGAGGCAATCCTTCCCGAATGCACCAATTGGGAACCGCCTATTCAACATCCTGATTATCGTGATTGGAAAAGGTTTAAGTGGAAGAAGGACAATTACCATAGATGAAAAATATTGAAATCCTTTTTGATCGAATGTACTCCATTATCCCCGATAAAATACAAAAACCTATTGGCGCCTTTGCCTTTGATAAATATATAAAAATTCAAAGAAAATCATTAGGTGCTAAAGAAAAATTTTTTAAGGGAATACATTACCTTGATATTGATAACGGACATAGTGAAACACTGCTTTTAATTCATGGCTTTTCCGATAGCAAAGATGGCTTTCTCGCTCCGGCAGTACATTTATCTCAAAAATATAATTTGCTTATCCCTGATCTTCCAGGCTTTGGAAGTAATGAAAAAGATCCTGCTAGAACATATTCTATTTATGAAATAGGTCAAAGCATAAAGGCCTTTTTAGAGGGATTAGGAATTGAATCACCTAATATTTTAGGTGTTTCACTTGGGGCAGCAGTGGCCATGGAAGTAGTTCTACTTGAACCAATGTTTCCAAAATCCCTCACTCTAGTTTCACCCGCAGGATTTTTTGATGATGAAAAAACTAGTATCTTTCATGAGATTTTAGAGGGAGATAATATTTTTTGTATTGAAGGGCCAGAGGATTATGAAGGGCTTTTAGATCGAGTTATGGTTAACAAACCTCATATTCCCTCTCCTATTAAGCTTCATCTCAGTGAAATGTTATCTCAAGAAAAAGAATGGTTAGATAAAATGGCCACGGATATTATTGGTGGCGTAAATGATTTAAGTGATAAAGAAAAAATTGCTAAGCTTAGTTATAACCAGCGGGTAGAAAACATTATTTGTCCCACACTAATTATTTGGGGAGAAGGGGACACCTTATTTCCCTTAAAGCTAGCTGAAATACCCAAGACCAAAATTAAAAATTCAAAATTAATTGTGATGGAGAATGTGGGTCATGCACTTCATCATGAAACTCCTAAGCTCTTCTCGAGCGAGGTTCAAAAATTTCTCGAGAGTCTATAAGACTTGTTTAATCGACTAAAACACTAAAGTATATTCATTAACCTTCCGAATTAATTAGGGATGGATGAGAGATACTACGTTCCTAAATTGAATTATCGCGATACAAGTAAAACGCAATCGGGGCAGATATACCGAGAACTTCAGCAGACTCGTATCGATATGAATTACAACGCTGAAAAATTAAATGAATCTTTAAGGCCAAAAAGAGATTTAGATTCACCCTATCTTTCAGATCGAGAAGGTTACACTCCAAGAATTAAAGGTTCACTGGATGAAGGGAATTGGAAGTATGTACCACCTCTTCCTCAAGAGAAATTTGTTTACCTAAATATGAGAAAACTAGATATTGTTTAATGGCATCTCCTCTGATTTAATTGGCCATATTTAATCAAAGGAGAAATTTTGAGTACAAAAGCAATATTGGCAGGAGCTGCATTAACAGGACTACTTTTGGGGATGAGTGGATGTTCATCATCTTCAACCAACTCAGGTAGTGAAGTTGTTGGTGAGTGTCATGGGATGAACTCTTGTAAGTCGACTGGGGCCTGTGGTGGAAAAGGTCATTCCTGTGCAGGGCAAAATAAATGTAAAGGTCAGGGTTGGTTAAAATTATCCAAGAAAGACTGCCTAGCTAAAAAAGGTACCTTTAAAGAACAATAGACTAAAGGCCAGCTATTATGATTTTATACGCCAATGTGTAACATTGGCGTAGGTCTTAGGGCCGAGCACTATTCATATCTGGAAGCAAGGCCTCAAACTGAGCTCAAATGGTTTGAGGTTATTTCAGAAAATCATCTTAATTCTAGAGGAAGACCGTGGGAAATTCTCCATACTATGCGAGAAAAGTTCCCTCTTTCTTTTCATGGTGTATCTCTAAATATAGGCTCTTATGCTCCTCTAGATTTTGAGTATTTAAAAAAATTAAAATATATGATTGAAGTTTTTGATCCTTTTCGTGTTTCGGATCATCTATGCTTCACTGGCGTTCCAGGGGCCAATATTCATAATCTATTACCCTTGCCTTATAATGATAAAACGCTAATTCACCTCACTGAAAAGTTAGATCAGGTTCAATCATTTTTAGACAGACCTTTTATTTTAGAAAACCTCTCGGCCTATATAGATTTTCAGGAATCGACTTATACTGAGTGGGAATTTATAAAAAAATTAGTTGAAAGGTCGGGCTGTAAAATTTTATTAGATGTGAACAATATCTATGTAAATGCAGTTAACCATAAATTTGATCCTAAGATTTATATTGATCATATCCCCAAAGATAAAATTGAAGAGATCCACTTGGCCGGTTATTCCGATATGGGTGATTTTTTATTTGATACACATTCAAACCCCGTATTTCCTCCAGTATGGGATCTCTTTTCTTATGTCATAAAAGATTTAAAAGATGTTCCAGTTTTAATTGAATGGGATGATGATATTCCAGAATTTGCCCGTCTAGAAGCAGAGGCCTTGAAAGCAAAAAAAATATGGGAGTCTCACCATGCTCGGAATTAAGAGCTCACAGGTACTTTTAGGCAAAAGTATTCTTACGGGAAATCCATCAGAAGATCTGCTTAAAAATATTATTCCTGGTGGGAAGTTAGACAAAAAAAGAGCTCTTGAAGTTTACCATGATGATTATGTGGCAAGACTTAGCTCGGTAATGGCGGATAACTTTGAGGGAACTCATGCTTTTTTAGGTGAGGAACTATTTTTCGCACTGTGTCTCGAGTATCTAGACCACTACCCATCCACTTCTCCAGATCTAGGTGAGTATGGAAAATACCTAGATAAGTTTATGAAAAATCACGACTTGGGTAAGGAATATCCCTTTTTACCGGAACTTTGCAGATTAGATATGGAGTTTATGCGCCTTTTTCATTTGCCCAAGGAAAAAAAGATAGACCCCGATAGGTTAAAGGCCCATGAGAATTTGTCTCTGGCCAAGTTTACATTAGTCAAGGCCCTCTACTTGCAAAAGTCTAAGTATCCAATATATAAAATCTGGGACTTGAAGAACCTTTCAGACGCTGAAAGGGAGGACGTAGAACTAGATTGGAGTGGGGCCGAAAATTTTTGTCTATATAAAAATATGGATGGAATTAAGGTGCAATTTTTAACTCCAGAGCAAGTGGATGTCCTTGAGAAAATAAAGCTAGGCCTTAACTTAGACTCAGCTTTAGAAAACTCAGAGATTGATCCTCTAAGAGTTCAGGAATTATTTGGATTTATTTCTACTAGTGGAATCTTAATAGATATTATTTAAAATTATGACCTTTAATGAGCACGAAAAAAAACGTTACAAAAGACACCTACTTCTTTTAGAATTTGGTGCCAAGGGACAGGAATGTCTCAAAAACTCCAAAGTATTATTGGTAGGTCTTGGGGGACTAGGTTCCCCAATAGCGCTTTATCTGGCAGCGGCCGGAGTGGGAACTTTAGGTTTGGCCGACTTTGATAAGGTGGATTTATCAAATCTTCAAAGACAAGTTCTCTTTAATGAAGATGACATTGGAAAAAGTAAAGCAACGACTGCAGAGAAAAAGCTCAGCAAAATTAACTCAACGATTGAGTTGAAAATTATTTTAGAAAGATTAGATGCTAGTAATATCCAAAATATTATTAAAGATTTCGATCTAGTAATTGATGGCTCCGATAATTTTGCTACGAGGTTCTTGGTTAATGATGCTTGCGTTTTTTTAAAGAGGCCTTTTCTTCACGGTTCGGTTCATAAATTTTCCGGACAAATTGGATTATTTCTAGCAGATGAAAAAGCACCTTGTTTGAGGTGTCTATATCCTGCTCCTCCCACTGAAGGTGTTGGTAACTGTTCTGAGGTAGGAGTTCTTGGAACTATGACTGGTATGATTGGAACTCTGATGGCCTCTGAGGCGATTAAGTTTTTAACCTCTGTAGGAAAAAATATTTCAGGAAACCTTTTAGTCTATAATGCCTTAGAAACAAGTTTAGACAAATATTCTCTGGCCAGAGATGAGAGTTGTCCTATTTGTAGTGAACATGCCTCAATCAAAAATTTAAGGTCAGAAACGCTCGTTCCATCAATTACCAGGGAAAAAATCGAAAAGGATTTTGTGATAATTGATGTGAGAGATAAATATGAGTTTGAGGCCTTTAATATTGGAGGAGTTCATATTCCTTTGTATGAACTGGAAAGTCGTTTATCAGAACTAGATAAAGAAAAAACCATAGTCGCGCTATGTCAGCTAGGGCAACGAAGTATGTCCGCGTGCGCAATTCTTAAGCAAAATAATTTTAACTCAGTTTATCACCTTGAGGGTGGTCTTGATGCCCAGTAATAGACAAAAATATTCTCACGTGTAAGAATCGGCCGATTAATAAACTTTGGAGTTCTTATGCAAGATAGGCCTTTTATTGAGACCAATCCTTTAAAATATAATTCTTATTTTCCCAGTTCAAAAAAAGTTTACGTGGAAGGGAAAATCCATCCTAATGTTCGAGTTGGTATGCGTGAAATCACACTAACGGACAGACACTCTCACTTTGATGATGGGAAGGCGTTAAAAAGTACGCTTAAATCAGATCATAATAAGATTTGTGTTTATGATACCTCTGGAGCTTTTACTGATCCGGAAAGTGAAATAAATGTAAAAATGGGACTTCCTCAAACCAGATTGGATTGGATCTTAAAGAGACAAGATTGCGAAGAGGTCTTGGGCAAGGGAAAAGTAAATGGTTTTTCTGCAAAAATTAGAAAGTCCAAAGAGGGAAAAAATGTTACCCAACTTCATTATGCCAGGAAAGGAATTATCACTCCTGAAATGGAGTATGTGGCGATCAGAGAAAATCAAAAACGAGTTGAGATAAAATTAGATAAAGAGCGAGAAGAAAGACTTAAAGGAGTTAGTTTTGGTGCCAATATGGTGCCTGATATAACTCCTGAATTTGTTCGCAAGGAAATCGCCGAAGGTCGAGCGATTATACCCTCAAATATCAATCACCCTGAAAGTGAGCCCATGATTATTGGGAGAAACTTTTTAGTTAAAATAAATGGCAATATCGGAAACTCTGCCGTCACCTCAACGATTGAAGAGGAAGTGGATAAACTTATCTGGTCCACCAAATGGGGTGCTGATACGGTAATGGATCTTTCCACGGGAAAAAATATCTATGAAACTAGAGGATGGATTCTGCGAAATTCTCCTGTTCCCATCGGTACTGTTCCCATCTATGAGGCACTAGAAAGAGTCGGTGGAGTTGCCGAGGATTTAACCTGGGAAATTTATCGTGATGTTATAATTGAACAGGCCCAACAAGGTGTAGATTATTTCACTATTCATGCCGGTGTCCTAAAAGAACATATTCCCCACGCTGCTAAAAGAGTAACTGGAATCGTCTCCCGAGGGGGAGCAATTATGGCCAAATGGATAATGGTTCATAACAAAGAGAACTTTCTCTACACTCACTTTGATGAAATTTGTGAAATTATGAAGGCCTATGATGTCTCTCATTCTTTAGGTGATGGATTAAGACCTGGCTCAATTGCTGATGCTAATGATAAAGCACAATTTGGCGAGCTTAAAACTTTAGGGGAACTGACTAAAGTTGCTTGGAGACATGATTGCCAAGTAATGATTGAAGGCCCAGGCCATGTGCCTATGCATTTGATTAAAGAAAATATGGATAAACAGTTAGAGTATTGTAGTGAGGCCCCATTTTATACACTAGGGCCTTTAACTACTGATATTGCTCCAGGATATGATCACATAACTTCCGCCATTGGTGCCGCCATGATTGGCTGGTATGGAACTGCACTTCTTTGTTACGTAACGCCTAAAGAGCATTTAGGACTACCAAATAGGGAAGATGTTAGAGAGGGAATTATTGCTTATAAAATAGCCGCTCACGCAGCTGATTTGGCCAAAGGACATCCTGCTGCTAGGAGAAGAGATGATCTTTTATCCGCTGCTAGATATGAATTTCGTTGGCGAGATCAGTTTAATCTTTCTCTCGATCCGGAAAGGGCGATGGAATATCATGATGAGACCCTTCCTCAAGATGCCGCTAAAGATGCACAGTTTTGCTCTATGTGTGGGCCTAAATTTTGTTCTATGCGAATTAGTGAAGAGGTGAAAAATATTTATCAGGAGCATCCTGCCACTTTATGAAACCAACAGTTGCCATTGTAGGTGCCGGGATTTTGGGGCGTCTTATTTCTTTCTTTTTAATTGAAGATGGTATTAAGGTTTCCCTTTTTGAAAAAAATAGCTCTCTACCTGCAACTAAAGATTCCTGCAGCCTGACTGCCGCTGGCATGCTGGCCCCTTTTTGTGAATTAGAATACAGCGATCCTCTTATTACTAAAATGGGATTGGAATCAATCGAAATTTGGCAACATCTTCACCAATACTTTGATCAGAAGTTTCATTTTGAGCGAAAGGGCTCAATGGTTTTAACTCATCCCCGTGATGAAATAGAGCTATGGAAATTAAAAGAAGTAATTAAAAAACATTACTCAAGGCCAGTTTATCAGGAGCGAGAGGTCTCAAGTGTAGAGCCTTTTATAAAGGGATTTGGCAAAGGACTTTATTTTCCTCATGAGGGATTAGTGGATCCTGAAAGTTTTTTTAAAGTTTATAATGAAAAGTTTTTAAATAAATTTGAAGGTCTCTATTTTAATACAGAAGTATTAGAGATAGCGCCTCATCTTATTAAAACTGAAAAAGGAAACCATTCTTTTGATCTTGTGATCGATTGCCGAGGGTTTAGTGCTAAAAAAGATTTAAATAATTTTAGAGGGGTCAGAGGCGAGCTTCATTTAATCGAGGCCCCTGAAGTTAAACTAAATAGTTTTGTTCGACTTATGCATCCTAGATACCCTCTATATGTGGTACCTAAACCAAATGGGCGTTTTATTGTTGGTGCCACTTCACTGGAGTGTGAAGACCTAAGTAATATCTCTATAAGATCAAGCCTTGAGTTACTCTCAAGTATTTACTCTATTCATCCCGCTTTTGGTGAGGGCAGAATTATAGAGAGTAGGGTACATCTCAGACCTGCTTTTATGGATAATCTGCCTAAGATTGAATATGGAAAAGGACTTATTCGTGCCAATGGTTTATATCGTCACGGATATTTGGTCTCTCCTAAATTGGCCCAGTTGGTCTTTAATTTGGTGAAAGAGAAAGAAATAGCAACAGAATATAGGAGCTCTTATGCAACTATTTATTAATGGAAGTGATCAAAAATTGGAAGTAAAAACCGTAGAGGAACTTCTAGTTCACCTTGATAAAAAACCAGCGTTTTTAGCGGTTGCGGTTAACAAAGTTTTTGTGCCAAAAAATAAATATTTTGAATACACATTATTTGAAGGTGACCGGGTAGAAATTGTTACCCCTCACCCTGGAGGCTAATTATGTGGGAATTATTTGAAAAATCTTTAAAAAGTAGATTACTCCTTGGAACTTCTAGATATCCATCTCCTGAAGTTTTAAAAAAATCCATTCTTTCTTCTAATGCGGGAATCATAACCGTCTCGCTTAGAAGATCTTCGGGAGGAGAGGGCAACCCTTTTTGGGAAATGCTTAACTCTCTTGGAGTTCAAGTGCTACCTAATACGGCCGGATGTCATAGTGTGAATGAAGCTGTAACTACAGCGCAAATGGCGAGGGAAATTTTTGGTACCAATTGGCTTAAGCTTGAAGTCATTGGTGATGATTACACACTTATACCTAATCCATCTGCTCTTGTAGAGGCCGCAGAAATTTTATGTAGAGATGGTTTTGAAGTTTTTCCCTATATGACAGAGGACTTGACCCTGGCAGAAAAGCTTTTAGAGGCCGGTTGTAAAATACTTATGCCTTGGGCCTCTCCAATTGGTTCAGGACAAGGAATTGTTAATCCTCTTGCGCTTAAAACTCTAAGAGAAAAGTTTCCTGAAGTGCCCATGGTGGTTGATGCCGGAATCGGTTCACCTTCCCACGCCGCCCACGCTATGGAGCTAGGTTTTGATGGAGTTTTATTAAATACCGCTGTGGCAACTAGTTTAGATCCAATTAAAATGGCCAGGGCCTTTGCTTTAGCAATTGAAGGGGGAAGAGAGGGATATCTTTCTGGCATAATGGAACAAAGAGATTTTGCTCATGCCTCAACTCCAGTCGTGGGTACTCCTTTTTGGCATAATGAGAGGCGAGATGACTCATCCCAATAGAAGGTTCTTTGATTTAAAACCAGTTGTTTGCATTGGCGGTTCTGATTCTAGTTCTGGAGCAGGAATTCAAGTAGATATGCGGGCCTTAGCTGCTTTGGGGATTCCCTATAAAAATATCATTACCTCGGTAACCTCTCAAGAGGATGGAACATTTTATCATCAAGAGGAAATATCTTCAAAATCATTAAAAGCTCAGGCCCAAGCGGTCTTAAAAGAAGAGAGTATCGTTAAAATTGGTATGCTAGGAAGCTCACTTAAAATTTTGGATGAGATTTTAAAAAATAGAAAGGACACGATCATTTTAGATCCTGTTTTATTTTCTAGTTCCGGTGCCCCTTTGTTTAGAGCTGATGATTTGAAGTTGCTTAAACAATTTCTAGCAAAAGTTATGCTAATTACCCCAAATATTCTAGAGGCCGAAACTTTATGGGGAAAATCAATTGAGACAACCTCTGATGTTGAAAAAGCGGCAAAATACATAAGAACTCTGGGGGTGAAAAATGTCTTAATTAAAGGCGGACATCTTAACTTTTGTGGTGACTATTTCTTGGGTGAGCAGAGTTTTTGGATAAAAAAACAAAAAATAAATAAAAGTAATGTGAGAGGAACAGGTTGCTTTCTCGCTTCCTCAATCGCCGGGGGATTATCTCTAGGACTCAATATTTTAGATAGCTTAGTGATGGCACAAATTTTTCTTCATAAAAGTTTTCGAAATGCTTATAAACAGGGAGATTTTTATTATTTAAACCCTGAACCCTTTCACCAGAATTTAAAACCTGAAGATATGCCATGGATTCAAGATAGTTTTGAGGACGCGATTTCTTTTTCAGAGTTTGCCTTAAAAAATAAAACTACTCTCTATCCCATTGTGGATCGGGCCCATTGGATTAAAGACCTTGCAGGTGCCAGGCCTTCCTTGATTCAACTTAGGATTAAAGATCTTGCAGGTGTTCAGTTAGAGCTAGAAATAAAAGAGGCGATCCGCCTTTCAAAAGAGTTGGGGATATCCCTTTTTATTAATGATTTTTGGCAGTTGGCAATAAAATATGGGGCCTTTGGGGTCCATCTAGGACAAGAAGACCTGGCAGATGCCGATATAAACTTATTGAGGGAAAAGGGTATTAGATTGGGAATTTCCACCCATTGCTACTTTGAGGCCGCGCGGGCCCAAGCTATCAGACCTTCCTATATTGCCTTTGGCCCTATTTTTCATACCGCTCTTAAGGCCATGGATTTTGCACCCCAGGGGCTTGAAAATCTTAAGTTATGGAGAGATCTTTTCGAGCTTCCGTTAGTGGCCATAGGAGGAATTAACCTAGATCGAGGTACCGCCGTAGCTAAAACTGGGGTCGATATTATCTCTGTGGTGAGAGATATTCTCCTAAACCCCACACCCCTAGGGCAGGCCCAGGCCTGGAAGTCCAAAATTGGTGAGCAAATTCACTAAATTCGTTGCGTAAAAAATTGTAGGTTTTTAAAATTATTGCTAGTATGCCGCATTCTTTAATATTAAAGAGGAGTAAGATATGAACAGGCCATGGCTTTCCGCTTATCCAGCGGGTACCCCAGAAGAAATTGTTTTAGGAGAATTTAATTCTATTCCAGAGTTGATGGAAAATACTTTTAATAGTTTTAGAAATGATCCGGCATTTTCAAACTTTGGAAAAACACTATCCTTTGATGAAATAGATATTATGTCGCAAAATTTTGCCGGTTACCTGCAAGGAACACTGGGACTGAAAAAGGGTGAGAGGGTCGCGATCATGCTTCCCAATATATTACAATATCCCATAGCTCTTTTTGGAATCCTTCGTGCCGGTCTTGTTGCGGTAAATGTTAATCCCCTCTACACTGCCCGGGAATTAGAACATCAGTTAAACGACTCAGAGGCAAAGGCCATTTTAATTTTTGAAAATTCGGCACACACCCTAGAGAAAGTTTTAGGAAATACTAAGGTTGAACATGTTATAACCACTAAAGTAGGGGACATGCTTGGTTTTCCAAAATCAGCGGTTATTAACTTTGTTTTAAAATATGTTAAAAAAATGGTTCCAGATTGGAACATACCAAGTGCTATTTCTTTTAAAAGCGTGATGAATGGTAATTGGACCAAAGATTATGCCAAACCGGAAATTACCCTAGAAGATACAGCTTTTCTTCAATACACTGGTGGAACCACTGGAGTTTCAAAGGGTGCAATTCTCTCGCATCGAAATATTGTGGCCAATTTAACTCAGGCCAAGGCCTGGCTTGGTGAGCGTGTATGTCGTCCTGGGCATATAGTTATTACTCCATTGCCGCTTTATCATATATTCTCTTTGACTGCGAACTTGTTTGCCCTTAGTTCAATCGGTGGACTCAATGTTTTGATCACCAATCCAAGAGATATTCCAAATTTTGTTAAAGAACTTAAAAAATGGAAGTTTACCGTGATCACTGGAGTAAACACTTTATTTAATGCTCTTTTAGCGCATAAAGATTTTAAAGATATTGATTTTTCTCATCTAGAGGTAACTCTAGGTGGTGGAATGGCAGTGCAAAGAGATACCGCCACTAGATGGAAGCAAGTGACTAAGTGTACTTTAATTGAGGCCTATGGACTTACAGAAACTAGTCCCGCCGCTTGTATGAATCCGATGAATCTTCCAGAATACAATGGCAAAATCGGGCTTCCCATCAGTTCCACCATCGTCACCATTAAAGATGATTCAGGTGCTGATCTCCCGGCCGGAGAGGTGGGAGAGATCTGTATTAAAGGGCCACAAGTTATGCAGGGGTACTGGAACCGAGCTGAAGAGACGGCCTTGGCCTTTACCGAGGATGATTTTTTTAGAACTGGTGATGTGGGAGTGATGGACGAGCAGGGTTATTTTAAAATCGTTGACCGTAAAAAGGATATGATTTTGGTTTCGGGTTTTAATGTTTTCCCAAATGAAATTGAAGCTGTCTTATGTGGACATCCTAAAATTTTTGAATGTGCTGTTGTTGGCATTGCTGATAGTAAAAGTGGTGAAGCGGTAAAAGCCTTTATTGTTAGAAATGATGAAAGCTTAACTAAAGATGAGGTGATAGCATTTAGCCGCGAAAATATGACCAGATATAAGTGTCCTAAGTTTGTAGAGTTTAGAAAAGATCTTCCTAAATCTCCGGTAGGAAAAATTCTTCGTAAGGATCTAAGATCATGAGCCATTCTATTTTCATTCCAGTTTATGTGCTTTTTATGTGGGCCATGTGGATAATGGCCCGTTTGGCCTATATGAAAATAAAGGCCCATAAGGCCAAAGAGATCAGGTTTTCCCAGTTTAAATTAGTTACTGACATGCCTGAGAGGATTCAGTTAACTTTAAATAACTTAACTAATCTCTATCAAATGCCAGTGTTCTTTTTCGTTCTGGCGGTTTTTATCTTTGCCAAGGGGATGGAGACGCCATTTTATCTAGGACTTTCTTGGACCTATGTATTTTTGCGAATTATTCACTCCATGATTCATATAACTACCAATAATGTAAATTTAAGGGCATCTACTTTCTTTTTAAGTATTATCGTTTTGGTATGGATGTACACCGCATTTTTATTTGATATAATCTAAGCTTATGAAAAAACTTACTACTAAAGAAATCAGACAGGCCTTTTTGGAATACTTCCAGGGAGAAGATCATCAAAAAATTGGATCCTCTTCGGTGGTTCCTAAAAATGATCCAACCCTGCTTTTTATTAATTCGGGGATGGCCCCGCTTAAAAAATATTTTCTCGGTAAAGAAAGTCCTCCTTATCCTCGTTTGGTGAACTATCAACCTTGTATTCGGACTAAAGATATAGATGATGTTGGTGACCGCCATCACCTGACTTTTTTTGAAATGCTTGGTTCTTGGTCAATTGGAGATTACTATAAAGAAAAGGCGGTAGAGCTGGCCTTTGATCTTTTGGTTAACAAGCTTGGCTTTGATCCGCAAAAACTTTATGTCACAGTCTTTGAAGGAAATAAAAAACTAGGTCTCAAAGGCGATGAAGAGTCTGCTAAGGCCTGGGAAAAAATGGGTATTCCCACTCAGCAAATCGTAAGCTTAGGTGCCGATAATTTTTGGGGGCCGGCCGGCGAAACAGGGCCTTGCGGGCCTTGTACTGAGGTGTTTTTTGATTGTGGTGAATCCTTTGGTCCTAAATGGAATCCAGGAGAAGAGTTTATTACCACTGGCAGATATATTGAGATTTGGAATGCCGGTGTTTTTATGGAACTTAATAAAGAGGCAGATGGTTCTTACAAACCACTGCCTTTAAAAAGTGTGGATACAGGGTCAGGACTTGAACGAATGGCGATGATTATGAATGGCCTAAACTCAGTCTATGATACAGATTTATTTGTTCCCATCGTGAACAAGGTGAACGAATTATTTAGTCCTGATGAAGAAACTACTTATATGATCTCTGATCATATAAGGGCCTCGGCCTTTATTATGTCAGAAGGAGTAGCGCCATCTAATGAAGGTCAAGGTTATATTCCTAGAAGATTACTTAGAAAATGTATTGGTGCCTTGGCCTCACATGGACATACTACGATAGATTTTAATCCTCTCTTAGATATCATTAGGGATTCCTTAGGAGAGTTTTATCCCTCTCTAATAGCAAATTTTGAATTTGTGCAATATGAGATTAAAACAGAAATCGATGAATTTCTTCCGCTTATTCACGATGGAATTAAACGAATCGACTCTCTAATACCGAGTATTAAAGATAAAACTTTTCCTGGGAATGAGGCCTTTGAGCTGGTGACTACTTTTGGTGTGCCCCATGAAGTTATAAAGGCCCATCTAGATAAATTGGGATATGGATTGGACGAGGCAGCTTTTCAGCAATGTTTTGAAAATCATCGTAAAATATCTCGAGTGGTAAAAGGTAGTATGGCAGTAGGAGAGGATATGGATATTGAGGCCCTTTTATCTGAATTTCCTGCAACTATCTTTGATGGATACCTTGAACTTAAATCTAAAAGTCAGGTCTTAGGACTTATTAAAGATAATAACTTAGTGGATAAAGCAACGGGAGAGTTTTTCTTTGTCGCCCAGGAAACTCCTTTTTATGGTGAATCTGGAGGGCAAGTTGGAGATAGAGGAAGTGCTCTTGTGGGAGATCTATCTTTTGAAGTCTTAGACTGTCAGAAATTTGGAAAAGTGTTTCTTCATCGTGCCATCTTAAATCAAGGTGAAGTAAAAGTAGGCGATAAGATCTCACTTTCAGTTGATGAAGAGACAAGATTTAACACCAGAAGAAATCACTCAGCGACCCATTTGCTCCATGCTGCCCTTCGAGAAGTGGTAGGACATCATGCCCTTCAAAAAGGATCTTATGTTAACTCTGAAAGACTTCGTTTTGATTTTCAAAACAAATCAGGTCTTAGTGAGGTTGAATTAGAAGAGATAGAATCTTTAGTTAATAAGTGGATCATGAAAAACAATGAAAATGAGACCTTGGAAACTGATTATAATAGCGCTCTAAAACATGGCGCCTTGGCCTTGTTTGGTGAAAATTATGGCGCACAAGTTAGAGTGGTTAAGTTTGGTGATTCAGTAGAACTTTGTGGTGGAACTCATGCCAAAAATACCGGAGAGATTGGGCTTTTTATCATTACTTCTGAGTCTAGTGTGGCCAAAGGGGTGCGTCGGATAGAAGCAGTAACCGGAATGGCCGCATTAAAACTTTATCAACAAAAATCAAGAGTGCTAAAAGAGTCAGCAAACATACTAGGAACTGGAGTAGAAAATATTCCTGGAAGAATTTTAGACCTTAAGAAAAAATCAAAACCTAAAAAAGAAGAAAGCAAAATATCTATTGGCAGTGTTGACTATCTTGCAACTAAAGAGTTTGAAGTGAATGGCAAGATATTTTTTCTCGGCCACATTGATCTTGAGGGAGATACCTTAAAATCTCTTGGTGATCAATTAATTGAAAAGAAAGAAATGGATATGGTTTGCTTGATGGGGGCATCTCAAAATTCTGTTAGGGCCTTTGTCTGGGTAAAAAAAGATCTTAGTAAAAAAGTCAAGGCCGGTGACTTATTAAAAGAAATTATAAAACCCTTAAATGGTAGAGGCGGTGGAAAACCACATTTTGCTCAAGGTGGCGGCGGAGAAGCTTCAGATATTGCAAAAGTTTTTAAGCACCTGTTAGAGGTTCAAGAATTTATTTCTAAGAAATTGTGAGATCTGATTGTTGATCTCATTGGCCTTAAATGGGATATTAGGATTTAGTAGTATCAGTTTTTTCCCTTCTATTTTAATTGGTAAAAGATTTTTATAATTTTCTTCATCATAATTTTCTAGTGCCTCATCTATCTGCTCTTTTGAAACCAAAGTAATATTAAATTTCCTTGGAATCAAAAGTCCCACTTCTCCGAGATAGGTTTTAATTAAGATTATATAGCTCTCCTCTTCCGTATTCATTTTGTAACCATGCACAGAGATTGCATTTTGGATGGGAACAACCTTTCCTGCTAAGTTGGCCATTCCCATAAATCCTGCTACTTTTTTGGGAAAAGGAGTTATCTCTCCCTCTGGAAAAACACTAATAATAGTTTTTAATGGAATTCCAATGAGGTTTTTTTCATCAAATTGAATTGTATAGTATTGGCCCGGTTCAAATTTCATTATCTATCTTTTCGGCAATATGGATCTAAATGTTAGTAATTTAAGGCAATTAGCATGTTTTTTTAGCTATTTACGCACCAGGTTGAGTTTTTTGGTCAAAAATGATATGTTCGGTCAAAATTACTCGATGGAGGACTTCTTGAATACAGTACTAGTCACTGGTGGCGCAGGCCATGTGGGTCTTAATTTAGTTAAAGAACTTCTAAATGAAGGCAGAACGGTAAAGGTTTTAGTTAATCGTAGCCGAGCTGGTCTTGATGATTTACCGGTTGAAATTTTTCAGGGAAATGTCTTAGATAGAGCATCTTTAGATAGGGCCATCAAAGGCGTAGATGTCGTCTATCATTGTGCTGCTAAAATCTCTATTATGGGAGATCCCGATGGTAGTGTTTGGGAAACCAATGTAACCGGTGTAAAAAATATTAGTGAAGCGGCACTTGCTGCCAAAGTAAAAAGATTTGTTCACCTAAGTTCTTGTCACGCTTTTCAAATTAACAATCGTGGTGGGGTAGTTGATGAATTCACTCCAAAAGTGACTAAAGGACAGGCCCCGGCCTATGATTTTTCTAAGGCAAAAGGTGAAGAAGAACTTAGAAAAGTGATCGCTAAAGGTCTCGATGCTGTAATTATTAATCCTACAGGGATAATAGGCCCTAATGATTTACTTCGCTCTAGAATGGGAGAAGTTTTCTTAGATATTTTAAATAAAAAAATGCCAACACTTGTTGCTGGCGGGTTTGACTTTGTTGATGTCAGAGATGTTGTAAAGGCAGCAATGAATGCAGAAACGAAAGGGCGTACTGGAGAGAATTACTTAATCTCAGGAAGACATTTCACGATTAGAGAGCTTGCTAATATTGTAAATTCTTTGACGGGAGTTGATATTCCGACCTTTGATGCTCCAGTGTGGATGATAAAAATAATTGCACCTTTAGCAGAAAAATTTGCGTTACTAACAAAAACGGAACCATTAGTAACTAGAGACTCACTTCATGCCTTAGAGGCAAATAAAAACATTTGTCATTATAAAGCGCAAATTGAGTTAGATCACTATCCAAGACATATTAAAGATAGCGTAAAAGATGTTTTTACATGTTTTAGAGATAGGGGAGTTATCCCTGAAGAAACTCCCCTTCTACACTAGACACTTACCAGTCCAGGCCAAAAGGAAGAGGTCTGGATGAAATATTGTACAAAATCTGCCTCTGTAATAATACCTACCAATTTAGAATTTTGAACTATAGGAAGACATCCAATTTTATTATTGGCGATAATTTTAGCAGCGGTAAATAGCGGAGTATTTTCCGGCACAGTAATCATTTTTGTGTGCATGATATTTTCCATCTTGATGGAGTTATTTAAATTATCCCTCTCATTTTTGGAGATTTCCGCCAGAGTAGAAATAGAATGCTTTAAAATATCTCTATGGGTGATAAGACCGACCAATTCTTCTTCGTAGTTGATGATAGGAATATGTCGGATATTTCTCCATTGCATGATTTCTTCTGCAATTTTTAAGGAGTCATCGGCATATAAGGTAAAAAGATCAGTAGTCATTAGATCTTTAACCAGTAAGATTTCATCCGGTTGAGGTCTTTTTGGGGCAACTCTCATATGTTCAACTTTCATACTGGAATCCTTTTTCTAATTGTTTTTCGATCTTTCCAAGGTTTATTTCAATAGTTTTATATAGGTCTTTCGCCCTTGTAGTAGCATTAAAGATTTTTCCTTTTAGATTTAGTCTGGCATGACTGATATTTTCTTTTTTTTCTTTGGTACAGTTCCAAATGAGAGACCCCTCTCCTCTAAATTTGTGTAGTAATTTTTCACTTTTAGATTTGATTAGGTGGTCAAAAGAATCTGAACGGTCTAGATGATTGTAGTGAATAACTAATTTCATATTACCCCCTTTTGTGCCGCAATTATCTCAGTGAATAGGGAGTTTACCAATTAGTTAGGTAAGGGAAATTTATGATTAATATCAACGATCTTTTATGCGGTGAGTTTTAATTTCTCTAGATTGAGAATATAGATATTCTTACCTTGTAGTTCAACTAGCTCTTCCTCTTTAAATTCAGAGAGTACTCTGATTAAGGTCTCCGTAGCAGTACCAATAAGTGAGGCGAGCTCTTGACGGGTTAGCTTAAGATCAATTCTAACTTGCCCATTTTCTTCTTTCCCATGAGATTTAACTAGATCGAGTAAAACACCGGCCAATTTTTCTCTAACATTTTTATAAGAAAGACTTGCCAGTTTTGTTTCAGATATTTCAAGATCAGTACTTAATTTACTCATCAAGTTCATCGCCACAGTTGGGTTAGAGCCAAGCAGTTGGGAAATATATTTTTTATCGATAAAACAAACTGCTGAGTCTTCTAAGGCAGTAGCGGTTGTATTGTAATTACTCTCTGAGAATAGTCCCTTTGGGCCTAAGACATCACCTTTAGAAGCAATCTTAACGATTGATTCACGGCCGTTTTCACCCATCTTAGAGATTTTAATATTACCTGCAGAAATACAGAAGATACCAAAAGATGGCGTCCCTTCAAGAAAAAGGTTTTGGCCTTTTTTATAGGTATTTACTACTTTGTGAAGGCTAACGTCTTTGAGCATTAATTGATCGAGATTACAGAAAATTCCTTCAGCTTTTGAAGGGCAATTTTCGCACTGTTTTGGGAGCTCCCTATTTGGGGTCATCTCATATCTCCATGGGTGGTAACTACGGTTTCTTATACTCTCAATACTGGTATTAATCTACCTAATTCTAAAAGCTTGGACATTTTTACAAACATAAAAGAGGTTTTTTGTACCCATAAGTTCTTAAAATTGTTCATGAAACTTAGGCCTTTAGGTGATGCAAGTCATTGTTGGCTAAATTTCAAAAATAAACTTATTTTTAGGAAATCTGATTCTTGGGCCATAAACGCCTTTAGAAGATCTCTTGCCAGCGCTAATTACCATCACTACAAAAGCATCACTGGGAAGGTTTAAAACCTTTGCCACTCTTTTAGAGTCCATTCCCTCCATGGGGCAACTATCAAACCCGTAGGCCCTAAGAGCGAGCATGATATTTTCACAGGCAAGAGCACAGGTTTTACTGGCCCATAACTTCATATCAGATTTAGACGTTGGTTCACGAGGAACTGGTTTAAAAAATCCCACAATGAAGAAGAATATTTTTTTTAAAAATCCCAAAATAGACAGAGGCCCTTGAGTATAAATAAAAGGGGCCAGTTTTTTATAATAAGCAGTCACAGATTTAGGGGGTTCCTGTTCCCCCTTTTCAAATAATTCCAACATTTCTTTGCAGTGTTTTTTCCAAGTTTGAGTTCTTGCCACACTCACTATTAGCTCGGCAGCAGTAGTTGCTGCAGGCTGGGAAAAGCAGGCCTTCGCGAGCTTTTTTTTCTTTTTTGGGTCTCGAACCCAATAGAATTCCCAAGGTTGTAAATTAGAGGAATTAGGTGCGAGAAGGGCCATATCAAGGCAAGAGCGCATTACTTCTTCAGGGATTTTATCCTCTGTGTAAACTCGAACACTGCGTCTTCCTTCGACTACTTTAATAAATTCCTCAACCTTCACCTCTGGAGGTGTCTCGTCATAATCTAAATCGGGAATTTTAGAAAAAATATCAGTAGATTTATCCATTTTGGCCTCTCAGCGTTATTAGTTTGCAAAATTAATTTATCAGCTCCGATGGCTTGAAACAAATTAATATTCTGTGCTATTAAAAGTTCTATATTTTTTATGGAATGTTAGGCAAAATGTATTCTTTTGCAAAAAACTTACAAGTGAGATTCACCGGTGGAAGACTCCTTTTATAATTCAAAAATTTTATCTCGGGCCAGAATGCTCAATGAGAATAATATATATCCTTTTTTTCGCGCCATCGAAG
>Ga0164315_10000050_pt1 | contig 60279 bp, 62 predicted proteins | sample GuaBasSedimGuay6_FD_113737 | JGI IMG/M metagenome (GOLD analysis project Ga0164315, IMG submission 113737) | Subseafloor sediment microbial communities from Guaymas Basin, Gulf of California, Mexico - Guay6, Core 4569-2, 0-3 cm | ecosystem: Environmental > Aquatic > Marine > Hydrothermal vents... | reverse complement strand
TCTGGTCCTTTTTCTGGTCCTTTTTCTGGTCCTTTTTCTGGTCCTTTTTCTGGTCCTTTTTCTGGTCCTTTTTCTGGTCCTTTTTCTGGTCCTTTTTCTGGTCCTTTTTCTGGTCATCCTTTTTCAGTGCTAGTAACACATTATTTCTGATGGCCTTATCAAATTCTTGATACTTTTTTTCCTCTTTACCTGCTACGGCCCAGGAAAGTTTTTTATATAGCTCTAGACCTTTTTGAAGATCCTTATCAAGAATTAAAGCGGTAGCATAATTAAAGAGTGTTATAGGGTTTTCCAGACTTTCCTCTGTCATGTTTTCATCATAGAGAATGCGCGCATTTTTATAATCTTTATTTTTTAAATACTTCTCCGCTAATTTTAATCGTTTATCCCTTTTTAACTTCCCCTCCTGGAGTTTACTTTTCCACTTAAGTCCTTGCCCATCTAAAATTGGTTTTTTCACCTCTTCAGGAAAACTTGAATAGGAAAAGACCAAAAGAAGCAGTGTCATGGCAAACGTCTTTCCACGACTTAAAATCACAGAAATAGCCAGTAAGATAATGGCAAAAATAACGATATATTGAGTATAGACTGGCCTTATATCGATGCTTCTTGTGGAAAGCTTCGTTTTGTAAATAGTTCTAAAAAAACCTAAGATCTCTTCTGTTGGCATATTAAATGAATAGACCACCCAATACTTGTAATTTTTTATCTTCCCTTCTAGTTTTTCAAGAAAAGACTTATCCAATTTAGAGATAACCTTTTCCCCCTTGTAAGTCTTGTAACCAAAAAACTTACCATTTGAATTCCGAAGAGGTATGGCCCCACCTTTTTCAGTACCGACACCAACTATTGCCAGGCTGATCTCATCAGGAATATTTAGATCGAACTTTTCTTGATTTTCACCTGAATCAGTAAAGACTAATAAGTTCCCAGATAAATCACCTGTTAATCCTGCCTCTACTTTAAAATATTGCATCGACTCCTGTATGGCCTGAGAAATACTTGAACCTCCACGAGTGATATCTAAATTGGCCAGACCTTCAAGTCTTGAATCCAATAAATCCACATCATCAGTAAACGGAACAATTCTCTTTTGAATATCAGAAAACAAAACTACCGCAACTTGATGGCCATGGGCCTTTTTAATAAAATGTCGCGCCATCAGAATCGATTTTTTGAACCTCGAAGGCCTTACATCCTCGGCCAGCATACTAGAGGAGGAATCAATTACAATAATAGTTTTCTGATCAGGGATTTTGGCCTTTACTTTTTCAGAAGCACCTCTAAGGTCCATTAGAGATATTAAAAATGCCAAAATACTCAAAAGATAAAAGATTGACGCGATTTTATTAATTTTTGTTCTATTATAAAACCAGTATTTTTTAATAAAATTAAAAACTTTTGCTTCATGCCTCAATAAAAAAAAGGAAAAAAGGAAAAAGCCTATTAAAATGAGTGGCGCAAATTTAAGATTTAAAAAATTCATACGCCCTCCTTTTGACCAAACTTTCTAGTTAGCTCGGCCATTAAAAGCAACAATACTCCCCAAAATAAATATTTAAAATAAATCTCCTCATAGATCATCTTTCCCGAAGTCTCAATTTTAGTCTTTTCCAAACTTTCAATTTCTGTCAGAACTTCTTTTAAAGCAGTTTCATTCCCTGCCTGATAAGATTTCCCCTTAGTGAGCTTAGAGATTGATCTCAAAGTTTTCATATCAATACTGCCACCTGGAATATATTGATAACCAAACCCTCCTGATACGGGAATTCTAGCATTCTTATTTCCCCCCACACCAATGGTATAAATTTTAATCCCTTCGTCTGCCGCCTGCTCGGCCGCCTGAGTTGGAGTCATTACACCAACATTACTCACTCCATCCGTTAAAAGAATAATAACCTTATTTTTGGCCATAGATTGAGCAAGCCTACCCACACCCAGCCCCAAGGCATCTCCAATATTTGTACCTGAACCCAAAAATCCGATTTTAATCTCATCAATTATTCTTTGAATTAAATCCAAGTCAGTAGATAAAGGGAGTAGGGTAAAGGCCTTCTCTGAAAATATAATAATACCTATTCTATCTGTAGGTCTAAGTGAAACAAATTCCGCAATTTTCCTTTTTGCCGCCTCCAAACGATTTGGTTTAAAATCATCCGCTAACATAGAGCGAGAGACATCAACCACAAACATGATATCGTTCACTTCAATATTACTTTTTACAAAACCCAGCGGTCTGCGAGGTCCAGTGAGAGAAAAACTGATTAAAAGCCAGCCAATAATACCTATTACAAAAATAAATATAGGAATAAGTGAGGTAGCTTTTTTAATATATTTTTTGGGGATATACACCTGAGGAGTTTTAAATAGATAAAGATAACCAATGGCCCAGAAAATCAGGCCAAGTATTCCCCAAATAGCAAAATAGATATTTTTAAACTCCATGCACGATCCTTCTTATATCTTCCATAGAACTTAATACTTCTTCTAACTCCTCTGCTGTCCATTCAGGTTTGTACTGATGTTTATCAACCACCATAAAAAAGCTACTAGTTTTATCACCAAGGGAGGGTAATAGTGCTAACCAAACCTCTCTCTGCTCATAAAGATTTTCAAAATGCGATCTCTTCTGGGCATTTATTATAAGATCTTTCCAAAACTTAAGCTTTTCTTTTTTTCTGTGTTTCTGCTCTTTTAAAATAGTTTTATTTTTCGCCCTTTTCCACAGAGCGTATGCCATCACTAGAAGGATTAAAGCTAATAACGCCAGACCAAGCTGAATATAAAACCATTCTTTCTTTACTGGCTGCCCCAAAATAATAAAGCTCTTAGGATTTAAGTCTGGTTGTTGCCCAGTGAATTTTTTTAAATTAAAGGGAATCGATTTCGCTCCAACTTTCCAAATATTTTTTCCCCCTGAATCTATAGGAGAGATTAATATCAAGATCAAGTCTGCCTCTAAAAAAGCATTTCCACCTTGTAAAACCTGCGGATTTATTACCTCTTGGAGATAAAAACCATTAATTAGATTTTTACCCACATTATTTTCAAGTTCTTTTAAATACTTCCCACCTTTTGGGCCTAAAAGAAGTTTTGCGCTAATAAAACTCCCCATCTTAATCGGTCGATTAGGACCAAAGTAAGTAAGTTCGGCCGATATCTCCTCTGAAATAGCAAGAGTTGGTAATAGAAGAATTAAAAAAAATAGAAATATTTTTCTCATCAGACCATCTCCTTAATAAAATCCTCCAGATATCGCTCTTCCACTTTAAGACGCTTAAATTTTTTCCCTAGACCTGATTCGAAGTCTCTTATTTTTTTAAAATTGAATTTATTAAGAGATCCATCTTTTAAATTGTATTGATCACTTGAATAAATTGAAAATGGTATCTTTTCTGCTGTGTCAACTGGAGACAACATCTGAAAACAATGAAGATGACTCTTATAAAGTATTTTTCGAAGCTCATCCACTCCGAGGAAGTCATTAAAATCAGATAACAAGATAATTTCTTTTTTCTTACGCAAATGTCCCATTAGAGAAATATAAATCTCACGCTCGCTTAAAACCCTTTTATGTTCATACTCTAAATTGAGCTTGCCTCCTGCTGTTACCAGCCCCTCCCTTTCTAAAAGAGTGATAAATTGAGAAATCCCCATATGACCGCTGGCCTTTGGTATTTTAATAATCTTATCCAAATATATATAGGCCTCAACATTATCTCCGGTCTTTGCTGTGAGGAGGTAGAGCAAGAAACAAATTTCAAGTGAGGCCTGTAACTTTGAAACCCCTTCATAACCACAAAACATAGATTTAGAAGCATCAATGGCCACAATTATTTCGACATTTCTCTCTTCTTCAAAAGTTTTAATATAAGGGTGAGAGGTTTTTGCCAAAAGCTTCCAATCGATAAGTCTAATATCGTCACCATAATCATAAACTTGGTGTTCTTTAAACTGCAGCCCAAGACCTTTAAAGTGAGATTTAAACATCCCGACAGAAAAAGAATTGGAGTTTTTAAATAAACTCGTTTGAATCCGACTGACTACTTTTTGTATCGATTTTAGTTCCATGACTAGATAACAGCGTTGGCCACTCTAAGGGCCACATCTCTTCCTTTTATCTTATCTATAATTGCCTCATAGGTTAAAATGATTCGATGACCTAGAACACTTGGAACAATTTTTAAAATATGCTCTGGAGTAACAAAATCACTTCCCTCTAAAAATGCCATAAATTTTGATAATTTATAGAGCCAGATAACTCCCCGAGGAGAGGCCCCTGCAAGTATCGCCCCTTCAAACTCTTTTAAAAAGCTCGGTGACTCAGGTCTTGTTGCATGAATTATTTCAACTATAAGTTTTTTAATTTTTTCATCTACATAAATTGAACTTAAACTATCTTGAATTTGTTGTAGGCCTTGGGCATCTATTTTAGGAGTCAAATCATCCAAGGCATTTTTCTTAAGCTCCATTATGGACCTTTCCGCTTCAAAAGAAGGATAGCCGACATTTACTTTCATCATAAACCTATCCATTTGTGCCTCGGGAAGAGGATAAGTCCCTTCTTGGTCAATAGGGTTTTGCGTGGCCAAAACTACAAAGGGAGTATCGAGTTTATGAGTATTCTCTCCAATAGTAACTTGTTTTTCCGCCATGCCCTCGAGCAGTGCCGATTGCACCTTGGCCGGGGAGCGGTTAATTTCATCGGCCAAAAGAAGCTGAGTGAAGATAGGTCCTTTTTTGGTCGTAAATTCTTCTGATTTTTGGCTGTAGATCATCGTTCCAACAAGATCTGATGGGAGTAGATCGGGAGTAAACTGAATACGATGGAATGATAAATCACAAAGTCTGCCAATAGTATTAACCGCCAGTGTTTTTCCAAGTCCTGGCATTCCTTCAATGAGAACATGTCCTTCACAAACCATGGCCGCCATAATGGAATCTAGAAGTTCATCCTGTCCAAAGACAACTTTTTTGGCCTCATTTAAAACTTCACTTACTTTTTCATTTAATTCCCTACTCATAATGATTCCCTTTATCTGTTTCCCTAACAATATAGAGTATGTATTTTAAATAATGTTCTCTACTTTCAAAGGAGAAAAATGGATGATCTCCTCCTTGCACCCCCACATCAATAATTTGCAGGGTTTTTCCCTCCTTTAATGATGCTTCATAAACTGTTTTTGCTAAGTCTGAAAAGGAAATATTATGGGTACAGGACGCCGCGACGTAAAGTGCCTCAGGTGTCAAAAGCCTCATTACTTTTCGATGTAATTTTTGATAACCCGCTAAGGCCTTATTAATATTTTTTACTTCTTTAGAAAAGGCCGGTGGGTCTCCTACAACTACATCAAAAGTCTTCCCCTCGCTTATGGCCTCATCTAGATATTTAAAGACATCGGACTGCACAAAGTTTCCTCTCTCTGCAAATCCATTTTCCTCTAGATGCCTTGGAATTTCCTTATCAAATTTACCCTGATCTACAAAAGTAACATCCTTTATTCCTGCTCTGAGTAAATGTAATCCCCAAGATCCCATATAACAAAAGAGATCAAGACCTTGATCTAAGTCCATATCAAGTTCTTTTATTTTTAATTCCATTTTCTTGCGGTTTTCTCGGTGATCGTAATAATAGCCAATTTTTTGCATTAAATTTGACGGAAGAGAATAGGAAAATCCATTCTCTTTAATTTGTAAACTCTCCTTAAACTCTTCTTCAACATGTTGGGGCAGTCCCTCATTTTGTCGATAATTTAAAGAGTCGTGAAAATAAACCTTAATAGAGGGAAAGTTATCCTCAAGAATTTTTTTAATTTCTGCTCGAAAACGATCTATGCCAGCAGTATTTATTTGAATAAAGATGGCATTAACGTATTGATCGATAATGAGTCCAGGAAGATGATCTGCGCTTCCATGTACTAAGCGCATTCCTGATTGATAGTCTTTAAAAACTTTTCTATTTTTAATGGCCTTGGTTAAATTTTTTAAAATTATTTTATAGGCGATGACCGCTTCATCTTCACCTGATAATTCTTGAAAAGCTTCAACTACTCTTACAAAAGGGCCACTACTAACAAAAGGATTAATATATCCTATAAATTTTTTCTCACCTACCTTATCTGCAATTTGCACCCATTCTCCAGGAACACAGGATTTCGGAATACTACTGAAGTCTTTCTCATATAAGTCGATATTTTTTTTTAATATCGAATAAGATACTTTAGGTTTAAGAATTAGCTCTTTCACTTAGTTTACTTTGAAATTAGAAAAGTTGATTTTTGATTTAACTTGCCCCAAAACTTTGCTATCTCCTGAAAATTTATCCTTAAGAGTTTTAACCTCTGTTAATATGTCGACAACTTCTGGAAAAGCAAATTTCCCAACTTTTTTATAGGTTACTTGATAATTAGTACTGCTATTAATATTTTTTTGTATGTTTTCCATGAGTAATTCATTCAATACCCATTTCTTCCTACTCCAACTTTCTTTTTCTAAGGTCATAGTAGTTTTAGTTCGAAAACCTAAGGAAAAAGAGTCAATAATATTTAATCTTCCTTGCTTATCAAACACTAAATTAATCTTAGAAATATTTTTCTCATTAGAGGGGTCGGTGAGGGTTACATATAAAAGATTACGCTCTTTTTTAACCACGCCTCTATAATCCTTAGTTCGATTCCTAATTTTTAAAGGAATAAAAAAGTAAAGCTTGTCGGCCAAAAGCATTTTCAATTGATATCTAATCTCTCTAAAACCTTGGGGAAGGCCTACTACTTGGAGAGAAAAACCCGTCTTATTGTTCCACTGCACTTCGTAATAAATTTCATTAATATTTTCAATTATTGTTTTGGCCTTTAGACTTTCGGTTAATCCTGCAATCCTTGCCTCAAAAGTGAGTTTTTTAAGACCTAAATTTTTTGGATTATATAAATCACGATCAAAGCGATTTATCAAAAGATCTGCGTTTTGCACTGCCATCGCTGAAAAGGAAATTAGAAAAGTTAAAAATAGTAGTTTCATAGTCATTAATTATAACCTTATTATCTTTTCAGGCCAATTTTGGAGGTATTGCACCCTAATATATTTTCCCTTTTTAACAGTTACACTTCCAGATTTTCCCTTGAGACCTTTTAAATTCTTAACCTGAGTGTAAATCAATGGTATTTCGCTAAACTCATACTTTCCATAATCTCTAATAATAGATCCTATTTCAGCAAAGGGGATCGAAGGGGTATCACTGCACTTAACTACCAAATGGGGACTTTTCAATCCTTCAAGATGAAACCAGAAATCTTCTTTTGAGGCCCACTTATTTCTTAAATAATCATTGGCGTTAACATCTTTCCCAATGGCCAGTTTAAGGCCTGTCTCTGTTTTAAAATAATCTACTGCTTGAACCTTTTCTCCTTTTGATTTCTCAGATGTCGATTTTTGTGCCCAAACGGGTATTATTATTTTTTTAGTCTCAAGCTTTGGATTTACTTGTCCCTCTTCCCATTTTTTTCTTTCCTTTTCTAGACCCAGAAGACGCTGCTTTAAAATGGCCTCACCTTTTTTAAAGCCTTTTAGTTTCTGATAAACTTGATCTCTCTTTTTATATTCATTAAGAATGCGTGAAAATTTAAATTTCACTCCTTCGATTTCAATTTGGATTTTCTCTCCGATCTTAAAATCAGGGGCCTCAAGGGCCTCCCTTATTATTTTGGCCGATTGAACTCTTTTTAAATCCTTTTTGATTCGCTCTTCTTTTTTCTCAAACGACTTCTTTTTTCTTCTGGGAAAGTGACCTTTTGATAAACTCTCTATTTGGGTAGAAAAATAATCTTCAATACTATCTATTTTGGAGTCTTTTCCTTTTAACTCCATTTCTCCTCGTCCCAGAGAGTTAAAAATATCTAATACAGATTTAGAGTCAAGAACTTGATCAGTTTTTTCAAATCCCGACCATGATTTAAAAAGGCCATTATCTCCTTCAAAATTTAGAAAAAAAGAAGATCTCCCCCGCCAAAAGATAGCAAAATAATTCTCTTTTCCCTGTTTGTAGTAGGGAATCAAAAGAATTCGGTCTTTAACGTCTAGGAATATTTTTCCAACTTTTGCACCTCTTATATGTTTTCTCAAATATTCGAGATATTTATCTTTCACCCTCAATTCTGATGGAGGAACTCTTGTCGCTTGCCAAACCCCCTCAAAATGGGATCCACGGCCTAAATAAAGGTATATTGTCTCTCCGGGAAAACGAATTGTTATACAGATAAAGTGTGGAGTGCTATAAATTTTTTGTATTTGACCACTTTGAGCTCCAATTTGGTCATTGTAATCTTTAACGTTTGCACTCAATTGTCGATAGTTTTGTATCATGGCGCTTAATCTACTTGATAAAAAAAATTATAAAAACCTAGAGCTTCTCGATTGGCCTAAAATCCTAGAAAGAATAACGTCCAGAACTCACTTTGAAAAATCCAAAGACATATTAAACTCTCCTTTTAGTGCTAAAAATGGGGACGAGATTGAATTCGCATATGACTCGATGGATTATCTCTTGCGAGACCTCAACACCACCACTGATATTATTCATCTACATCTGCAGGGAATTCCTCGCAGCAAAAAGTACTTCTATTTCATCGATGCTTTAAAAAAAGGCAAGATGGCAAATATTAAAGAATTAAATTTTACCTGCCTCTTACTTGAGTCTTATCTGAATTTAAAAAGATCTTTTGGCGATTGGAATAAATATCCTGTAGATAAAATTGATCCTAATAGACAAAAAAAGTTAACCATTCAGTTCATAAAAGAGTGGAGATCTTTTGTAGAACCCTCGGGCGAAATTCATTATGAAAGGCACCCACTTCTGGCAAAAATTTATAATAAATTAAAAAAACTAGAAGGTTCTCTTCGCGATAAAATCGGCAACATTGCAACGACTCCGCTTTACTCAGATTCTCTACAATATAGCGAACATGATATTATAAATGACCGATATGTTTTGGCCGTAAGGTCTGATTCTTATAATAAAAATCATGGGCCAATTGTCGCTAAATCAAATTCCGGCCTTACCCTTTTTGTAGAACCCGTTATTTTGGTCGCCTTAGGTAATGAGCGAATGCAACTTCTAGCAGAACTAGATGAAGTATTTACTAAAATCACCCATGAGTTCAGCTTACTATTAATAGATATGCAATATGAGTTAGAAGTCATAAGGGATTTTACCATTGATCTTGATATAACTTATGCCAAGGCCTGTTACACCCGTAAAATGTCATTTAACCGGCCTAAAATTTTAAAAGATTTTGAAATGAAAATTAGAGACTTTTTCCATCCATTAATAGAAAACCCTGTGAAAAATGACTTGGATATTTTTGAAGAAAAAGATGGTGTTATTTTATCTGGACCAAATACGGGAGGTAAAACAGTAACGCTTAAAAGTATCGCTTTGGCCCACGTATTCACTCACTTTGGACTGTTTATTCCTGCTGAATATGCGGAGCTCTATCCCGTAAAAAATATTTTCTTCTTTAGTAATGATCAACAAAATCTGGCCGAAGGCCTCAGCTCCTTTTCGTCAGAAGTTAAAAACTATATCACCCTTTTAAAAGATTTATCCCCCCATGAGAAAAGTTTGATTTTTATTGATGAAATTTTTAATTCAACGTCATCAGAAGAAGGCTCGGCGCTTGGAATAGCTCTCTTAGAGGAGATTCATACACTTGGTGAATCTAAAGTTTTAATTTCTACCCATCATCAAGTTTTTAAGAGTTATTTTCATGATAAAGGAAATTATTTATCTGCTCATGTAGGGTTTAATGAAGAGACCGAAGGTCCTACATTTAAAATACTTATGGGCTCTCCTGGAAGCTCCATGGCGCTTTCAATATTTGGTAAACTCTCAGAAAAATTTGGCATGAAAGGGCATATTAAAGAAAGGGCAATGGAGCTGATTGATAATGAAAAAATCTCTTATGAAGGACTTTTACAAGACTTGACCATTAAGCAATCCAAACTTGACTCACTCTTAATCGAGAATAACTCCATCAATTTAAAATTAAAGGCAAAAGCAAAATCTCAAGAAGGCCTTTTAAAACTAGAGAAAGAAGGTCTTTGGGAATCTTATAATGAGAAGCTTCAAAAGCTTATTGATCATGCCGATCACACACTTAAAAGCGAACAGGTAAAAGGACGGAAAACTTTTTATAAAGAGAGCTCACAATTAAAGCAAACGATGAGAGAACTTGATCCTGGTAAAAAAGAAGAACATTCTCCCGAATTTAAATCGCCAACTCTTTCTAATATCAGACCTGGCGATTTTTATTTTTCAAAACTCTTAAAATCCCAAGCAGAAGTTTTGAAGGTAAATGAGCGAAAAAAGGAAGTTCAAATAAAAAGCAAGAATCTCACTCTTTGGTGCCCCGTCGAAACGCTGGGGATTCTTAAAGAGCTTCATGTCCGAGAGATTAATGTAAAGATTAAAAGAGAAGTACTGGGGAAAATAGAGCTCGACTGCAGAGGAATGAGGCTTGAAGAATTTGAAAATGCCGTGGAGAGATCTCTAGGTGAATTATTAACCGGCGATATCCCATTTTTAAAAATTATCCACGGTCATGGTGAAGGTATTCTAAAAAAGTGGATCAGAAATCATCTTAAAAACAACCCTGACTTTGAGGGTAGACCCGATGATCAAAATGATGGAATAACGAGGATTGATTTAAAAAAGGTTAATTAATTGGTGTTCCAATTCTCCATGGCCTAAATTTGAATGGATGCTCTCCTCCGGGGAAAATCATCGAAAACCACACAAATAGGGCCTTTCCTTTAATTACCTCTCTAGGAACAAAACCCCAGAATCTAGAATCAGAACTATAATCACGATTATCCCCCATAACAAAGTAATGTCCTGGAGGAACGGTCTTTTTACTAAAATTTGTCTGATAAAAGGCATCTGCATCTAATTGAATAGTGTGCTCTGCCTCTCCCGTTTTTGCCTTATAAAAACGAAAGTTATAAACCTTAAATTTATCATCCATATCATCCATATAATCTTTTCCAGAAATTTCCTGAGCATTTATAGGATTTCCATTTACATAGATAACTTTATCCCTCATTTCTAAGATGTCTCCGGGGAGACCTACGACTCTTTTAATGTAATTAATGCTTTTGTCTCTAGGATATTTAAAGACAATAACATCTCCTCTTTCTGGATCACTTTTACCAAAAAAATATTTAGGGCTAGAGTCAAAGCCAAAAAGATTAATATCAGTGAAGGGAATTTTAACCCCATAGGATAGTTTATTAACCAGAATAAAATCCCCAATCATTAAAGTTGGAATCATGGAGCCTGAAGGTATTCTAAAGGGCTCAGCGATAGTAGAGCGAAAAACTAAAACGAGTAAAATAATAAATGAGATCGACTTTGTCTCTTTGATAAATTTTTCTTTTTTAGTCATTGCAAGTTCTTTTTCACTACCTGACATTTTTATTTCCTTACGATTTAGTAACCCTGCGCGCTAGAGGACTGATTTTCCTATAGTAGTAATCTATAACCTTTTTGGCCAAAAAAGATGATTTAACATACCACTTTTTCACATTTATGTTCATAACACAGATGGAAATTCCTTTTCCCAGTGATTTAAGTTTAGGTCTGGCAAATACCGTAATCCAATCCCTCTTTCCAAAAGGATCGCCACCAGTAATGCTTCCTGTTTTTCCGCCAATGAATAGATTCTTTTTCAAAAATCTATTCAAATTTCGAAAACCTCCACGGGCCGTTCCTCCTTTGATAGTCATTTTCATCATCTCTTCTAAATCTCGAGAGACCTGGGCCTTAAGAACTCTATGTACCTTTGGAATATTATTCCAAATAGTCTCTCTTTTTTTTATGTCATAAATTCGAGAGACAATTCGTGGGTAGGTCAAGACTCCCTCATTGGCCACCACTGAGCTAAGTAAGGCCCCATGTATGGGGGAGATAAGTGTTTCCTTATTAAAACCGGTGGCCAGTTCGGCCATATGATAGTTGTCTTTTGGGCGATTAAACTTAGATATAGATAGTGGGATCTCTTCCATTAACTTAGAATTAAAACCAAAATCTATCGCCTTTTTATAAATTCCTTCGGAGGTCAAATGATTAATTGCTGCCCTGCCAAACACGACATTATTAGACCTTGCAAAGGCCCTCTTAAGTGAGGTTTTCCGATCCCATCTAGTTCTTCTATTTCGTAATTGATATTTGTAAAGAGTTGATCTTTTCCCTCGATATCTAAAAGAAGTTTCATCTTTAATATTGGGGCGCTCTAATAGAGAGGCCGATGTTATAATTTTAAACAAGCTAGCAGAGGGATGACTGCCGGAAAAAACAATTTTATTATTAAAGGAGTGAGTTTTCTTTTCATACCCAACTGCACTTAAAATCGCCCCTGATTCATTGTCTAAAACTATTATGGCCGAATAATCCGAGCGATATCTCTTAAGTAGCTTTCTTATATATCCGTCTAACTCAAAGTTTAGGGTATAATCGACTTTAAATTGTTCTTCTAAAATTTTAAGCGTCTTGGGAAATTGGCCTTTACCAATAATATTTTCACTTAATTCATCTTTTATAATTTTAAAACGGCCAATTTTAATTTCACGATCAATTTCTTGGTATTTGTTATAGGTCCAAAATCCCAAACCAAAAAAAAGCAAGATGATGAAAGTTAATTTAACAAGTTTCATCCTTGATACCCTTTGCCAATCACAAAAAATTCTTTACTGACAGACCTCGTAGATTTTGGCCTAAAGTAATTAAATGATTTAAAAAGTTTTTTATTATTTTTTAAAAATATTTGAGCATCATTGCCGTCAAAGACTTTAATAACAAAATTTCCATCCTTATTTAAAAAAGTCGGTAATATTTTAAAAACTTTTTCAACCAAAGCAAGAGATCTATCTTGGTCAACCGATTTTATTCCCGTTGTATCTGGGGCCATATCTGAAAGGATTACATCAAATTTTTGATCTACACCAAGCTCACTTATATCTTCTATATCAAATGCATCCTTTTTAAAAAGATCTACATTTGATATATTTATTATCTTTTTATTCACTTCTTTAATATCTATGCCAATAACTTTTTTAACTTTTTCAGCAGTATATTGGATCCATGATCCTGGGTAATAACCAAGATCAAAAACTATATCACTTTTTTTTAAGACCTTAAATTTCTTGTCAATTTCTTCTAGCTTATAAACACTTCGAGCAAGGAACTGCTCTTTTTTTGCCTTTTTGAAATAATGATCTTTTACTTTAAATCCCATTTTATTTTAGCAGTCCTTTTAGCAGTTCAAAGTGCTCTTCTCTACACCAAAGCATAGGAGAATCTGATTTTTTACTTTCCAATGTTTCAATCTTTCCATCTCGTCCATAGAGGTAGATACCCCTAGTGTAACAATTAATTGTTCCGGCCGCGATATCCCATATGTGTTTGGGTCTTTTAGTAATGACAAAATCACATCCACCACTGGCCAAAATCCCTAATTTAAAAGCAATACTGCCTTTTGGAGCAATCACAAAGGGCCCCGAATCAAAACCTGCGTAAAGTCCTCGGTCCCACTCGCTTCTAGAGACCAGACCCAATAACTTCCCTTTCGGTGTATTTGGTGCCATTTGAAATATCTCATCAGAATAAATTGAAAGTCCGGTAAAAGGATTATAGATCCAACCCCATCCTTCACTAATTTTGCCTGTTTTCATTAAGGCCAAAGAGAGAGAACATTCCGGAAAGCCCTCTAATAATCCTCGAGTTCCATCAATAGGATCTAAGATAGAGGCCGGAAATAGCAATTTATCATGATCTTCTTCGCTAAAATAATTGTAATCAGCGGTCTTATCAAAGGCCGCTAATTCGGCCTTAACCGTTTTACAAATGAAATAGTCCACTTCTGTAACCACAGTATTATCTGCTTTTTTATCAACTTTTAAATTTTCAAATAGCTTTTCCGTCTGGAAAAAATCTATAATTTTTTGTTTTATTCTTTCTTTTATTTCAATTGTTAACATCTTATTCCTTCTCTAATTTTGGATTATTTTAATAAATATTTTCACTCTCTCTTCAAAATGAGAATCTAAAAGGCAGATTAATATATAACAAAGATAAATCATATTTCTAGAAGATCTAAGACGACTTATCTTCTGGAATAGGAACTCAAGTGGTATCAAACTTAAAAATACAATCGGCCACATATAAGAATATTGCTTAAAACCACCCATGTTAAATACATAATCAAAAGCTAGATATAAAGAGATAAAAAAGATCAATTCTTTAAATTTATTCAAATTAAAGTGAAACTGTTTTAAATAATAAGTATTTTTAAAAATTATTTTCAAAGTCAAAATAAAAAAACCTATTATGGAAAGAGCAAAAAATCCTTTCCGTACTACAAGCTCATATAAATCTCTAAGTATTGGTGCACTCGATCCTTGAAAGGGTGTTACATTTAATGACGAATCTATAATTAAAACACTAATCAACAGCACATAGCCAAAAGCTGAGTATTTTAAAAATTGCTTCCTAAACCACAACGTATTGGACTTGAAAAGGCCGAAATAAAAAAGTGGAATTTGCACCAACATCAAATAAAACATTGACGAATTAAACAAGGCCCCTAAGAAGGTAATCAGCCCTAAAAATAATCCTGTCCTATAAGACAGGGCCCTGGTGGCCCATAGCATGACCCATACCCAAATAAGCAGATAAGTTGAAAAAATTGTGGCGCCCAGATCGCTCATCAAAATAGTTGAATATTTCCAAGATGAGAGAAGAGCAAATACTCCTAAAAGCGATAATCTTCGGGAAAAAAAGAATCTAAGAAGGGCATAAAAAGTTACGAGAAAAGTACCTAAAAATATTAAATAGAAAAAGGTTGAAACGGCCAAATTATAAAGACGAAAATCTTTCATAAAAGGATGAAAATTAACCTGTAGAAAGCTCCAAAAGAGAGAGGAAATCTTTCCCTCTGGGTCAATCAGAAACTTTAATTCCTCGATACTCTCAACTGCTGGGATCATGGGCATGGAGAAAATAAACATAACAAAAGTAAGGGTCAAAAGGGTTTTCTCAAAAGAATCTAAATATTTAAATTCGGTAAAATTTGTAGTCACCGATTCTTTAATAATTTTCCCTCTCGTAGGCCAAGAGAAAAAGGCCCCTATCAGGGCCCATGTTACCCAATACATATTATTAATCCACTTTAAGGGAAATAGATTTAAAAAATTAAAATAAATTATAAATAGAGATAACCCCAAAAATAATCGATAAATAATACGATCCATATTGGAATTAACTCTAAAAAATATTTTAAGCCGATAATCCACTTCTTTGCCTAAAAGAAACCACTGTCCAACGAGGAACAAGAGATAAAAACACATCATGGGAAAAGCAAAAGATTGATCAAAAGGGATATATTTGAGGGTATAGACTGGTACAAAGAGAAAAGAAAAATAGCCTATCAAACGATAGAAAAAAAACTTATATTTTTCTGACCAACTCCACGTGTTATATCTAGCCGTAATTTCCATAAATCCAAACTTCAGTTAACTGATTTAAAAGCCTTTATAACGGCTTTTACTCTTTTTGTCGGGTAATTACTTCCTCCCTGCGACGCACTACGCCCTAGTGCTATGCTTATATTATTAAAAATTTGCGGAGGTAAGGCAATTGGGCATCAGCTTTGGATCTATTAACACAGGGCTACCCAAAAATATCGTTGAGCAAATTGTTGCCGCAGAAAAAATTCCTATCCAAAAAATGCAGGTTAAGAAGACCAAAATTAAAGAAAAAGAGGGGCTTCTTAATGAGTTAAAAGGATATGTGCAAAATCTCCGTACCAAAGTAAACAAAAACCGTAATTATCGAGATTTTGGTGAAATAAAAGTTTCTACCAACGAAGATATCGTTTCTGTCATGGCCGATAAGAAAATGGCAAAACCAGGTGAGTTTCGATTTGAAGTAAAAAGAATGGCCCAAAAATCATCCGCCCTAACTTCAGGCTTTCCCGATAGTGATAAAAGTTATGTTGGTGTTGGTTTTATAGAATACTATCTCCCCGATGGGGAAAACTATTCCATGTTCATTGATACAAATGATGCCACTTTAGATGGGGTTGCCAAACTAATCAATGATGACAGAGGTAATGGCCTACATGCGACTGTAATAAATGATGGAACCGATACTAAGCTTCCTTGGAGAATTCTTATTTCCCTGGATGATATGGGTGATCAAAAAGCTGCCAAATTTCCTTATATTTATTTAGTTGATGGAGAAGAAGATCTCTACATTGATAAAGAAAGAAAAGCACATGATGCGATTGTAAAGCTTGATGGCTTTGAAATTGAGACTCCAAATAATCATATAACTAATTTAATTCCGGGATTAACAATTGACTTAAATCGGGCAGAAGAGGGCAAAGAATTTTCCATCAAAATTTCTCAAGATACCGACAAGGCCGGATTAAAAATCCTTGGATTCGTAAAAGAAATCAACAATATTTTAAAATTTATTAATGTGCAAAATTCGATGGACGAAAATACTGATACGACTAGAACCCTTGGTGGAGATTCAATGCTACGGGCCCTTGAGAGTAAAGTTCGCCGAACTATCTTCACGCCCATAAAAACAAGTAAAGGCAATATCCGAATAAGCTCTCTTGGTATCACTTTTCAAAAAAATGGTCTCTTAAAAGTAGATAAAAATAAATTTTTCTCAGAGTTAAACTCAGACTTTAACAAAACCTCTGAAATCCTTTATGGCTTCTTTAATAACAAAGGAGATAAGACTTCAGGTTTTATCGATAATATACATTCATTTGCCGATCAATCTCTCAAATTCCCTTATGGCCCTCTCGCCCTTAAAAAACAAACGCTCAGACAAAATATCGATCAAATTAATCGTAGCATTCAAAATAAAGAGCGAATAATTTCTCATAAAGAAAAAAATATAAGAAATCGTTTTGCCCGCCTAGAAAGACAAATATCCAATCTTAAAGGCCAAGGTGCAGGCCTTGCGGCACTTGGGGTCAATACTGGGTCAGGGCCAAAGCTTGGATAAAGGAGTCTATAAGTGAATTATGGTTTAGGGGCCTATAAAAAAACTTCTATCAATACTGCTAGAAAAGAAGAGATCCTTTTAATGCTTTATGAAGCTGCTGTTAAATTTTGCAAAAAAGGGATTGAGGCCATCGAGAATAAAGATATCGCAAAAAAAGGTGAGTGCATTGGAAAACTTCAAGATATCGTCATGGAGTTAAATAATTCTCTTGATCATAAAGTAGGTGGAAAAATAGCTGATGAGCTGTCGTCTCTATATGACTATATTTTTTACTCTTCAACACAGGCAAATATAAATATGGATACAAAACCACTCCAAGACTCACTGAAGGTTTTAATCACCTTACAGGAGGGATGGGTTGAGGCCGTCAAATCAATAAAAAAAGTCATTTGAGAAGGCAAAATAATGAGTAAAAAACTTAAACAAGAATTTTTAGAAGAGCTCTCTGCATATTTAAGATATTTAAATCATCTTTTAACTAGTTCACTTAAAATTAAAGCATTAACTGATATTAGAGATCTCGAGAATCTAGATCTTGCTATTGATAATCGAGAACGATTAATTAAAATCATACAAGTTTATAAGGCCAAGATTGGAACAAAGCTGGATAAAAAAGATCGGTTAAATCTAGGTCCTGATTTTTTTCACAACTTTGAAAAAGTTGAAAAAGATATCCAAATATTCTTTGGATTTATTAAAAAAATTGATGAGCAAGCAATTTCCGGACTAAACCAAGAAAAAAATGAAATGGCCAAACAGGCCTCATCTTTTTCCAAAATAAAATCATATCTGAAGGCCATTTAAATCAACTTTTGACACTAAATTTCCCTCATGGTCAAATAATAGAATATTAGACCACTACCGTGAGGGCCAAATTATGCCTCTTCCTTTTATTCATTCATATGAAACCGAAATGACTAAAACCAATTTGAAAGTTCCCGTCATAAATGGAATTCATCTGCATTCTATTTATGATCCAGAAAGAGAGTCTCGGGATCTTCTAAAAGAAAATCTAGGAATGATCAGTACCAAGAAAACCATTTTAGTTTTCGGTCTTGGATTTGCTTATCATCTCAAGGAACTAGTGAATTATTTAAAAAACCACTGGGGCAAAGATTTTCTAATCGCAGTAGTTGAACCTCTCGATCAAACGGTTAGCGAATGCGACAAGCTAGGTCTCTTGCCGCCTGAAAATGTCCTGATCTTTTCAGGCATGGAAATAAAAGAGTTATATGCCAATACATCCTTTACAAATTTTTTATTAAAAAGACCCGGGATCTTACCTCATCCATCGTCTCTAAGCTTTTTTAATGATTATTTCAAAGAGCTCATGTCACAAAGGGCAACAAAAGATCTTGGTAGTATCATCGAGCTTGTTAACTCCCCTGAAATTAAAAAATATTTATCAGACTTTTCCCCAAGCTCATCATTGGATCATTTTCTAAAGACCGATTTAATAGAAAAACCAATTTTAAATGACCCCAACGATTTTTTATTCCATGCCTTAAAAGAGCTCAATTTGGAGAGAGTATAAATGAAAAATATTCTAATTCTCGGTTTAGATAGCGCCGAATACTTATTTACTCTAGGTCGGTTGATTAAAAGCATGCCAGATCAAAAAATAAGTTTATTGATTCTAGATAAAGAAATAAATGCTGCCGGCCTAATTCCCGGAGTAGATGAGATTTACACTATTGAATCTAACAAAATTTGTGGCCATTTAAAAAATGAATTGTTCTCTGATGCCTTGGCGATAAACCTTTTAAGCGAAAGCTTAGCGAAGGTTGAGCAAAAAACGTGGGATAAGATTATTAATTTTGGGACAACTGAATTTGGGAGATATCTCTCAAGCTATCTATGCCTTAAACATCCTGAAAGCTCTTTTATTGGGTATAGATACGATAGAGCTGGCGAGCTTATTCCTATTGACCCATGGCATACCCTTTCATATGCCTTGAGAGATTATAAATTTTATCCATTAAATGAACTAGAAGTCTCCCATCTAAGTCTTGAAACTACTTTACAATTATCTTCTATCGCCAAAAATGAAGAACAGGGTGATATAAAAGTAGGGATTCAAATACCACGTTTTACTGATGACAAAAATTTATCCTTTAAAACCCTCATCGAATTTATAGATATTTTAAAAACTGACTTGAATTATTTCCCCATTCTACTTTTTGATCCGGCCGATTCAAATGATGAATATGCTGGAAAAATTAATAGATACTTTGATAATGAATTAGAAATTATAAGTACCAACTATTTAAACCTTACTAAAGTATTGCCTCTGCTTGATTCGCTTATAACCATTAAGTCCAATTTAAAAAATTTGGCCCAGCAAATGGGGATCCCCGTAATTGAGATCATTTGCGGAGAAGAGCAACTCGGTGTCACGTGGGCCCCCGGTGAAAGAGATATCACTGTAATCAGCATGGATAGAATAAAAGGGGAAGATCTATATAATGTTTTAACCCAGCAATTTGAGCTTATCGATCCAGAGCTAAAGATCTATCATTCCCAGCAAGATTTAATCGGAGCACGTCCCATTCAGTTAATAGGTGATCGAATCCTCTCTCGAGATATATCTATTTCCATGTCACGCTATCTCATCGGCAAGTTATATTTAAATATATCCGAATCTAAAATATTAGATGAAATGATCCTGACACCAGTGGAATATCTCAATGAGTGGCAACTACAGGAAAAGAAATTTCTCGCTGAAGTCTCTAGAATAATTTTAAATTCTTTAAGACTCTTAAAGCAAATATCTGAAAGTGAGCAAAAAATAAATGAGTTTGTTGAATCCATTGATGAACTCATAAGTCTTGGAAAATCAAATAGCTTAGTTTCAATTCCTATTCTTCTTTTTAAATACCAGATAGATTTGATTCCTTCAAAAACAGAACTCGAATCAATTGAAAAATTAATTTTCAATTTAAAAGAGGGAGTTCAAATTGTAATCACTGTTTTAAAAGACTTAGAAAATGCTATATGGAATAAAAAGAAGCGGATCATCATTGAGAAGTCTATAAAAAATAAAACTCTAACTTTGTAATGGCCTTTTAAGAATATCTCGTTTTAAACTATTTAGTATGAACCAAATTACTATTGAAACTATCCCAACAAAAACCCAATTGTTTGAAGATGCACTAAGGGCCTGTCTATTTTCCATTGATGCTATTAAAGAAAAAACGAATGAGGCACTTCAAAGCTTTCATAAAAGTCAATTTGAAAAGTTTGATAAACAAATCCTTGAGATACTGGAAACGCTCGATGCTTTTGTCCGCCTTTCTTCAGTAATAAAAAACTCGCTTAGAGAAAATTATCATTTTTCCCTAAAAGATTTATCTCCCTTTATTAAGTTGCAATTTAACATACTCAATATTTTAAAGAAGATTGCTAAGGCCAGAAAAAGCAATGATCTAATTTTACTGCTTGATTTATTTGAATATGAGCTAGGAAATAACCTCAAAAAGTTTAAAATAGAGGTCTTACCTGCCTTTGCTCGGGCCTTAAATGACAATCCAACATTAATTAATTAAGATTAGCTTAATTAACCTCGAGAGGCTGGGGGCGTCATTTGAGTCTAAACACTATTTCATTCGTATTAAAACCAAGAGTAACTGCTGAATATTCTAGTATTCTTCCAAACCTCGCCAGATGGCTAGGCAAAAGAAAAAAGAAAATGCTCTTTGATATTAAAGATGAAAAAAGAGTTCTCAAGGCCCTAAAAAAGATACCTCCCCGACTAGAGTTTGTAGAAGAGGCACAGATCCATACAGAATCGGACCTCATTATCTCTCTAGGTGGTGATGGAACACTTCTCGGGGCCTGCCGAAAGACACATAAACAAGGACCTCCCATTTTTGGCGTCAACCTAGGTAAATTAGGTTTTATAACTGAATTTTCTCAATTTGATTTTTATGAAGCTTTAGAGGCCACAATTACGGGGAAATTTGAAACCATAAAAATGCCCCTTTTTAGAGTTGAGGTCTTTGAAAAAAATAAGGCCATCTTTAAAAGTTATTTTATGAATGATGCTGTTATTAATAAGATAGATATCTCACGAATTTTCACCCTTAATATTGAGGCCAATGATCAGCAAATTTACAGTGTTTCAGGAGATGGTATTATTGTCAGCTCTCCTATCGGTTCAACTGCCTATTCTCTTGCTGCCGGAGGCCCAATCATTCACCCAGCGGTAAAATCATTAGTCCTTACGCCTATTTGCCCTCATAGCTTAACTAAAAGGCCCATTGTACTACCTGATAATTCAACTATTTGTTTAAAAATCTATCCTACCAATGGGCAAGTCCATCTCACTTTAGATGGACAAGAGGTGATTGAAATTACCAACAAACATAATATCAAAGTAAAAAAGAGCTCGGGCCTTTCTGCAAGACTTATAAAAAACCCTGAACGATCGTATTTTCGAACTCTTAAAGAAAAATTCGCCCAGGGGAAGGTAAGTATTAAGTAATTTCCATAAACTTAAGGTCTGGGCCCTCAATAAGTAGATATTTATTTGATACAGGAGGAAGACCTATGTTTATATATCGTCCATTCTCCCCAAGAGGATAATCATCTAAGACATGGCTATGGCCACATATTAAATAGTCACATTTATTTTTTGTCCAAAAATCTCTAGCAAATTTCCTAAATTTTTCTTTAATCAATTTTTGTCCAGAGGTATCTCCAAACTTGGAATCATTATATTTACGAGAGTTTCCTGACATTAAAGAGCCTATTTTTTGTAATAAAAAAAATGACGCTAATTTATTTATAATAAGGCCCGATAAAGGATTTCTTAAAAGATACTTTAAAAAAACATAACCAAAATTTCCTGATTGAATATCATCACCATGACAAAAATAAAAACTCTTACCATTTAATTCTTTTCTAAAGGCCTCTCGGTGATAAAAAAACTTATCCGCTGGAATATTTCTCATCTCTAAATATTTTAAAAATAGTCCTTCCAGATGAAAATCATGATTCCCCTCCAGGTAGTGTACTGATCCACCATTTTTTAAATACTCTGCTAAACGATTGAAAAATTCGGGGAATTTTTCAAAGTACTCCAAATGATTTCCTATCATAAGATCAAAAATATCTCCCAGGAAATACCAGGTGGAACTCTCCAACACTTCTTTCTGAGATAAAAAGGAAAGAAAAAGCCTATAGGACTTCGTCTCAGGGCCTTTAATATGAATATCAGAAATTACTGCACTGTTCATCTCCTCCTTATAGAAGGTAGAGAGCAAATAATCAACCAAAAGGGGGGGAGTTTTCAGCTTTTGAAACTATAATAATTTTAAAACCAAGGCGGAATTTAGATTGGCCTGAGCTAGGGCCGCTTGGGAATAATTCTGTAAAATCTTGGCCTTGAGAAGAGTACTTATAGAGTTTGCATAATCCACATCTTCAATGATGGCACGAGCATCTTCTTTATGAAAAATCATAGTGTCTAAGTGGGAAGAGGCAAACCCCAGTCTTGCTTGGATTGCCCCTAAATAGGCCCTTTGACTTGATACTCTGGAAAGGGCGGTATCGACTTGTTCTAAAGTATCCCTTGAATCATCAAGATAATAAATCCCCTGGTCTCCAATCTTTAAGGCCTTAGTGGTAGTATTGATCCTTTCATTTTTTAAAGTAATGATATTACTTTTTCCTCTATTTGGGCCCACTTGAAAGTCTAAATTTTTGGCCTGTCCATTGAGCAGAGGAATTCCATTATAGAAAGTTTGATGCGAAATTCGATTTATTTCCTTTCTCAGTTGTTTGTATTCAATATCTATTAGTCTTGCGTCCTCATCTCTCGTGGATCTACTTCCATTTTCCAGAACTAACTCCCGCATCCTAATTAAAATATTTTGGATTTCATTTAAGGCCCCTTCTGAGGTTTGCACCAGTGATAAGGCATCATTAGTATTTTTTTTGGCCTGCTTTAGGCCCATAACATCGGCATTTATTTTAGAGGCAATAGCGGCGCCAGCAGCATCATCTCCAGCATAAATAATTCTTTTACCCGAAGAAATTTTCATGGACTCATCACCAATAGTTTTTGAATGCTTATTGATATTGTTGGCAATTGCCATTGTATTGCTTGAGAGTCTTAGGCCCATAGTTCTCCACTATAAAAGTCAAGTACTAGACCTATCGACAAGAAACTTGACTGCCTTAGTCGATTAAATAAAATTTAGGGGATTAGGACTTACCTTGAAGCTTTTTAATGAGATTAGTGGTGGAATGACCATCTTTAAAGGCAAGAGAATAGACTTCTCCCCCCGCGGCCTGAACAAACTCAGCGCCTACAATATCTTTAATTTCCCAATCTCCACCTTTTACCAAGATATCAGGGGATAGTGCCTCAATGAGCTCAAGTGGAGTAGATTCATCAAAAATTTCCACAAAATCTACTGCTTTTAGGCCCTCAAGCATGAATTTTCTATTTTTCTCATTATTGATAGGCCTATCTGGGCCCTTAAGCTTTTTAACTGAATTATCTGAATTAAGGCCTATAACTAAAAAATCACCTAGCTCTCTGGCCGCGGCCAAATAGCCTACATGTCCTGGATGAAGAATATCAAAGCAACCGTTGGTAAAAACAATTTTTTTACCTTCCGCGGACTTTAAAAATTTTTGGGCCTGTTCAGATAACATCTACTTCTTATAAATTTCAGATTCGGAAAGCCTATTTTGGAAATTGGAAAGAAGAGGAAGTCCTAAAAGAGCAAGGGATAGTAAGGTTACTAATGCCCGGGGAAAAGAATTTGCTAAAAAAGGTCTCTTTCCATTTTCCAACTTGAGTTCCAAACCCATTAAGGATTTACCTATAGTTGAGGTTAAATCCAAGATTGAAAAATAGATGAGAAAATACAGGGAGAAGATCCCAAAAGTAAATAGAATTATTTCATGAGTTTCTAGAATAGAGATAAGTACTTGAATATTGAGATCGGCCCCATACACCAGGGTAAATACCGTGAAGCTCGTTACGAGTAAAACCACTATAAGGTCGATTAAAAAGGCCAAAATTCGCTCTCGATAATCTGCTTGTAGCAGAACTTTTTCTTCCTTAACTTTTTTTATCGGTTCTTTAAAAGGGGTTCTTAGATTCTGAGTTGGTGTATAAGCTCTAGGCCTTGGACTGGGTCTGAAATTTCTTACTTCAGTTTCTTTTTTATGATGAAAACCAAGTCCCTTAGTGATTGGTTTAAAGGAGAAGTCATCTAGATCTAAATCTTGATCCAATGTTGGTGGCTTTTTCTGTGTATGTTGTTTTTGTGGAGTCCGTTCCATTATTAAAGTGTTTCACAAAATTAACTCTCCGCCAATAGACTAATTGGGCATCTTGGCAAAAAGCCAACCTGAACAAACACTGACAGCGGTAGGTGTTTTTAAAATATAGGAAGGTAAATTGATAAAAGAGACGTTCTTATGAGTACTTAGGGCCTCTTCTTCTGCTGCTGATAGACCTCCTTCAGGCCCTATAACCATTAACACGCGATCTGATGCTGTTATTTCTAATGTCTTTTTAACAGGAAAATTCTGGTGAGAACAAAAATAAAAGACTCTATCATAAGAAGAAAATAATTCAGTAAGGTTTTTAAAATTTATAAGATCTTTAATATCTAGAAAAAATGGATTGTTTGATTGTATAAGGGAGCTTTCAATTAATTTATTTAATCGATCATTTTTTTTAGGTGTAAATTGAGAGTACTCCATTTGCACTGGAATAATACTCCCAAGTCCTATCTCACAGGCCGCTCGTACACTATCTTCAAAAGCATCTTTTTTGGGTATTCCTAATGCTAGATCAAATCTTTTGGTGTTAGAAAAATACTCAACATTTTTAACGGTAAGAGTAATCTTTTTATCTTCAATACTTTTAACAAGCCCTATAATCTGCGTACCATTTCCATCAAGAACCATTAACTTTTCGTTAGCTCTTATCCTCACTACTGTTATCAAATGGCGAGCATTACTTCCTTCAATGATTATTTCATCTACTTTTTTATCACCGATATCTGCAATGAAAACGGCCCTCATGAAATTGCCTCAAATAAAATAGCACACCAATCACCGATAAATTCTGTTTTTATTTTCTCCAACTTTTTCTCTGAGTCAAAGTTTGCTAAAAAACCTTCCTCCTGATTTTTTAAAAGGCCTGAGACAATTAGTTTGCCTCCCTTTTTTAAGCTAGAAATTATGACCTCACTTTCCTTAAGCAGTATATTTTCCAAAATATTAGCATAGACCAAGTCAAATCCCTCTGACGGTTTAAAGCGATCACGAGCGATAAGACTAGAGCCATGTAATCTATCATCGTTGAAGTTTAGGTAGAGATTTTTCTTACAATTATCCAAGGCCTCTCTATCTACATCGCAAAACAAGACATTGGTATAAGTCAGTTTTAAAGTTGCCACGCCTAAAATACCTGAGCCGCAACCAAAATCCAGACAACTTGCAGGTTTAAAACCACTTTTAAAAAGATCCGTGAACATTTTCAAGCAGAGAAAAGTTGTTTCATGAGTCCCAGTGCCAAAGCCCATTCCCGGATAGATGTAGATACAATCATCTTCTCTGATAAATTCTTTGTCTTCTTCTAATATCGGTATGATTTTTAACTCTGGAGAAACCACGATAGGTTTATAAAATTGTTTCCATTTTTTATTCCAATCATCCCAGGGATTTCGAGCAAGCTCGACTTTAAAACCTTTCTCTTCTAGATATCTTTTAAAATCTTCTGCTCCCTCACCAATAAAGTGATATTTTATTTTTTGAGATTTTCCTTCGAGTTTCTCAATAAGTTCTAGAGGGATTTCGGCCCCTAGATAGGCCTCTCTTCCCAGAATTTCATCAATCGACTCTTCATCTAAGTTGTATTCTTCTATCCCTTCACAGTTAAAGTCATCGAAGGCCTTTTGGTTAATTTCTATTAATTCCTCTTCCGTAGCGGAATTGAGTATAGCAATCACGGAAAAATAATATTTCTGATTCATTTTGTGCACTTATTTTTTATGTTTAAAAGAGGTAGAAAGCTTCCATTTGGCATTAACCCAACGTTGGCCAGACATTTTCTCCCAACCCAAGAAATCTTCGGATGCCACAGGTTTATATAAGAATAATCAACATTAGCAAGAGCTTGTGCTTTTTTATAAAGGTCAGATCTTTTTTCAGGACTGCTCTCACTTTCCGCCAAGAATAAAAGAGAATCCATTTTCTTATTAATATATCGTCCTCTATTCCCTCCTTTAGGGGGAATACTTTCACTGTGGAAAACAAAATTTAACATATCAGGGCCTGTAAACCCCATCCACTGCCCAAGAATTATGTCATAGTTCCCGGTCTTAAAATTACGCATAAAGGTTCCCCACTCTTGAGAAGTAAGTTTTACCTTTATCCCATTTTTTTCAAATATGCTTTTAATGATCTTAACCAATTCGATGGTTGCCATATTATTGTTGGTTTTCCAGTCGATAGTAAAAACTGCTCCATCTTTTTGGTAAAGGCCATCGCTATTTAAAGTAAACCCTTCAGCTTCAATTAAGGCCTTTGCCTCTTGAGGTGAAAACTGATCAATCGGAAGACTTTCATAAAGTGATAAAAAAGCTGGTGAAAATAGTCCCCCGGCCAAAATGGCCTGGCCTTTTAACTTGAATTTCAAAATATCTTTCCGTGGAATGAGAAGAGATAGGGCCTTCCTTATATTTTTTATTTTTAAGTATTTTTTTGAATGATTTATACTTAGATATTTGTAGTTAGAGCTAGAACTTTCCCAAAATTTTAAATTATTTTGGGAGTTTTTCAACCAATTCAATTTTCTAGGAGAAATAGAGGCCAATGAGAGATCAATTTCTCCATTTATAAGTTTTAGCGCCAAGGTTGTTTCATCTTTTACTATTTTAAAATTAAGTTCAGGAAGATATTTATTAAACACCGGTTTTAAAATCAACTCTAAAGGCCTTGCTAGACTAATACGATAAGGTCCGGCCCCGGTAATATTTCCGATATGATGATCTCGACCTTTTTGATACTTTATAATTTTAAGCAGAGAGAGATTTGATAAATTTTCCTGATCAAATTTTTTATAAATCAACTTTACTTTATATTTTCCTAGGATTTCCACTTTAATGATCTTTAAAAAGGCAAACCTGAAAATAGATTTGATCGCTGGGTCCGTCGAAAAATATTTAACCGATTTTTTAACATCTTTTGCGCTAACTTCTTCTCCATCCCAAAATCTTTCACCTTTTTTTAAAACAAAGGTAATTTCATGCCTACCTGCGATTACTTCCTCACGATAGCTCTCACAAAGCCTGCACTCAAATTCCATATTAGAATTAAAATCTGTAAGAGTCGTATGAACCAAGCGATTTATATTTTGCGAATTTCCATCCGTTGAAAAAAATGGATCCAAATTAGTCGGCCTTGCCGAGAGAGCAATTCGCACGCCTTGGGCATAGGTAACTTGGGTAAGAAGAAATATTAAAAGGAAAAACTTCATGAAGCTCAATTTAGCACGAAACTTTACAAATCTTAAGCTAAGATTATGATATGACCTTAAACTGCATCACTCATAACAAAAGTAGGGCGACAGGTAGTTGCCAGATTTGTGATAAAACCTTTTGCAGTGAATGCTTAGAGAATTATCGAGGCCTACTCCTTTGCTCGGGGCATCATCTCTTGGCACAAAAATCCTGCTGGATTTCTATTAAATCGGTGAGACTTTCCAGTGAAAACCCCAAAAAGGGCCTTATGCTTCAAGAAATTAAGGAGAAACTATGGGAAGAGATGAGTCTTCCCGCTTATATCATTACCCACTATCGTCTAAATTTAGAGTTAGATATTATTGAATCTCATATGGACTTATATGTCCGCCGAGAAGATCAAAACTTCTTTAAAGAAAAATTAAAGGATCAGGCCTAGGCCTGATCCCCTCTACCGGTTATTACTCGGGTTTTTTCCCCTTCTTCGCGTCTTAGATAACTTGGTCTATCAAGTTCTTCTTCATTAAATTTAATAAATCCAAGTTTTTCAGCAATAGATTTACCTTTAGACATATCCATACGACCAGTGAAGTTTTCTTGCTCTCTTGTCGGCTCGATGTAGGTGCCATTTAAATTTTGGTTTCCAAGACTGTCACTGTTTCTCATGGAAGTAGTTGTTACTCGATCTTGTCCTCCAAGTCCTGTCGCGATGACGGTAACTTTTAGATCATCTTCCATGTCATTATCAATAACAGTTCCAAAGATAATTTCTGCTTCCTCATCGGCCGCTTCCATAATTAGGGTAACTGCTTCATTAGCTTCATGCATTGAGAGATCTTCACTTCCGGTAATATTAATAATAATTCCGGTGGCCCCATCGATACTCACATCTTCCAGAAGAGGTGAGCTAATCGCTTCGGTTGCCGCTTTAATAGCACGATCAGGCCCTTGAGCAACCCCTGTTCCCATAAGTGAAAGACCTTTATTGGCCATAACAGTAGCAACATCAGCAAAGTCTGCATTGATGTGACCAATATTATTGATTAGATCAGAAATTCCTCTAACAGCATTTAAAAGGATCTCATCTGCTTTTTTAAAGGTATCAATTAAAGAGAGAGAATCTCCCGCTAGATATAACAGCCTTTGATTAGGAATTGAGATTAATGAATCAACATTTTCCTCTAAAACCATTATTCCGCTTTCCGCTTGTCTAAATCTTCTTTTTCCTTCAAATAAAAATGGCTTGGTCACAACCCCAACTGTTAAGGCCCCAAGTTCCTTGGCAAGCTTAGCGATTACTGGAGCTCCACCAGTTCCCGTTCCTCCTCCCATACCAGCGGTAACAAAAACCATATCCGCACCTTCTAAAGCTTCGGTAAGTTTTTCATATTCATCGAGTGCGGCCTTTCGTCCAACTTCAGGATTGGCCCCTGCTCCAAGTCCTTTAGTAACATCAACCCCAAGTTGAATTTTATTCGGTGCTAAGCTGACATCCAATGCCTGAATATCGGTATTGGCCACAATATATTCAACACCTTCAAGCCCAGATCGAATCATGGTGTTGACGGCATTACATCCACCTCCACCTACGCCTATAACTTTAATCTTAGCGCCAAATTTACTTTTCACCTTTTCACCATTTTTGGTAATTTCAAACATACTATGCCTCCTAAAAGATTTCTTTAATTACTGATTTGAGGGATTCTTTTATTTTCCCAATAAAATGCCCATGCCCACTAAAAAACTTATGTCTTTCTGGTGTTTTCGCCACACGTTTCTTAGCTAATTGTAAAAGCCCCATGACAGTAGCGTATTGAGGACTCTCCATACTTTTAGTTATCCCGCCAAAAGGAATTGGGTAACCTACTTTTGTTGGAAAATCGAGTAAGAATTCACTAAGAGCGGAAAGTCCCTTAATCATGGAACCTCCTCCGGTAAGCACAATGCCTCCGGCTATTTTATTAAGTGAATGTGAATCTTCCGCTACTTTTTTTATTAATTTAAATAATTCTTCAGCACGGGCGCCTAAAATATCTGACACCATTTTAAGTTCAACTTCTCTTGGTGCTGTTCCTGAAAGTCCTTGAATCTTAACTTTGGAGTTTTTATTTTGTTCGTCTTTTAAAACGCTGCCCGAATTGATCTTTAATTTTTCTGCCTCATGAAAAGGAATTTTTAAGGCCAGAGCAAGATCGTTGGTAAAATGATTTCCCCCAATGGGAATAATTTGGGAATGGGCCAGAGATCCTTCACGCCAGATAGCGATATCTGTCGTTCCCCCACCGATATCGACTAAGATAACTCCAAGCTCCTTCTCTTCTATCGTTAGAACTGCTTCTGAAGAGGCGATAGGTTGTAAGGTTATCTGGTTGGCGGTGATACCCGTCATCTCCACACATTTAATTAAATTTTGAATTAGTGAAATTTGACCAGTAACTACATGGACATTGGCCTCAAGACGAATTCCACACATACCAATGGGGTCTTTAATTCCCGGAACATTATCAACTTTAAACTCTCGAGGAATAACATGTAATATTTCTCGATCTGAGGGTAGGACGACTGCTTTAGCGGCCTCTATTACTTTATGAATATCTTCTAAAGTTACCTCTTCTCCTTTAATGGGCACGACTCCAGAGGAGTTAAAACTATAAATGTGTCCCCCGGCTATCCCCACCGTTGCGGAGTCAAATTCCATCCCGGCCATCAACCTCGCATCATCAACTGATTTTTTTATAGACTCTATGGTTTTTTCAATATTAACCACAGAGCCTTTTCTAAGTCCGTGCGAAGGTTGATTTCCTATGCCTAAAATTTCAAGGGAAGAATCCTCATTTTGGTGGGCAACTAAGGTGCAAACTTTAGTTGTTCCAACATCAAGGCCTACAATCAATTTTTTTCTATTCATGAGAGTCCTTTCTCATAAATGACAGAATCATTCTGTCTTGTTGATAAAGATCTTATCAATACTTTAAATTTTAAATTTTGTCTTTAAACTTGACAACAATTTTCTTGGAGTGAGTCAAATTGATGATGGAAGGCATACGTTTTTTAGACTGCATATATCTGACTATTTTTTGCAACTTCTTTATTTTTATATTCCAAGCATCCTCGCCAAAGAAAACGCTCGTAGCATTTCCTTTCATTGAAAAGATAATAGTCAACTCATTTGATTCATTAAGAATGACTTCAGCAAGCTTTGCTCTTAACTCTTTATTTAGGCCCATAACCACTCCAGTGATACTAAGCCTAATCTCTTCTTTTAAATTACCCACAGGAAGTGCTAAGAAAGGGAGCTCCTTTTTTATCTTTTTCTCTTCTTTTAGCAGAACCAGATAAGTGGGGTCATAGAGTCTGCCATTCTCAACTAATATGGCATCATAGGAATCAATGGCATTCCTCTTATAGATCTGAACCTTCATTAAGGGTTTAGGGCATTCGAGATTAAAGCCAATTATTTTTTTCAAAGGATCATAGTTAATCTGATAATTGGATAAAAAGTACTTATCCATTATCTTTTCATCACGAATATAGTCCTTGACGTCTTTTAGTGAACTATTTACCTCAAATATTTTCACCAACTTTAAAGTAAGGCTTCCGGCCGTCCTAGAAGGGCAGCTACCAAATGAAGTACGATATTTAATCGTCGCATTTGCAGTATTTATAAGACAAAAAATCAAAAATATATATTTCAAAGTTCAACTTCCCTATTAAACTTTATTCCATAATGGAGCTCTAATTCTATTTTAACCATTTCAAGGACATTTAAAACATCAAAATAATCTGCTTCGCCTATATTTTCTAAAAAATTGCCATGTTTTGAACTTACTCTAACATCTCCGAGGCCAAATCCTTTTAAACCAAGTAAATCAATAAATTTTCCCGCAGGGCCGCTCTCTGGATTTTTAAACATACAACCAAAGGTTTTAGCATCTAAAGGTTGAGAGCTATTTCTAAAAGCTAGGTAGTTTTTAATCTTTTCTGAAATTTCCTTACTTATGCCTTTATGGGACATTTCCACTTCAAATATCACCTCACCTTTTTTCAGGAAATTATTAGTGCGATAGGAGAAGGAACCATTGTTGATGACCTCCTTCCTTTCTCCCCCGGCAGGTGTGGCAATATGAACTGATTTTATCAAATTTCCAATCTCCCCCAATGAAGTTCCCGCATTCATAAAAACGGCCCCCCCAAGACTTGCAGGAATGCCCGTAAAAGATTCCCAGCCAAGAAGTCCAAACCTAATCGCATGAGAGGTTAATACATTTAAAGTAACCGAAGCGGGCAAAGGATAGACATCCCTTGGTGAGCTTAAAAGATCTCTATTAAAAGGAAAATCTAGTTTTAAATAAACATAATCAGGATTTGGATGAAGAACTTGATTGGCCCCAAGGCCTAAAACTCTATAAGAATGAGCATTTTGATTTAGTTTTTTAAGTGTTTCTTTTAAGGCCGAGATCGATCTGATGGTAATAAGATCGCCGAAGGCCTTTAATCTCATAGTGGATTTATTAGTTAAATCCTTATTTATCTCGACTTTAATATCCGAAATATTATTAAGCTCTAAAAGATTCAAAAATTACTCACAATCTGTCGGGCCCTCTTTCCAATGGAGCCGGCCCCTAAAACTAAAATAGTAACTTTTTCTTTAGAGTTTGGAATTAGATGCTCTTTTATATTATCTAACTTCTCTAACGGTGTAGCGAGTCCTGGGTAAGTCTTATTTATTTCACCAGCGAGTTTAACAGAATTGATTCCTGATATAGGGACTTCTCCTGCAGGATAAACTGGGCAGAGGATCATTTCATGGGCCCCATTAAAGCAATGAATAAATCTATCCCAACAATCTTTAGTTCTCGAAAATCTATGGGGCTCAAAGATTACTTTAAGCTTATCGGCCCCACGAGTTTCAACAACGGTTTTAATAGTTGAAGATATCTCAGTTGGATGGTGGGCATAATCATCAATGATCTCTACATTTGGCCCTTCATATAAAAGTTCAAATCTTCTTCCGACGCCTTTAAATTTAGCGATAGAGCCAGCTATTACATCTATATCAATATTTAAATTATAGGCGAGAGCAATGGCCCCGAGAGAATTGATTACATTGTGCTCTCCAGGAATATTGATGGTGATCTTAGTGGCAAACTCTCCTTTATAGAAGAGATCATACTGTGTTTTGAATTTAAAACTAACTATATTTTCTGCCCAAAAGTCAGGTTCTTTTTCCCCTACTTCTTTCATTCCAAAGGTCGTGTAGGGTTTTTTCATTCGACTTTTAAGTTTTTTAACCAAAGGATCATTTATATAAAGAGCACAAAGCCCATAAAAGGGAACTTTGTTGGCAAAATCTACAAAGGACTCAAAGAGTTTTTCTTTTGATCCATAAAAATCAAGGTGATCATTATCTATATTAGTAATTACAGACATAATCGGGGAGAGAAGCAAAAATGATCCATCGGATTCATCGGCCTCGGCCACGAGAAAATCTCCTTGGCCGACTTTGGCATTGCCTTCAAGATTTTCTACAATCCCGCCAATAATATAAGTAGGATCAAGCCCACCCTCTTGTAAGATGGTAGCGAGAAAACTGGTAGTCGTTGTTTTTCCATGGGTCCCGGCAACCGCCAGTCCTACTTTAAGGCGCATAAGTTCGGCCAGCATCTCGGCCCTTTTCATTAATGGAATATTTAATTCTTTGGCATAGGCCATTTCGGGATTTGTAAAATCAATGGCGGAGCTATAAACCACTAAGGTAGCATCCTTTATATTTTCTTTTGAATGTCCGATGAAAATTTCCGCCCCGGCCTTTTTTAACCTTTCAGTATTAACGGAAGAGTTAATATCAGAACCAGAGACGAAGTGTCCTAAAGAGATAAGGCATTCGGCGATTCCGCTCATGCCGATACCACCGATCCCAATAAAGTGTAATTTCACTTTTTTTTGCCCAGGAAACAATTTTTTCTCCTAATTTAACTCTCTGAATTACTCTTGCCGAATAAAAAGAAACTCTCGCCTTCTTTTCTCAGGTTTTCCTTTACCGCAGAAAGGATCAGTCCGACACCAAAAAAATTCGAGACGAGGCTTGACCCACCGTAGCTAATAAAAGGCAGATTCAATCCTTTGGTGGGAAGCAGGCCTAGGACTACACCCATATTTAATAAAGACTGAAGGCCGATAATAAAGATCACTGTGGAGGCCGCAATGAAGGCCCATCTATTTTTCATTCTCACTGCTATTTTAAGTCCTAAATATATAAAGGTAATAAATAGGCCTATCATTAGAGTAACGCCTACAAACCCTAGTTCTTCACCAATGACGCTGAATATAAAGTCGTTGTGGGCCTCTGGAAGATAGAATAATTTTTCATTACTATTGCCCAGGCCCTGGCCAAAAAATCCTCCATTCGCGAAAGCGAGAAATGATTGGATAATTTGAAATCCTGAGGTCTTGGGATGTTTCCAAGGATCTAAGTAAGTGAGAAGTCTCTCAATCCTATAGGCCTTTAAAAAAAGCAGGCCCGTTCCTATAATTATTCCCGAAGTAAAAATACCATAAAAATATTTGCGGGGAAAAGAAGATAGGTAGCAAACAAAGCTAATCACCAAAAAGCACACAAAAAAGGTTCCAAAGTCCGGTTGTCTAATCAAAATAAGTAGGGGGGCCGCTAGGGGAATAGCGTATTGTATTTTCTCCATTGATGTAAATTTAGAAAAATTCTCAAAATAGAGCATAGAACTTAAAACTAGGGTGTACTTTATTATCTCCCCTGGTTGTAAGCTAAGACCTAGGACATTGATCCAGCGATGTGCTCCCTTTACCTCTACGGCAAGGCCTGGAATAAGAGTCAAGGCCAAGACAATGATCCAAAAGAGGTGGATATAAACCCCGTATTTGACCCAAAAACTAAATTTAGAGCTTCCCACTAGCATGGCAAAAATTATTCCCACTATAATAAACGTTAATTGCCCAGAGAAAAAATAAGTAGAGCTGCCAAAATTTTCTTTAGCATAGATATAGCTAGCAGAATAAACCATGATGGCGCCAACAGATAATATTATTGCCAAGGTTATTAAAAACCATTTTGACAACTTGTTCATGTTGGTTACATTTAATGCCATAGGAAAATTATAACAGGAAACTAAAGTTGATAAACCAACTTTTTAAAGTAATTACCTCTTTCCACATAATCTCGGAAAAAATCCGATGCTGGATTTCCTGGAGAGAGAAGAATTACATCTCCAGTTCTCGATTTTTGATAGGCAAAAAGAACAGATTCTTCAAAAGAACCTACGATATAAGTTTGATTAAACTCACCTAAAGCGCGGTTTAATCTTTCTTTACACTCTCCCACGAGTACGATGACTCTGACATTTTTAACCATCTCATTAACATATGGGTCAAAATCGATATCTTCGTTCTCTTTTCCACCAGCGATTAGAATCACTTGCCTTTTAAAAGAATGGGTCGATTTTATCAACTCTTCCATCGTTTCGGCCTTAGAATCGTTATAAAAAGAAACCCCATTTTTTTCCATGAGGAATTCAAGACGGTGAGGAATTCCCGGAAATTTTTCAATACAAGACTGGATTGATTTGTCGGAAACATTCATCGCCTTTAAGGCGGTGACGGCAGCTAAAAGATTTTCTCGGTTATGTTGGCCTACTATTCTCATAGTGGTTACAACAAAGTCTGAATGATAATTTATATTGCAATTAATCCGCCGATTGTGAAAATGAGTCCCTTGAATTTCATTCATCACACCCATTTTTACGAAAGATTTTCTGGAGTACCAATATTTCTTACAATTAGCATTTCTAAAGAAAGCATTATTGGCCAATTTATCAAAATTGATCACTAAAATATCATCAGGTGAGAGTGTTTTAATAATTGATAATTTAGTTTCAATATATTCGCCAGCAGATTTAAAATGGATTTTAGAATAGTGCTCACCAATATTGGTAAAGACCACCATCTGAGGATGGAAATTCGTCAGGCATTTCATCTGCACAGCAGAGACTTCAACTACCACGTAGTCGATTTCATCTTGATTTGGAAGCATACAGTATTCGATAAAAGGAGCTTCTGAAGTTCCTCCCACGAAAACATTCTTACCTTCAAGTTTTAAAGCAAAGCCAATCATATGGGCCACAGTAGTTCTGCCAAAAGAGCCACAAACAGCTATGATTGGTTTTCTACACAATTTATTGGCCAGAGCAAATTCTGAATAAACTTCTTTCCCTGCTCTTCTGGCCATCTCTAGCTGGGGAAGTTCAGGGTTTACAGCGGGAGAATAAACGATTACGTCCGCTTCGAGAAAATCTTCCTCTCGATGTTCACCAAATACCATCTGAGGATTGGGAGTAATTTTTTTAAGTTTTTTAATTGCTTTATTGAGATCAAATATAGGCTTGATATCTGTGACTTTAATTTCACATTCAAGTGTATTGAAAAAATTGATTAGGGTGAATCCCGTTCTTCCAATCCCAACTACAAGGATTTTTTTATTTTTAAATCGATCCATCCTACTCTCCTTACCTAATTTTAAGGGTTGCTACGGAAAGAATGGCCAAAAATACACTTATAATCCAAAACCTAACTATTACCTTCGGTTCGGGCCATCCCTTTAATTCAAAGTGATGGTGAATTGGTGCCATTTTAAAAATTCTTTTCTTCCGCAGTTTATACGAGCCCACTTGCAAGATGACTGAGATGGTTTCAATAACGAAAATCCCACCTATTAATAAAAATAGGATCTCACTCTTACAAAGGACTGCTACAATACCTAGCACTCCTCCCAAAGACAGGGAACCCACGTCCCCCATAAAAATCTGGGCAGGGTAGGAGTTGTACCATAAAAAGCCGACTCCTGCACCTATTATGGCCATGGCGAGCACCGACAATTCTCCAGCATTTTCAATATAAGGAATAAAAAGATAGGCCGAAATCTCTTTATGACCTGTTGCATACGCAATAACTGCCAAAGAAGATGCGCTGGTCAATATAGGTCCAATGGCCAGTCCATCTAGGCCATCAGTTAGATTAACCGCGTTACTAGAGCCCACAATAACAAAAGCACCTAGTAGGAGATAAGACCATCCCATGTCTATAACTGGCCCTTTTACAAAGGGAACATAGAGATTGGTATCTATTATTTCAAATTTGATTAAATACCACATGGCCAAAAAGGCAGTTAAGAATTGCCAAACTAACTTACCTTTAGCGGAAAACCCTTTGGAATTCTTTTTTAAGACCATCAGGTAGTCATCTGTAAGACCTAAAAAAAATAGAGAAGTCATCACAAAGAGGGAGGTTAGCACTGGGGGTGAAGTAAAGTTGCCAAAAAATAGCAGGGCAATCCAAATACTACCTAAAAGAAAAACTCCTCCCATAGTAGGGGTTCCGGCCTTTTTATAATGAGATTCTGGCCCATCTGTTCTTATCACCTGGCCAAATTGTCTTAGCTTCATGAAGGCGATAAATCTTTTGCCCCATAAAATAGAAACGGCCGTGGCCAAAAGAAAGGCCATCAGTGAGCGAAACGTAATATAGCGAAAAATATTAAACGCTGCGAAGTTTTCGCTTAATGGATAAAGTAAGTGATAAAACATAAATCTTTTAGGTTATATCGAGTAATGACTCGAGTTGTAAAGAGCGAGAGCCTTTTAAAAAGAAATATTTGAATGACTTTAAAAGTAAAGGCCAATCTTTTTCAAAGTTTGGTTTATTTAAATAAATTTTTGCTGGATTTTTATACCCTTTCCCATAATTTTCAGAAAACCTGCCAAGGAAAGCGACATTTTTAACGCTTAATTCTTTGAGCAAGGATCCTATGTTGTGATGAAAGGTCTCAGACTCTTCACCTAGCTCGTTCATATCGCCAAGAATAAATAAACATTCTTCCTGAGGAATATTATAAGTCTTGGTAAACTTAATAAAGGCATTTAGGGATGCTTTCATGGAATCTGGATTGGCATTATAGGCATCTAGAAAAAACTTTTTCTCTCCTTTTTCAATCCATAGTGAACGATTATTTCCTGGAGTAAAACTGCTTGCTGCAGAAATAAAGACCTCTTTTTTTGAGGGAAAAAGAGAATAGGATAGCAGGTAGGCGGCAGCTAAATTTTCAAAGTTATGCCGTCCCATTAGATGTTCATTTTTTAAAATTACATTGCCTTTTAAATTAACTTGATTTTGTTGCCAGATGTCGCCATTTTTTTCACCAAAGGTAACAAGCCCTGTAAAAGGCCTAACACTATCAAGATAGGGATCATCAATATTTATTACAAACGTTCCCTTGCCTTTGACAAAGTCTAGTAGTTCTCGCTTTTCAGCAAAAATATTTTCCACCGACTTAAAAAACTCTAAATGGGCGGGTCCTATGTTGGTTATGATCCCATTATCAGGACAGGCCAGTTCACAGAGAAATTTAATTTCTCCCGGGTGATTAGTTCCCATCTCTACAATAGCTACTTGATGATTCTCATTTAAACCTAATAAGGTAAAAGGAACGCCTAGATGATTATTAAAATTTCCCGTCGTTTTATGAATCGCTCCTGGATAGGCGGTATGCAAAAGATGATAAAGCATTTCTTTGGTGGTGGTTTTACCATTAGACCCTGTGATTCCAATAACAATTTTATCTTCTTTTTTCCAATCCATTAGGTGAAGATGGGCGAGTTCCTGGAGATATTTTATGGTATCTGAAACCTCGATAAAAACCGTCTGAGGATAAGTCTCTACAAGCTTTTTTGAAATTTTATTTACAACCACTAGAGGACAACCACGACTCAAGATCTCGGCCAAAAAATCTGTCGCATCAAATTTATCACCCTTTAAGGCAATAAATCCCTGTCCTTTTTCATGGGACCTACTATCCCATGAAAGATTCATGAGGCCATCATTTAACTCTCCCCAAGCTTTCAAAAAGCTCTCTGGTTTGGTGAAAAGTTTATTTGCTATCATTTTTAAAATCCTCCACCACTTTAAAGTCGCTAAAGGGATATTTCACTCCGTCAATCTCCTGGTACTTTTCATGCCCTTTCCCGGCGACTAAAAGTATTTCACCCTCTTTTAGATCGGAAAGTGCCAACACCAAGGCCTCTTTTCTTCCCACAATAACTTGGGGGTTAATATTTTTCATACCCGCTTTAATCTGGGAAATTATTTCAACTGGATTTTCTCCTCGCGGGTTATCTGAGGTCAAATATATTTTGCCTTTATCCACTAACTTCGCGGCCATCTCCCCCATTAAGGGCCTTTTACCTCGGTCTCGATCACCACCGCAGCCAAATAAGAGGTTTAATTTTTTATGAGGAAATTTATTTTTTAAATCTTGTAAAATATTTTTCAGAGCATCTGGAGTGTGAGCGTAGTCAATAACTACAAGGCCTTCCCCCACGTCCACAAGAGAGCTTCTGCCCTCAGGACCTTTAAGTTTATTTAAATCAATCTTTTTAATTGATCCCCAGACCTGTTCATTTACCTCAAGTGCGACCTCTAGATTTTGTTGATTAAATCCGCCCTTAAAAGTTAAAGGAATATCAACATATCCTCTTTCATTTAAGTTTTTAGCAATGCAAAGATCACTTCCCTCTAAATTCTCAATTAGGTCTCTTTGCTCTACCGGGATAATTAGAGGCGTTTTTATATAGTTTAATATTTTTTTCTTGGCCTTAAAGTAATCATCCATATTGTGATGATAGTCTAAATGATCTTGAGAAAAATTAGTCCAAATCGCTCCATCTAACTTGAGATCATATAAACGCTCTTGTTCTAATCCGTGACTTGAAACTTCAATAAAAAAAGCGTCAAAGTCTTGCTGATATTTAAAAAGAATTTTTCTAAGCAAAATATAAGAAGGAGTAGTCATGCCGAAATCATTCAAAAGCGTTTCACATGTATTTATTCCTAAGGTTCCAATACTTATGGCCTTATATCCTAGGGCAGATGAAATTTCCCTTGATAGGTGTGCAACCGTAGTTTTTCCATTGGTTCCGGTAATTCCTATTAATTTAAAAGAATCCCTTTTAAGTGGATAGAACTTATCCATTACAATCTTCTGCACCTTTAAAAAATCTTTAATCAATATTAAATTTTTAGGCCTAAGGCCTTCAGGGATGCGATTTACCACGAGCAGAAAATCGCCCTCGCTATACCTTTTAAAAAATTTATCTTCTTTACCTGCTTCAAAAAAATAAAAGATAATTTGACCCGATTTGGCGGTATCAAGATTAATAGAGATATCACTATAGGTTAAGGAGTCATCAATATCTATGATCTCCAATATATAAGGGCCTATAAGTTGGGTTAGTTCATTATTATTCATACTTAGGTGGCGAATAAATTAGCTCAACAGTTGTTTCCTCACCCATAACGCTCTTCGGTGATGGGGTCTGCGAGGTTACTACACCTATACCTAAATGGACAATTTTCAACGCCTTTTTGTGCGCCAAAGCTATAGAAGAGATTTTATCTAAACCTAGGAAATTAGGGATTTCATTTTCTCCCATATGGCGATCATTTGAATCCTTTTTAATCAATTTTGAAATGGCACCTTCCCTCTCTTCTCCGAGATTGGCCAAGTTATTAAATTCCTTATTTTTATAGATTAGAAATTTTGCCACTTTTTTAAAGACTGGAGCTGCCACTGAATTGCCAAAATAATTTTTCCCAATTGGGCCATCCACATATACATAAATCACAAATCTTTTATCCACATTTACCGGATAGCCCACAAATCCTGGGACATACCCCTCATAACCACCACCCTTAGCGGGCCTTTGTGCGGTTGAAGTTTTACCGGCCATTTGGAAAAAAGGAATTTTCGCTTTAGATCCAGTTCCCTCTGCCACTTCTCCTATCAACATTTTAGTAATTTCATCTGCCGTTTTTTTCGAGATGATCCGTTGTCTCTTAGGGTCACGCTTTTCTTTTTTAATAATTGTCGGTGTCACATAAAATCCCCCATTGGCCAAAGAGGCATAGGCCGAGAGAATTTGAATTCCGGTGGTGGCTATTCCCTGACCAAAGCTTATATTTGAAAGCTTAAGAGGCGTAGGATTTTCTTTATTAGTAAAAATCCCTCTGGATTCTCCCGGGATTTCAATTCCTGTTTTTTCTCCAATATTAAAATTTTTAAGAGTCTCTTTTAAACGAGGAAAGGTCAGGTCAAAAGCAATTTTTGTGGTTCCGATATTCGAAGAATATTTTATAATTTCACTCATCGAGAGCCATTCATATCCTTTGTCTTTTTCCGCCTCATTAATTACATGATTTCCAACTTCAAAACTTCCTTTTTCACAATAATAGTTGGTATCAGGTCTCGCTATCTTATGTTCAAGCGCCGAGGCCACGGTAAATGATTTAAAAATAGAACCAGGTTCAAAAGGATCACTGATAAAGGCCAGCTTTCGGTCCACCGGTCTTGAATTATTAATGATATTAGGGTTGAACGTTGGATAATTGGCCATCGCCAAAATTTCCCCAGTGGTAACGTCCATTACTCCGATGCCACCTTTGTGGGCATTAAATTTAATGACAGCATCTTTTAAGGCCTTTTCTGCTACCGCCTGTAAATTTTTATCGATCGTTAAATAGAGATCTTTGGCATCCTCTTTTAAAATCTCTGTTTCATATTTTATGGGCCGACCTTTAGCATCTTTAATATATTTAAAAACCCGGGCCTTACCTTTTAAGTATTCATCAAAGTGATATTCAAGACCTGCAAGTCCGGTGTTATCAAGCCCTACAAAACCAAGAGTTTGAGCGAGTAATTCATTATTGGGGTAAAATCTTTTAGGAACAGGTTCTAGATATATCCCTTTTATTTTTTTTACTTCCGCTACTTGTTTTTCCGTTAAAGAAATTTTTCGAGCAAGCCACGTATATCTTTTACGATTTTTAATGATTCCTCTGATTTTGGCATAATTAAGAGCGGGAACAATCCTTGCCAATTTTTTATAAGCATTTCTGGCACCTTGGATCTGTTTTGGTATGACGAAAATACTCCAAGTCTGGATATTAATGGCCAAGGGGGAACCCTCGCGATCGTAGATATTCCCTCTATTAGGATAAATTTTTCTTTCACGAAAAATTTGTCCTTTAGAATATTTTATCAGTTCTGTTCGATTAAATATTTGTAAATAGAATGCCTTGCCTAAAATTATTAAAAAAGCTGCTGCGAAAAATAAAAAAACAAACGCAACTTTGTTTTTTTCCGCTAAGATTGAGTTGGATTTCCCCAGGTCAAAGTAATCTTTTCTATCCATTATTTTTCTTTATGAGGAATAACTATAATTTGACTCTGGGCCGGTTGTTTTAATTTATATCTCTTTGCAAGTTTTCGAAGGTTATTAACTGATAAAAGGCCTGCCTTTTTAGCATTCAATTCTTTTTGTTCCAAACGCACCTTGGAAATTGCTTTATTAATTTCGGTTATTTTGTAATCAAGCTCAACCGATTTCATGCGGAATAAAACAAACAAGACACCTAAAATAGAAAACATTAAAAGCAGGGGAAAACCCTGGGAACTGAAAATAAAGTCTCTTATTTTCCCAGCAAATGACTTTTTAAGCATAACAAACCTTCCTGGTTTCTTTTAAATCCTTTCTATTACTCTTAGTTTAGCACTTCTTGAGCGTGAATTGGTGGCAATCTCCCTTTCGCTTGGCGTCAGTGGTTTCTTGGTAAGAATTCTAAATGGGCCATCTTTGCTGCCAAGTTCTTTAAAAGCTCTTTTTACAATTCGATCTTCAAGGCTATGAAAGGAAATTACAGCAAGCCTCCCACCACTTTTTAACAGCCCTACTAACTGAGGTAAAACCTCGGATAAAACCCCAAGTTCTTCATTAACCGCGATTCTAAGTGCCTGAAAGCATCTGGTGGCCGGATGAGTTTTTCCAAAACGCATTTTTTTTGGATAGCAGTGAAAAATTATATCCTCTAAATCCTTAGTAGTGGCAATGGGTCTTTCTTCCACAATTTTTTCTGCGATTCTTTTGGAAAACCTCTCTTCCCCATAAGTTTTAAAGATCTCCTCCAGCTCATCAACATCTCTTGTATTGCAAATATCTGCGGCGGTTTCTATGGAATCATCATCATAGTTCATGCGCATATCGAGAGGGGCCTCGTGTTTAAAAGAAAATCCTCGTTCAGGGATATCAAATTGATGAGAGGAAACTCCAAGGTCCATTAAAATTCCCTGAAATTTAACCTCTGGATATTTTTCTTTCATTAAATCTGGAAATTTAGAAAAATTAGAGCTGATCAAATCAATTCGATCGCCCATTTTTTTTTCGGCAATTAATTTAGCTCCATTGTTAAGCGCATCTGGATCTTGGTCCACACCAATTAGTTTGTAGCTCTGATCCTTTTCTACAAGAGCGAAGCTATGGCCGCCGCCACCAAAGGTGAGATCGGCAAAATAAGAGTTTGGACTCGCATTTTCCGTTAAAAATGTTAGGCATTCATCTTTTAAAACAGAAAAATGAACAAAGGACATAGCTACCCCAATAGGACTTCTAAATAACTTTTCTGTTTCTTTGTCCAATGCTCTTTAGGAGTTAAAACAGAGTGTTTATTTTCCGTGGTATATTCCACAGGATTTTTAGCAAGCTTTTTAATTACTTTCAAAATAAGTTTTTGTGCCTTTTTATTATTCTCTCTCATAAATTTTAAAACTTCATCCAAAGAATACATACTTGATTTCCAACAATCATAATCTGTCACCATTCCCACCGTGGAATAGGCCATGCCTGCTTCCTTGGCCAGATAAGCTTCCGGAAGATTGGTCATACCAATGATATCTGCTCCGATAGATCTATAAAAGAGAGATTCTGCTTTCGAAGAAAATTGCGGCCCTTCAATACCTAGATAAGTTCCTCCATTATGGTGGGGAATATCTAGACTTTCACAAGCGCTACTTATAAGTCCTGCGAGTTCTATATTTATGGCAGAATCTGTGGGTACATGTCCTACTACACCGCCACCAAAAAAGGATCTTGCTCTCAAACCTTTGGTAAAATCCATAAACTGCTGGGGAAGTACAAAGTGGGTCGGGGGAAACTCTTCTCTTAAAGATCCACAGGCGGAAATAGAAATGAGATATCTCACTCCCAAACTTTTTAAGGCAAAAATGTTCGCGCGATAGTTAATTTCACTTGGAGTTAGCCTATGGGTTTTTCCATGACGGGGTAAAAAGAAAAATTTTGTGCCCTCAAGTTGGCCTTCTATAATCAGATCTGAAGGATCTCCCCAGGGAGTGGACATCTTATGTTCTTTAACTATCTCAATTTTTGAGACATCATAAACTCCACTTCCTCCAATAATCCCAATATGATTGCTCACCGGCCCCTCCATTTAGGCCCCAAAATACCTGAAAAAGCGCTCCTTTTATATGAAAAAAATACAACGAGTTGACGGCAGGTGCTATGAGTTTAAAAATAGGATTCATGAAAAGCCGCTTTATCGACGCCATGCCCAAGAAGTTCCTTGAATACTTGGCACGGACAAAAAGAACTAAAGTCTTTCTAAAAAATGCCTCAACCACTTCTTATATGGAACTTAAGTCGGGACTCAAAAACTTTCATAAAAATCCAACTACTAAAAATGCTATTACCTTGGGTAAAATTCTTACCAACTCAAGTACCTGGGTTAGTAGCTCATCTATTCGTTATGGCCAGTCCTTATTAAATATTGGTGCCCCCTTTAAATCCCCTCAAGATAATAAAAGAAAGCTGAAAATTATCAGAAAAGTTAGTCGAGGCGAAGAAGTTAAGGCCTGTGATCAAGAGATCTTTAAATCCATCTATCGAGAGCGGCTCTATCATCACCTAAATCCCATTGCGCCATCGATGCTTAAGTTTCCAGAAACAAAAATAACGGTTGTCCTCGTTGATGGAATCTTAAATGAAATTTTTTCCACCTCCATGTTTGAACGTGGGCTTGAAAACCTAAACCGTCTTCATGGGCTTAAATATTTTATTCCCAAGGTAAAGGGAACTAAAGGTTCTAAATACAATTCTAGGTTTTTAACCATTCAACTTAAACGATATATAAAAAAAAATCCCGGCGTTAAACTGTGGATTATGGCCTACTCCAAGGGAGGAGTAGACTCTCTGCACTTCCTAAAAAACAACAAAGATCTGGCCAATGAAAATATTTTGGGAATTTCCACTATTGCCACTCCTATTTTGGGCTCTAATAAATTTAATAACAATATTTTAAAATTTATAAATTTTATGGCCGATCGACCGCAATTTGATAAATATGATAATTTTCTATTCAAAGATTTTCAAAAATTTTTAAATCCCCGTCATCAAACACCATGGTTTTGGCGTAATCATAGAAAGCTTCCTAAAAATTTATTTTATACTTCCCTGGCCCTTAGGGCCGATTGGCATGAAAGCCATGCCTGGATGATACTGACAAAAATGTTTTTTAGAAGCAAAAATATCAATGATGGAATTGTTGATGTCACCAAGGCCCACTTTCCAAAATACTATCCCGCCATAAACCTTGGAACCGTACGTGGCCATCATATGATTGGCACTAGATCTAGCTATTTTTCCCAGGAGGCCTTAATTGAGTCTCTTTTAATCTTTCTCAATTACAAAAAATTAATTTAGCTCACTTTTTTCCTGACAGACCACACAGCGAAGCGCCGTGGGGTTTAATTTTAGACGACGAATAGCTATAGGCCCATCACATTCTTCACAAAGCCCATATTCTCCAACAGAAATTTTATCTAAGGCATAATTTAGTTCTTTCTCTTTATCTACATATCTCGCTCTAAAAAGAGTTTCTAATTTTCCACTCATATCGGAGTTGGCAATATCTACCATATCACCTGATTTTGCTCCGTCTATTTCTCCCGGAAAATTTTTTTGAAAGTTTAAATTCTCTTCTTTGCTTGAAAGCAATTTTGCTTTCAGTGAATTAATCTGATCGGAGGTGATTTCCATTTTCTTCCCTTTTATTAAGTCCCCCTCTTAAATTCAGGAGAACCAATTTGCTGACCGCTTTTAAAGAATCAAAAACACCTTTCCCACTCGTGGCAGTTGCCGAAAAAGTTGGAAAATTCCATTTATTCAGCTGTTTTTGCAGTTCCTCTTCAGGGGTCGTATTAGGAAGATCTCTTTTATTCCATTGCAGTACAATCGGAAGCTTATCTATTTCATATCCTTGCTCTTTTAGGTTTCTTTCTAAACCTTTTAAGCTCTCTAAGTTCGCTTCCATCTTTTCCACTTGCGAATCAGCTACAAAGATAATCCCATCAACACCTCGAAGGATTAACTTTCTACTAGCTTCATAGAATACTTGTCCAGGGACGGTGTATAAGTGAAAGCGCGTCTTGAATCCTCTTATGTTGCCAAGGTCTAGTGGCAAAAAGTCAAAAAACAATGTGCGCTCATTTTCTGTGTTAAGCGAAATGATTTGCCCTTTATTGTCACCACTTGTTTTTTGATACACATATTGAATATTCGTTGTTTTACCGCCCAGTCCCGGCCCATAGTAAACAATTTTGCAATTAATCTCTTTAGTATTGTAATTTACAAATGACATGGTTACGCTTCCTTAACAGAAAATAGCTGGTCCATTTCTTGATCAGTAATATCATTGAAGAGAAAGTCTTCTTTTTTCTTTTTCATACTAGGTCTTACGCCTTTAATATAAATATTAAGCTTTTCTAAAATTTGTCGCATCTTTGATTTCATTAAACCTGGATTTATTTCGTCAAAAAAGATTCCTCCAAAAATGAAACTTGCGTCATCGATATTAAATGGCAGGATATAAATGCCACGCTCTGAAGTATCAAAACTAAATCTAAATATACGAGATTTATCATCATCTTTAGGTAAAAAAGAGGCAAGAGCGTTGGCCGCTTGCCATGACCCACCCATTAAGGCCCCAATTGCATTATTATCCATTTCTTTTGTTAGATCGCTTTTGATGAACATAGGAATGCCATCTTCCCTAAAAACAAAAAAGCTACAGTTAGCAAAAGAAGACAGTTCGTCTTTAAAGAAAATATTAAAATGATCTTCCCAGTTCAAATTAGACCTCACTTTTAAGTAAATTTTAAACTGAGCGTAAAGAGATTGTAAATTACATGGGTTTTTTATTTTCTAATGCTTTGGAGATAGTCATGGAATCGAGGTATTCAAGGCTTCCTCCCATAGGAATACCAAAACCGATACGATCTACAGATATTTTATCATTTAGGGAATTTTTAATATAAGAACAAGTCGCATCACCTTCAACACTTGGATTTAGCGCCAATATCAAACTTTCGATCTCCCGTGTGGACACACGACTTATTAATCGATCAATTTTTAAATCATCAGGGCCTATACCCATTAAAGGATTTAAAACACCTCCAAGAATGTGATAGAGGCCTTTAAACTCACCACCTCTTTCGATTGCTAGACAATCGGCAATAGATTCTACGACGCAAATGATCTTTGCATCAGAGCGAGAGTGATTTTCACAGATATGACAAATAGCAACTTCTGCAAACATACCGCACTGTTCGCATTTTTTTAGCTCACTCAACTCTTTTATGCTCTGCCCGAACTTTAAAAGATCTTCATTATCCCATGCCGTTAAAAGCAGAGATTGTCTCAGGGCGGTCTTTTCCCCAATTCCGGGAATTTTGCGAAATTGTTCAACCGCCTGAAGAATTTTTTCCGGAAGTTCCACTAGAAAAGGCCTGGAATATTCATCCCGCCGGTAATTTTATTCATGGCGGTAGAAACCATTTCTTGAGATTCCTTTGTCGCCTGGTTTACCGCAGTTTTTACCAACTCTTCTAGCATTTCAACATCTGAAGGGTCCACGCATTCGGGATTTATTTTAACTTCTAAAAGTTCTTGTTTGCCGTTTATTTTAATTTTAATCATTCCACCACCGGCGGAAGTTTCCAGCTCTCTAGCATCTAGTTCTTTTTGTAAAACTGAGATTTTTTGTTGCATTTGCTGTGCTTGTTTCATTAATTGATTCATATTTGCCATCATTATTCCCTTATAAAAACCTTATCGACCTTGGTATTAAAGATGGCCTCGGCCTCTTTTATAATTGGTGTATTCAAGATTTCTTGTTTCTTTGCATCGATTACTTCATCTGTTTTTTGCTGTCGAATATCTGCTTTAGACTTAAATTTCCCTTGTTCCAGTCTGGTTTCAAATTTTATATTTGAAACTGCAAAATATATTTTTAAAAAATTAACTAGATTTGCTTTGATCTCATCATCTTGCAGGTATTCATAAAAGACCTTACTCGATGGGGGGAAGCCAAAATAGACAATCAGTCCATCTTCTCCTAGTTCAATTGGTTTTATTAAATTTCCCTGTTCTAAGTTAGATGCAGTAGCAGGAGACTTTTTAATTAGGTGAGCGAGGAAGCTCTCCCAAGTTTTTTTTTTAACTGCACTCTCAGTTTTCTCTACTTTATCGGTAAAAAAAGTTTTTCTTAGTGCTAATTTTTGCAGCACAATCTCCATTACCTTTTCAGGACTAAGTGAGGTGAGTCCCCACTGACTATCCTTGCTCAATGTTTCATAGATCCAAAAAAGTTCCGGTCTTGAATACTCATTAAAATTGCCTCTTTCGATCAGCTCAAATACTTGATCTAAAAGTGCATAGACAATATTTTTAAGTGGTATATTTTCGTTTAAGAGTCCCCGATACTTACTTGAGCAATCTTTAACATCGCCATTTAAAAGGGCATACATTAACCCTCTAACCGCTGTCGTTCTAGCAAGACCTAGAGATGTTACAAGGATTTCTTCAGTGACAAGTTTATCCCCGGCAAAGCTTAGAACCTGATCCAGCAAAGTCAAAGTATCCCTTACGGACCCTCTGCCTTCTCTGCAGATTTGTTCAATGGAATCAATACTTTCAAATTCGATGCCTTCAGCGCTTGCTATTTTTTTAACATGGTTAACAAGATCTGCCTGGGTGGCCATCTTAAAATCAAATCTCTGGCATCTACTTAAAACTGTTCCTAGAAGTTTTCCGGGATCAGTAGTAGCAAAGATAAAAATTACATGTTCTGGCGGTTCTTCTAAGGTCTTTAATAAAACATTAAAGGCCGCAGTAGAGAGCATGTGAACTTCATCAATTATATAAATTCGATATTTCCCACTGGTGGGAAGAAAGTGAACTTCCCCAATTAGATCTCTAATATTGTCGACACTATTATTACTGGCACCATCAATTTCATGAACATTTAATGAATTACCAGTATTGAATTCCAAACACGATGAACAAGTGCCGCAGGCATTGCCATCTTCTAAGACGTTGTTACATCGAAGGGCCTTGGCAAAAATTCTCGCTACCGAGGTTTTTCCGATTCCTCTGGTTCCACTTAAAAGATAAGCGTGTCCTATCTTTTTTCGTAGAATCGCATTAGCGAGAGATCTCGTGATATGTTCTTGTCCGATAACATCTTTAAACGTTGTGGGGCGCCATTTTCTGGCCAGTACTTGATAGCTCATAGGCTTCCCCTTTTATCATCGGGGGCCAATAAAGAAAAGAAGCAGCGGCCGGGCGTATAGACACAAGGCATCGTTTGGGTACCGTTGCTCCCTTCCGGGCCTGGCGGAGTTAACCACCAATGCAATTGCCTAAGGCCCAACCACCGCGTGCGATATTACTGATCTCGAGGTGAAATATCAAGTTCGTGAGTCATTATTTTGTATCAAAAGAGTCCATTAAAAAAGTCTAGTCATTTCAAATCGTTAGAAGATAAAAAGGTGCTATGAAACTACTCTCTATCGCCTTATTTTTCATTTCACTGCCTGCCTTTTCAGCAACTGTTAATATGGCGGTCGATTTAGGTGGTTCCTTAATAACCATCCATGGAGACTCAAATCTTAAAAAGTGGGTGGTTAAGGCCAAAAGTTTTTCCGGGTCAGGTTCTTTTGAGATGGAAGGCGAGAGACTTAAAGAGGTCAAAGATTTTACTCTCACTTTAGATGCTAAAAAAATAAAAGGTGGACGCCATTCTATGGATAAAAAAACTGCCGAAACTCTCGATGTAGCACACTTTCCAATAATTGCTGGCACCATTAAAAAATCCACTATCAAAGATCATGCTATTAATGGATTGATGGAATTTAATCTTCATGGCGTTAAAAAGACACTTAAATTTAGCGCCCAACTTTCTTATTCACGTGGAAGGATAAAAGTAGAAGGTGAGCAGAATTTGGATATGACTGATTTTGGGATAAGGCCACCGGTATCTAAAATTTTATTTCTCACTGCCACGGTGATGCCAAAGCTTGTGATAAAATATAAGTTCGAGTTAATTCCTATTTAGTTAAAAAAAGTTGGAAATCAATTTCAATTAGATCCTTTACTCTAATTAGACCGAAGAGATAATGTTTGGGTTCTATTTTGAAATCGGTCATTCTTAGTTTTTTGCTGCCGCTCAATTGATAGTTTTCCTCATCAATCTTAACCAGGTTTAAATGAATCGGATATTCTCGAGCTATACCTGCTATAGTAATTTTAATTTTTGAAAGAGCGCTGGAGGAAAAAGATTTTTCCTCTTTTTCCCATTGAGGCGTCTGAAGTTCAATGAAATCTAGAATAATATTTGGATATTTTTTTTGTTGAAGCATCTCCCACATATCCTGGTTCATTCCTCTTGAACCGCAATCTAGATTTCTTGTGGGGACAATTATTTCCCCTTCATTAAAATATAGCTTCTTTCGTTTTTCTTTTCCTTTCATTTTAAAAGGAGTGTTATCAAATGCATCCTTTAACATACAGGTAAAATCTATTACATTGGACTCTCCGTGAATTAGGAGTTGAGACTCTTTTTTGATTAAAAAATCGGCCTCTTTATCTGCTCCAAAAACTTCAGATGATAAGAGAGCAATTAATAGTAGTATCTTAGACATCCTTTCTAATCGGACAAATTTAGAGAAAAATTTAAAGAATTTTTATTTTCAGGGTATTTCTGACAGAATCTACTGATGAAGCTCTTATTACTTATATTTTTCACCCTCTTTTCTTGGAATGCCCTGGGAGATTTAAAGATTACTGGTAATAATCGTACTCAAGATAAGTTCATCAAGTTCATTTTTAAAAGATGTCTTAAAAAAACCAATAAACCCAGTGAACTCTCTCAGTGCATAATGAATGAGCGAATATTTCATAATGTTACTATTTTAAAAACTAAAGCTGGATGGAATATAGATGTAAAAGAGAGGTGGACACTTATCCCCATACCTAGATTTGAGGCCGATACTCAGGGGAACAAGTACTATGGACTCGGACTAATAGAGTCAAATTTGTTTGGCCGTCGAATAATTACCTATATGCAATTTTTAACCGGTACGGTAAGTCAATTTTCCATCTTTTATATAGATCCTTCCTTTTTACTCACTAATAATGTTTTCCGCTGGCGAGTAAAACTCGATCACAACGATCTTCAACAAGTCTCTGAAAATGAATTCATTAATGGTTTTAATGAAAGAGAATGGCGTTTCAATGTCGGTTTTGGCCATGAATGGGGGCCATCTATCTTAACTGGTATTGTTGAATACTCTAATAAAAATTATGATCCATTAAAAAATTATGATGTCCCTAAAGATTATGAAAAGCTTAGTCTGGGATTTAATTTTTTCTATGACACTCGAGATTTTAAATTGAGTTATGATCAAGGTTTTAGTGCCCTTGTAAGACTTCGTTTACAGTTGTATCGATCTGATGAGGCCCCTGCCGCTAATACGCTCTCCGGAATAGTAAATTACACGAGACAAGGATTTTGGGACCATATTTTAAAAGTGACAGGCCATTTTTCCATGACCACCACTGATGATGAGCGGGATGCTTTGAAAAAAGGAAGAACTAGAGGATTTAGAGGAACACTTCAATATTCAATCTGGGCAAAGTCTTATGCAGGTCTTATCTTAGGTTATGATGTCCCTCTTATAAAGTGGGATTTTGGAACCTGGGTAGCGGGACTTTTTTCTGATCTCACTTATATAAATAACATAAATAACCTTCCTGCTACTAAATTTTATTCCGGTGGAGTTGGTACTTATTTCTACCTAAAAAAATTAATGGTCCCTGGTATCGGTATAGAATATGGATGGCAAAATAAGGCCAGATCGACCTTTTGGGCATTTAATGTTGGATTTACTTTTTAATTATTCTCTTCAAGTGGAATAATCTCTTCATAAAGCCACCACTGTAACACCTTATGGCCAAGAGAAAATACTACTGCGCCAACAAAAAGTCCTATTAGTCCCGAGAGAAACAATCCCCCAATAGCACCAATTAAAATTACTGGCATAGGAATTTTCACCCCTCTACCTAAAAGCAGAGGTTTTAAAAAAGGGTCTGTAGATGAAACTAGGAGACACCAAATTAAAAAGATAACGGCAGAGGTAGTTGAAGCATAGGTAAAAACATAAATAATAATAGGAGTAAAAACTACTAGAAGAGGAATTTGTACAATAGCAATAATCAACATCAGGATGGTCCAAATCGCAGCACCAGGTACCTGAATAAACATAAAGCCGGCCCCCGCAAGCAAGGCCTGAATAAAGGCAACGCCTAAAATCCCTTGGGCCACACTTCTTATCGTGGCCCCTGTAAGGTCTGCGAATTCCTCTCCCTTGTTACCTAAGATACGTACACTTACTTTTTTTGCTGTTTTAATTCCTTCTTCTCCAAAAACAAAGAGAAACCCTGCAATAATAATTGCTATAATAAATTCGAGTATACTAACTCCCGCATTGGCAAAAAATTGAAGGACAAAACCTCCGACAGGTTTTAACGATGGCCCAACTTTTGAAATCGCTCCAGCTAAATTAGAATGGGAGAGGTCCCACATCTTATAAATAGTGTTTCCCACCAAAGGCCATTCTGCAACGCTCAAAGGTGGTCTTGGAATTCCCATTTTTCCTTGCGTAATACTTATAATAATTTTTTTTCCACTTCCAATAAATGAATCAGTTAAAAGATAAGAGGGAACAAATAATATTCCGATGGTAATTAAAGTCAATAATATCGCTGCTATTTTTTTTCTTCCACCTAAAATTTTATTCAATTTTAAAAAGATAGGATAAAGCCCAACAGCAAGAATAATTCCCCAAATAGTGGGAATGGCAAAAGGGCTAAAGATTAAGAAACACCAAATCGCAAGCCCTGCAACTAGAGCAATACGTATAGTGGCCTCAATTACGTTTGATAAGAATTCTTGCTTTGTTTTCATCATTAAATCCTATATATTTTCTATACTCTAACATTATAAGTTCCCACTTAAAAAGTGGCCAAAGTAACTGACTAATCCTATTATTTATAAAAATTCAGAGAAAATTATGAATATTAAAAAGGTTCTTGAAAGTAATTCCTCTTGGGCCCAAGGCAAGGACCAGGAATTTTTCACCAAAATCTCAGCAGGTCAAAATCCTTCCTCTTTGTGGATTAGCTGTAGTGATAGCAGGGTTTGCCCTGATACCATTACCGGAAGCGACTTGGGAGAAAATTTTGTTAACCGAAATATCGCCAACCAAGTACGTCCTGACGATATAGATCTATTATCTTCATTACAATTTTCCGTGAATGTCCTAAAAGTTAAATACGTTATCGTCTGTGGACACAACCTTTGCCAAGGAATCAAATCCTCTTTTAATAGAGATAATGGTTTAGATAAGGTTGATCGCTGGATAGATCCGATAAGAGAGATTATAAATCAAAATAGAGAAGAATTAGATTCCTTAAATGAATCGACCAAATACAGCAGGCTGATTGAGTTAAATGTCAAAGCACAAGTGAAAAACCTTATTAAGACAGAAACAATTCAAAATGCCTGGAAGAGAGGAGATAGTCCTATAATCTATGGATTCGTTTTTGACTGTGGAACAGGCCTTCTAAAAGAGATATGTGAAGAAAAGAAACTCTAATCGAGCACGTCTCTTTGAAATGCCTCAACTTTTCTTTTTAGTTCTCCAATTTCTATATTTATCTTTTTTCTTATAATTTTAAGTCCATGAATATCACCCGATTCAAGCTCCCATTTTTGAAAAGTTTTATCCATCGTCACTCTCATATTATGCAGTTCTATTCCAAGATCAGATTTTTTATCCTTAAATGGTTTAATCTTTTTTCTAAGTCTACTTCTTTTTATAGGACCTCGGGTAACTAGGGCCCTTTCTTCCATAGTGTTGATATCTTCCTCTAACTTATCAATTTGAAAAATTAGCTCTTCACTTTCCTCTGTAAGAGTAAAATATTGATCAATATCTTGGCGTAACGCTTTTCGCTTTTTAGAAAGATTATAGATTTTTTTATTAATTTTTTTAATCCTATATCTAGCTATTTCTTTAATATCTTCTAGGTCTCTTATTTTTTTTTCTTCCTTAATAAGCTCTAATAATACTGATATTCTTGTGACCCTTTCCCATCCTGAATACTCATCATATTTAATTGTTTTCCTACATCCTGAAGGATCTTGCTCATAGTCCGTATTTCCAGATACGAGAATTCCCTCTACTTTCCCTGTTGATTCATTAAAAACTGGAGACCCAGAATTTCCATTAAAAGTGTCAAGATTGGTAGTAAATACGTTCTTAGAATAGTTATCGATAACTTTTCCACCATTGGTTATTTTAAGTGGAAGTCCTGAGGGGTGGCCAATTACGACTAATTTTCCACGACTTGAGACTTTCCCTTTTTTTCTAAATACAAGAGGTGTTCTGTTTCCCACCTTTCTATCCAGTTCAATCAGGGCGTAATCAAGAGTGCCTTCCTTTGAAATGATTACTGACTTACAAGCGTAGACATTTTTCTCATCTAAAATCTCGTTTTCATATTGCTTACTCTCTATATGATAATCAAAAATCCATCTTGAATTCGGACAAGTTTCAGAGTTAACACAATGGCCTGCAGTTACCAACAAATCAGGAGCAACTAGAAAACCACTGCAATTAGGAAGTGTTCTCTGCTTCGAAAACTTTTCCTCTAAACATAAATTTTCATCATAAGAGGAAAACTTAAACCCATATCTTCTCTCTCTTAAGCGGTATGCTGGAATTTGTCCCGCAACAGCTTTAGACCACTTCAAATATTTAGGTAATGTTTTTGAGGAGATATCCTCTCTGTTATCTTCACCATAAATAGCACGTGAATTAACCATAGAGATTTCATCATTTCCACTCCTGCTACAAGAGATCAAGGAAGGTAATATAATTAAAGTTGAAACTAGAATTAGATTCTTAATAAAGCTCTCCTTAAACGATTTCCTCATCTGTTGTAATGCAAAGTAGGGGCCAGCTTAGGTATAAGATTTCGATCACTTAATCTATAAAAGTGTACAAAATATCTACAGCTGTATATTTTTTCTACACTTGAAAATTCTTGGGGAGAGGTATTTGAGGGAGAAAATGGCGGAGAACAGGGGATTCGAACCCCCGATACGCTTGCGCGCATACACGCTTTCCAAGCGTGCGCCTTCGACCACTCGGCCAATTCTCCAGATAGATTTAGGTAACACAGTGATGCTTAGAGTGTCTAGAGTGACGCTATGAATTAAAGCGTTTTTTCCGATTGAATCCCTTGCGCTTTTCTTGAAAGAAAAGAGACATAAGAGAAGCACAGTCATAGTGCTTAACCCCTCCTATGACAGAAAAGTTGTGGTTTAACCTTTGGTCTTTATAGAGATTATAATTAAGAGAGAGAGCTCCTCCTTTGAGGTCATAAGCTCCAAAGACAAGATTTGATATTCTAGCTTGAACCAGGGCCGAAAGACACATTGGACAGGGCTCGATAGTTACATAGAGAGTGCATTTCGTGAGTCGCCAATTCTCCAGCTCCTCTGATGCTTTTTTAATAGCTAAAAGTTCAGCGTGCCCTAGAGGATTATTAGGGCCTTCCTTTCGGTTGTAGGCCTTAGCGATAATCTTATTGTCCTCGTTTACGATGATCGCTCCGATGGGAACCTCATCTTCGCGAAAGGCCTTCTCCGCCTCTTCAAGCGCCACGGACATATTCCAAATATGATCGTAAAAATTCATTTAAAGTCTTTTTTATAAATATTTGTTTCGTAATACATCTTAAACTCTTCAGGGTGATCCTTCGGATAGCCAAAGTATTTAACATGAACTTTATCTGGAGTAAAAGTCAGAATAGAAAATCCAAGCATGGAGCTTGTTACCAGTGATTTATATTCAGGGTGATTTACCTTCTCAGTCTTTCTAGATGTTGCAGCGGCCCCCTGGAGTATCTGATGAAATACCATCTTTCCCGTTTTTGGATCAATCGCTTTAATATGTTCCTGATGATGGTCATGTCCGGCCGCTAGGATCTGAACACCACAATATTTAATAAAGGGGTAGAGCTTCTGTCGCATATATTTATTGACCCCCTTTACTCTACGAGGATTTAAGTTTCTAAAAATATTTACCATATCCAGTTTTCCATGCCTTCCTGAGGTATAGATTCCATGATGGCCAAAGAGAATCTTCCAACCTTTTGAACTACAAAAATTTCTTCCTTGCTCATCTACCAAACCTGTTTTGGCCAAATATTTTTTATTGGCCGTTTCCATCTGCTCTTTAACCAATCCTGATTTATGATCTAGACGTTCAATACGAGTTGTATCAAGTCCATACATCCTAATCCATTTAGGTAACCAGGGAATCTCATAGTGGTTATAAGGCATTTTCCAACGGACACTTTTTTGCGTGTAATTGATGGCGTGTTGAACATCTCCATACCAATCATGATTTCCAGGTATCATCCAAAAATCAAAACTGTGAAAGTCTTTATAGGGGAGTTCAAATTTTTTATTTATCTGATACATATCTTTTCTAGATAACATCTCACCTTTTTTTGTATGAGAAATTCCCGAGGGATATATTATATCTCCAAGCAAAAGAGCAAAGTCACATCTCTCTTCTTTACACTTTTCATACATCATCCGACCTACGAGGTATTGATCACTTTCTCCTCGTCCACTATCTCCAAATATGAGGACAGTTAATTCTTTTTTTCTCCTATGATCTTTAAAACGAAAAGAATTAGGATCTACAGCATAGAGGGGCCTCTTTTTCAGATCTCTTTTCCTATGATTAATTCTGCTTGGTTTGGGTTTTAAACGTCCTTCTTTGGGAACATATTTTGACCAGGAAAAGCTTTCTCCATAAGAGAGAGGAGAACAAACTAAACAAAAACTAATTAGTAAAAATATTTTTTTCATAATGATCTTATCGTTATGAAAGAGAAATACTTAAAAAAGACTTTTTTCTAGAATCTCACGAGAAGAGAAGAAGTAGTGGTGATATCAGTGGTTTCCCTATCAACCGGTGGAAGTCCTCGATATCGCCATTTGTAGGCAAATTTAAAGCCAAAGACCTCAGAGACATCAACCCAAATCGAAGGTTCCATGTTAAACATCCAGTCATCAGATCGAGTGAAGTTTGGCAGATATTCCACCCACAAGACAAGACCAACATTTTTAGTAATATTTTCTTCCCACTTACTATATATCCTAAATTTAGAATCATTTTGGATCACCGCTTCCACATCTTTTTCATACATCCATCTATAGCCTGCCTCAAAGCCTAGTTCAGTATCTTTAGTGGCAATCACCTCATAGCTAACGCCCACATCCACATTATCTCTGGAGTCGTAACCCGCAAAGGTATCACTTCATAGATAGTGCCTAAATAAAAACCCAATTTTTTAGAAACTTTTCTCTCATACCTTAAATTAATATCCCAGTTTTTGGTATCAAGGGTTTCTTCATCAGTAGCATAAGTATAGTGGCCACCAAATGTAATGATGTTGTTAATTTTAATAGGCCATCTATTTTTAGTAAGTAAGTTAAGAGCAGTATTATTTGAGTTACCACTAACTGCGAGTAGGGAAAACTCACTATCGGATGAAAATCTTTTCTTTCTCTCCTCTTTATCTTTTGCTTGCGAAAACAAATTTGCTGAATAGAGAGTTACCAAGAGAATAAGTGGTATAAATATTTTCATAAAAAAATCCTTTTTTTTATTCTCACTAATTTTTTTTAGATTGCAAACAACTTAAAGATGGCGCGGCCGGCAGGAGTCGAACCTGCGACCTCTTGATTCGTAGTCAAGTGCTCTATCCAGCTGAGCTACGACCGCTTTGAAGTGATCTTTATAGAGTTTAAGGAAATCGTTGTCAATTTTTGACTTATTGCACCCACTCATAGAGAGAGTAATGATCATTATTCATCCCAAGATTTTCATAAACCTTTTTAGCAAGATGGTTGCTTTGGTCTACGTAGAGTCTAAGACCAAATAGCTTGGGATCTTTCTCCACCTTTTCTTTTAGATATCCATACATCTCTTTAAAGACTCCCTGATTTCTAAAATCACTATCGACAAATACTGAGTGAATCCAAAGTACCTGGCCATTTCTCCAATCACTCCATTCAAAGAGGGTTAAAAGACTGGCAATTATTTTTCCATCTTTTTCACACACAAAGTATTGCCCCTTGTGAATATCATTAAAAACCGCCTCCACTCCTTTGGTGACAGTCACTAAATCCAAATTCAGACCCTCAGTTTCTAATGCCATTTTAATTTGAAAATCAACAATTAATGATAGGTGGTCGATAGACCCTGGTATGGTTTTCAATTCTCTCTTCTTTGGTAGTTAAATTTATGAATAAAAAATGGCGGAAGTGAGAGGATTCGAACCTCCGGTACCGTAAACGGTACGACACCTTAGCAAGGTGTTGCCTTCGACCACTCGGCCACACTTCCAAGTAAAATGGCGGAGGACACAGGATTCGAACCTGCGGACCCTTGCGGGTCAATGGTTTTCAAAACCATCGCATTCGACCACTCTGCCAATCCTCCGCTAATCGAATCGTCATAATAGATATCCCGTATTATTTTGACAATAAGTTATTCACAATTTGCTGCGCGTTAACAGGCAATATTGATTTTATTTTGCTAAAATGGCCCCTATGGAAAAAGAAAAAGTCGTTATTTTAGGTGCTTCAGATCATCCCGGTAGATATTCTCATATGGCCCTGGTGCTGCTACTTGAAAAAGGACATATTCCTCTGCCGGTAAATCCAAGGCTTGAGTCAATTGAGGGGATCAAATGCTTTCCCCATATAAAAGAGATTGATGACAAGGTCGACACTCTTACAATCTATGTAAATCCCAAAATTTCAGACTCACTGGCGAATGAAATTTTAAACCTTGGAATGAAGAGGGTTATTTTTAATCCTGGTTCAGAAAATGAATCTCTTTATGAACCTCTAAAAAAGAGGGGAGTGGAAGTTATTGAAGCTTGCACCTTAGTAATGCTAAGAACCGACCAATACTAAGAGATTATTTCCTGTCCACCCATATAAGATCGAAGAACTTCTGGTATCTCTATTGTTCCATCTTCTCTTTGATAATTTTCCATAATGGCAACAACAGTTCTTCCTACCGCCAGGCCTGAGCCATTTAGCGTGTGGGCAAATTGGGGTTTTCCATCCTTATCTCTAAAGCGAATGCCCGCTCGTCTTGCTTGAAAATCACGACAATTAGAAAGAGAGCTGATCTCTCGATATTTTTGTTGTCCTGGAAGCCAGACTTCAAGATCAAAACAAATTGAGGCGCCAAAACCAATATCCCCACTACAAAGAAGCATAGTCTTATAGGGCAGGTTTAGTGCTTCAAGAATAGAGCAAGCTCGGTGGATCATATCTTCATGGGCCTGATCAGAATCCTCCGGGGCGACAATTTCAACAAGTTCTACTTTGTTGAATTGGTGCAATCTAATAAGCCCCCTGGTATCTTTGCCGTAAGAACCGGCCTCAGATCTAAAACAAGGAGTATAGGCACAATATTTAAGAGGCAGTTCATCTCCAGAAAAGAGTTCCCCTCTTCTTAGGTTTGTAACGGGAACTTCAGCTGTTGGTATTAGGTACCACTGTTTATCTTCATGATTTAATTTAAAAAGATCTTCTTCAAATTTTGGCAACTGGCCAGTTCCATAGAGAGATTCAGCGTTGACAATAAAAGGTGGAATAATCTCATCATAACCATTTTTTCCGTGCTCATCGAGCATGTAATTTATAAGTGCCCGCTCCAACCGTGCTAGACCTTTTTTATAAACAACAAAACGCGCACCGGTTATCTTGGCCCCTCTCTCAAAATCCAGCATGTCCAAGTTCTCACCTAGTGCCACATGATCTTTTGCTTTAAAAGAGAACTCTTTTGGTGTTCCCCATTCTTTGCAGAGGGCATTTTCCTCTTCTGAAGTTCCCACGGGAACTTGGGGTGATAAGAGGTTGGGGATTACTGATAGGGTCGCGTTTAGTTCTTTTTCGGTTTCATCAAGCTGGAGATTTTGCCCTTCAATGGAAGATTTAATCTCTGCCACTTGACTCATAATATGACTGGCATCTTTACCTTCTTTTTTAAGCAGACCAATCTCTTTAGAGATACTTTTTACTTCTGCCCTTTTATCTTCCACAAATTTGGTGAGCTCTTTTCTTTTAGCATTTAAATCAAGGGCCTTATCAACTAAGGAGATATCAACGTTTCTCTTTTTTAAGTTCTCTTTAACTTCGGCCGTATTGGCCTCAAAGAATTTTATATCATGCATCTATAACCTCAATTGCTTGATCCATTGTTTAATCCTCGGGACATCTCTCGCCGTGGGATCTAACTTTAAATAAGTCTCAAAAGACTCAATGGCAAGTCCACTTTGTCCTATA
>Ga0164315_10000048_pt1 | contig 60839 bp, 63 predicted proteins | sample GuaBasSedimGuay6_FD_113737 | JGI IMG/M metagenome (GOLD analysis project Ga0164315, IMG submission 113737) | Subseafloor sediment microbial communities from Guaymas Basin, Gulf of California, Mexico - Guay6, Core 4569-2, 0-3 cm | ecosystem: Environmental > Aquatic > Marine > Hydrothermal vents... | reverse complement strand
GTAAAGTTAAATTTCCGGGCGGTTTCATTCTGCAGGGTGTGGGCCCGGTGGTGCAGGGTGCGTAGTGTTCTCTCGTTTTTCATAGCTCGTTCCATCCTGTGGTGTGTGATGCCCCGGTGGTGCAGGGTGCGTAGTGTTCTCTCGTTTTTCATAGCTCGTTCCATCCTGTGGTGTGTGATGCCCCGGTGGGCTTGAATGTGCGCAGGCCTTCGCAATCTGCCAGGACCATACTGATACCCTGGTCGACTGCCATCTCCTGCAGATAGGCATCGCGGGTCAGCTTGTACCGCTTCCAGATCTGGCGGCTGGGGGTGGCCGGCACGCCCGGATCCCAGCCCGCGCGGAGTCGATTGTCGTCGCCGGTTGAAAACTCAACGTGGAGATTCTTTGCCAGGCGTACGCGTTTTTTTCTCAAATTCAGTTGAACAGCTTCACAGCCCATGGTGGTGGTCTCCGCATTTCTTGGGGTGGGGTCTAATATCTGTGTATTTAGTATTATTAGTACTACTTGTATAGTTGGTAACACTTGTACAACTCAGGACTGGCAAGGGTTTCACGACTCCCACTCCTCGGCGGACCGGGATTCACCCATTTCTGTTGTACCAGTTGTACAGCTTTCCGACCCCCCACTTAAAAGGCTGTACAACAGGCTGTTTTTGGGTCCTTTGCTGCATTTCCACCTGTGGCCCTGCAGCAGATTGTCTCCGCTGTGTTCGTCCAGGACCTCGGTAATGAATGCCCGGCTGAAGTTAGTATTCCTATACCCGCGATCAATTAGCGCGCGGCGTTTTGTCACCCCCTCGCGGATCAGGGATTGAATATGCATGATGGCGTCATGGTGTTTGGCCAGGGTATCGGCGAAGACTTTACGCTCCCGGGACCGCTCCAGTACCTGGTCCTCGATGACCTGCACGGAGTCGAACATCTCCTGGTAGGGCACATCGAGGGTATAAGAAAACGCCCGCTTGCGGTCAACGTCCCCCCGGGCCTTGATGTTGCGAAAAACCACGGTCCTGGTGCCGATATCATCGTCTACCAATTCAATAATGTAGGCGCAATCGCAGTCCTGAACCACATCGGCAGTACCGGCGTAGATTGAATTACCGTCGTCGTCCTTGTGCTTGTTAGTGTGCGCCAGGGCGGCCAGGGTGCCCCCGGCAGAGACAAATTCCCGGGAGATATTGCCCCAGGCGGTGCCTTCGCGCTTGCTCATCAGATCGGTGAATTTCTTCAGCGTGTCCAGGATGACAACACAACCCCCCCCGCGCCCAGCTTTGACCCGTGCTTGCAGTAAAGGGCGCAACATGTTGGCCTGGAAACCCTCACGGCCGGGCACCAGCATCTTGAAACCGTACTTTTCCGCCAGGCGTTGCTTTTGGACAATCCCGCGACCGTGGTCGTCGGCGTTGACGTAGTAGACCTGGCTCCCGTCAATCTCGCCGTCCTCGATCTGCTGTGCGACCTGGTGAATGGTTAGCAGGGTCTTGCCCATGTTGCTGTCACCGTAGAAAACAGTGCTCTGCCCGAATATGGCCATTCGAGCAATGACATATTTGTCCGCATCCATTTCAGCCTCCATTGCATCGGCGGTCTGGCTTAATACAAAGTCGTCGAAGTCTTTACCGGGCGCCGGTTCGTTTTTGGCGATGAATCGGCGGGCCCCGTCGATCAGGCGCTGCAATTCACCCCCGAACAGGGCCTGCACTCGCTCCAGGTCTCTGGCCTCCTCAAGCGTGGGGCGCCATGCCTGGAACACTGACATGATCGTGGCATCATCCAGGCCCCTGGAAACCATGCTGGCAGTTACTGCAGTGGCATTCCCGTGCAGGTTGTCACCTTCCAGCATCTTGCCCAGCCAGTCGCTGTATTGCCCTGGTGTTTTTGGTGTCTTGTCACCCGGCGCGCTCCCGTCCCATTCATCGGGTCGGCTTGCTCCCTTCACCGGTGCCGGATCGAAGGTCAGCGGGTTCAGCAACTCGCCTTCGCCCAGGGTGTTGAAAGAGCGCGCCTCGTGGCCCATCCCCGGCCAGTGGGAGGGGAGGTAAAAGAACTGCATGGTTTTTTCGGTGCAGTCGTCGGTACCCGGGAAGAGTGCGTTTAATCTCGCTTGGATTTTTTCGTGCAGGCTGGGCGGCACTGGCTGGTTGTAGGGGAGGTACACCCGCCACATCTCTACCCTCGGAACTTTGATAAGGTGGCGGTGGGTGGTGTGGGCAAAATAGACCAGGCCGGACAGCTGCTCCCGGATCATGGCCTCTGTGGCGAATACTTTATCGTCCAAGTCCAGCGTTGCCACGGACCAGGTTCTTATGTTGTCGCTATTGCGATAGTTATCCCCAAACTTGGCCGGGATAATGTAGGGCCCGTTCTTATCACCCTCTTTTTTGCCTTCTTTACCTTCGCGAAACTTGGAAAACAACGCGGCCATGTCTTCAAGGGTCAGGGTTTTTAACTGCAGGTCGACATCAGTTTTATTGTGACCGAAAGCCACGGGGAACTGCAGGCCTTCATCGTGTAGTGGTGCTGTGCTCTGTGCTATCATGTTTCTTGTCCATTCCGATATGGTCATCATCAATTGCCGCCAGCCCAACACTGGTGGTTTTTTTTGCACAGTGATTTATGCGGCGTTTTCAGCCTGAGTGATTTTCTCGAAGTCCCAGCGAGTGCAGTTTTCACCAATTTTTTCAGGTGCAGGAAGTTTTCCGATCTTGACCCAACGCCAGATAGTGGCGCGGCTCACTTCGAAATATTCGGCTAGAGTTTTGTCAGATACCCACTTTCGTGGAAGGTGTGAAGTGTTCATGTCTTGTTCCCTTGAAAGGCATAGTTTGCCGTTGCAGGGAAATATTACTGGGCTGGAAAATTAAATGTCAGGGGAAATTCGTTAGGCGATTTCCCCCTGTATGGGCTATGGCTCCCTCTGCGGTAGGATGCTGGGAATTGATATACCTTCTTTGCGCTGTCGCGTGATTTCTTTAGCCAGGGCGTCGAACATTATATTTCTATTGCTTTTCTTGCCTTTTTTGTATTTCCTGGCTAGATAATTAACCGCAAATTCTTTGCCCATTGGCACAAAAGGACGATCGTCAGTTATTCGGGGTCGAATCAAGTGCTGGTATTCATCAAGCCATAATTCGGGTTGGTTGCCCTTTCGCTCGGTCATCCCCAGTACATTCATAGCGGCTTGGTTTTGATGGGCTCGGCCTAATATGCCGGGGTCGTCAAAGGCGTCTCTTGCATCTCTGAGAACCTGCCACAGTTCATCACGATTCTTTGCTGTGTTTTTTGCAATATTATCCAATATCTCGAATTTATAAACTGCTCGTAGCAGGGTGGCCACTACATCCATTGGTAGCGCGATGTCCCCGAGATACTCTGTGTATTGAAATGGCTTGTGCTGGTTCTTAATTGTTCGCCAACAAAGATCTTCATGTCGATCCAGCTCCCTTTCTCGCTCAGCTTCCTCCAATCGCAAACCAGAAGCGGCGATGCGTTGCCTGTCGAGCAACTTCACTTGCGCCTCAGCCATTGCAGCCAGCGCGGCATTCATCGCCTGGTATAGATATTCTTTTTCGGGGTCTTTGTTTAGTGGTCTCTCTTTACCCATTGACTCGCTCCCCAATGTTCACCACGGCGCCTGCGGGAGCTGGCTTCGCACAATACGCGGCCCAGTCATCCATCAGGGCGCGCCGTTTTTTCAGCAGATCACCGCGCTGGTAAGCCGCTTTCACCGCATCGTCGATTTTATGAGCCAGGGCCATTTCCAGAATAGATTCTGGGTATTCGGTTTCTTCCTCGCCCCAGGTGCGGAAAGTAGCGCGGAATCCGTGAACAGTGGCCTGGTAGCCCATGCCCTTGCCGATCTCCCGCGTTATCTTGGATGGTCTGGCGTTCTGGTGGTGCCTGCCGGTCACAGTGGGGAATACAGGGTCATCAGGTCCACCCCCGGCTAAAGCCTTTAGAATCGCCACTGCGGGCGCAGAGAGGTGTATGCGGTGTTCCTCGCCCTTTTTCATGCGTTCCTTGGGGATGGTCCACAACTTGCGGTCCAGGTCGATCTCCCGCCAGGTGGAGCCGCAGACTTCGCCGGATCGGGCGCCGGTGTAGATGACAAACGCCACCGCTGGCGCCGCTGTATCGGTGAGCTTGCGCAACTCAGCCAGGAAGGTATTTATCAGGGGGAAGGGTAGGGCAGGGAAGTTTGTTCCCTTTTTGGTCGCCTTGGGCAGTCGATGTTGCAGCAGTTTGTCCCAGCGGGCCGGATTGTGGCGTCCGATATTTTTGGCAGCATAGGCCCGATCCAGTACATCCTCGACCAGCTTTCGCACATCCTTGGCGGTCCTGGTCTTGGTTGTCCAGATCGGGAGCAATACATCAACGATATGGTCCCGCTCAATTTTCGCAACGGGCAGGTGCCCCAGGGTGGGGATCGCGTAGGTTTCCAACTTGTGGGTCCAGGCTTTGCCCGCCTTGTCATCCCCGATGGACTCCAGTTCCTTGGCAATCTCCACCGCTTCATTGAAAGTCATGTGCTGGGCGATGAGAGCTTGCCGTGCCTGCCTTGCGGTCCGGCGCTCCTGCACGGGGTCCAGACCCTCGCGGATCATCTCCCGCTTTACTGCCGCCCGCTGGCGGGCTACTTTGAGGGAGATTTCAGGGTAGGCACCCAGGCCTATGTCGCGGCGTAGTGGGGCCTCTTTGCCGCTGCTGGTAACCCTCTTGCCAACACTCGCCCTGAGCACCCAATAGCAGGCGCCGGATTTGGCCACGCGTAGTAGGAGGCCCGGTACGCCCCCGGCAGGGAAGTAATTGAATGCCCGGGTGTCCGGCGGCATGCGAGTGAGGCGTTGAACCTCAATGGCGGATAGTTCTTTGGCAACCTTGGGCATTTTGTCCGACATCCTAGCCAACATAAATACTTGCGTTTGGATGTTACGCGGTGTTATGGTGAAACACAAGGCAAATGAGAAATATGCTTTGTATGTAGGTTAAAATATGTTTAATTCAATTGGATGCGGTGGGATAAAACAAGGGGTTACCCGTCTGGGTCGCCTCCAATTTTGGGAATCTCTCCACCGGCTAGTGCTATTCCCGAGAGCTGCTCAGCGTTATGTATCCGGTGAAATTCTGCTTTGGGTGGTCTATACTCGGGCGAATACTCAACCATAACAACAGTCAATGAAACCTGCACTGGTTCTTTCCGGGGGCGGCGCTCGAGGTGCTTATCAGGTGGGTGTGCTCAAAGCCATCGCCGATTTGCACGCAAAGGATGCCCACAATCCATTTTCCATTATCAGTGGGACTTCCGCTGGTGCTGTCAATGCGGTGGCGCTGGCCGCATCGGCCAATAATTTTCGCCTGGCCGTGAAGAAAGTCGAGAAAATCTGGAATTCATTACACGTTGACAAAGTCTACAAGGCGGGGTGTTGGGATTTGCTCAGTGGTATGGGTCGTATGCTGGGCTCGTTGTTTAATCAGGGTGTTGGCCGGACTCGCCCCCTGTCACTGCTCAACAACGACCCCCTGCGAGATTTGTTAAATCAGTCGATTCAATTCAGGAATATCCAGAAACGTATCGATAAGGGCTACCTGGATGCGGTTGGTGTCTCCGCTACAGGGTATACCTCAGGGGAAAGTGTCACATTTTTTCAGGGTTTACCCAGTATGGGAAAATGGCGCAATGGCCGTAGCGTGGGAGTGCCCGGCAGCTTGAATGTCAGTCATATTCTGGGCTCTTCTGCGATTCCCGCTCTGCTGCCCGCTGAAAAAATCAGCCGGGAATATTTCGGTGATGGTGCACTGCGACAACTTGCGCCAATAAGCCCGGTCATTCGTATGGGTGCGGATCGCGTGTTGGTCATCGGTGTGAGCGGCAATGCAACCCATGTACCACGGCGGGAGCAGGAAACGCATTCTCCGTCACTGGCACAAATGATAGGCCATATTTTCAACAGTGCGTTTATCGATAGTCTGGAACATGATATCGACACGCTGGTCAACGTGAATGACCTGGTGGCTTATGTTCAAAACGAAAGCCCTCACACTCCGCCCGGGGATATGCGCATTATCGATTTATTGGTGATTTACCCGAGTATGGAGTTCGACGATATTGCGGCAAAACACGTCAAGGATTTACCGCGAGCGATGCGCCTTGCGATGAAGGTTATTGGAGCAACCGAAAAAGGCGGCGGCACCAGTCTGGCGAGTTATTTATTGTTTGAAAAAGAGTTTTGCAAAGAGTTAATTGACTGCGGGTATCGTGATGCGATGGCTCAACGCGACAGTATTCTGGAGTTTTTTAATCCAAGCCCGGTCGCGTCGTATAAGTAATAGCCTCGATTACGGCTGTTCTGGCTGGTAGCCCGGCAATTCATTTCACCCGCATGTTTTGCGTCAATACCCGGCTGGTGTATCCTAGCTCCCTTTCTGTGTTGTAAGGCAATACCATTCATGTCCTATCAGGTGCTGGCACGCAAGTGGCGACCCAAGAGCTTTCGGGAACTGGTTGGTCAGGAGCATGTGCTGCAGGCACTGGTGAATGCCCTGGACCACGACCGACTGCACCACGCCTACCTGTTTACCGGGACCCGGGGTGTGGGCAAGACCACCATTGCCAGAATTTTGGCCAAATGCCTCAATTGTGAGCAGGGTGTGAGTTCAGAGCCCTGTGGTGAGTGCTCTTCCTGCCTGGAAATTGCCGAGGGACGCAGTGTGGATCTGCTGGAGGTGGACGCCGCATCGCGCACCAAGGTGGAGGATACCCGCGAACTGCTGGAGAATGTGCAGTACGCGCCTAGCCACTCGCGCTATAAGGTGTACCTGATAGACGAGGTGCACATGCTGTCCACCCACAGTTTCAATGCGCTGCTCAAGACCCTGGAGGAGCCGCCACCTCACGTCAAGTTTCTGCTGGCCACCACGGACCCCCAAAAGCTGCCGGCCACCGTCCTGTCGCGTTGCCTGCAATTCAATCTGAAGAATATGCCGCCGGAGCAGATCGTGGGGCATCTGGGCAAGGTGCTGGAGCAGGAGATGGTTGGTTTTGAGGAGCCCGCCCTGTGGCTGCTTGGCCGGGCCGCTGCCGGGAGCATGCGCGATGCCCTGAGTCTTACCGACCAGGCGATTTCCTTCGGCTCCGGTAAAGTCGGTGAAGCTGATGTGCGCAGCATGTTGGGCAGTGTGGACCTCAGTTTTATTTATCAGCTGTTAGAGGCCCTCTGTGAAGGGGAGCCGACAAAGCTGTTGGACGTGGTTGCGCACATGGGTGAGCATGCGCCGGATTTCGAAGGTGGCCTGGATGAGCTTCTGTCACTAATCCATCGGGTGACCATGGCCCAGGTGGTACCCGAAGCTATTGATAACAGTTGGGGAGATGCGCAGCGGATAAGGCAGATAGCCGGGACTATCACTGCCGAGGATGCGCAGCTGTTCTACCAGATAGCCCTGAACGGTAAGCGCGACATCGGGCTGGCACCCGATCCTCGCAGTGGCTTTGAAATGATCCTGCTACGCATGCTGGCGTTTCGCCCCGAGGCTGTCATCGATAACAGCCTCGGGGCGGGGGAGTTACAGGCGGTGGAGCAGCAAGAACAACAGAGTGCCGCGGTGGAGGTCGGTACCCAGGTAAAAAAGCCCCATGAGGAGCCTCAGGCGGCGGCGCGCAGTCGCACCGCGCCTGAGCCCGAGCCTGTCGCGGTGTCAGTCGCAACGCCGCTTGAGTTGTCACCGGTATGCCACGTTGGCGCTTTCGCACTGACTGATCTCAATCCGGACAATTGGCCCCAATTACTGGAGTCGCTGGGCCTGGTTGGTATTGTCTATAATATCGCCTCTCATTGTGATCTGCGTAGCTCGGATGACCATGGCCTGCAATTTGTCCTGGACTCGGGTAACGCTTCACTGTTTAACGACAGCCACAATGACAAGATACGCCTGGCCCTGGAGAACTACTTCGGGCTCCCGCTGTCAGTCCGTATAGTCCCGGGTGACGTGCAGCGAGAGACTCCGGCGATGCGTAAGGCGCGCCTCGCGCAAGAGAGACAACAGGAGGCGATTGCGTCTATTGAGGGTGACCCGCAATTACAGAAACTGATCGCCCGCTTCGACGGGGAACTGGACCTATCGTCTATTGTTCCCACCGATCTGTAAACCTAGAAAAGGAATGTTGAGGAATAAAGATGAAGGGAAGTATTTCAGACTTGATGCAGCAGGCGCAAAAAATGCAGGCCGATATGCAAAAGGCGCAGGAAGAACTGGCTAACGCTGAGGTGCGCGGTGAATCCGGCGCCGGGATGGTGACTGTGATTATGACCGGGCGACATGATGTCAAGCGGGTGTCGATTGATGATGCCGTACTTGGCGAAGACAAAGAGGTGCTGGAAGACCTGTTGGCCGCAGCGGTCAACGATGCTGTACGCAAAGTCGAAGCGCATAACCAGAATGCCATGTCAGGACTTGCCTCGGGTCTCAATCTGCCCGATGGTTTCAAAATGCCATTTTGATCCGCCATGAATTTTAGCCCCGCGATACAAAACCTTATCGACGCTCTGCGCTGCTTGCCGGGGGTTGGCCCCAAGTCGGCCCAGCGTATGACCCTGCATCTGCTGGAACGTGACAGGGAGGGGGCCGCCGTTTTGTCTGCGGCCCTGCAGGAGGCAGTGGACCGCGTGGGCCACTGCGGCCGCTGTCGCAACTTTACCGAGCTTGATATCTGTGAAATCTGCTCCAACCCAAAGCGTGATGCAACGACTATCTGCATTGTGGAGACACCTGCCGATGTGCTGGCGGTGGAGTTGAGTGGCAGCTTTAGTGGTATTTATTTCGTGTTGATGGGCCACTTGTCGCCTATTGACGGAATTGGCCCGGCCGAGATCGGCCTGGAGAAATTGCATCAACGGATTGTCGACGAGGATATCGGGGAAGTTATTCTGGCCACCAATCCAACTGTGGAGGGAGAGGCCACGGCTTACTACCTTACTGATATGCTGCAGATCGAGGGTGTCAGGGTGTCACGTATCGCCCACGGTGTGCCTCTGGGCGGTGAACTTGAGTATGTGGATGGCTCCACTCTGGCCCACGCATTGTCCGGCCGGCGGCCGATGGAGTAATAATTGATGAATTGGCAGCTTATCGAGTCGGATGAGGCTCTACAGCAGGTATTGGCGCAGGGCGCCGGCAGCGAGGCGGTGATCGTCGATACCGAATTTATGCGTCGCAATACCTTTTATCCGCAGGTTGCGCTGGTGCAGCTTTGCTTTGCGCAGGAGGCGGCGGGCAGCGAGACGGGTTGGCTGATCGACCCGCTTACTATCGAAAACCCTGCGCCCCTGGTAGAACTTTTCACTGATCCGGGTGTGGTCAAAGTCCTGCATTCGGCCAGTGAGGATCTGGAAGTATTCCAGAACTGGCTGGGGGTGTTACCCCAGCCGTTGTTCGATACACAGCGGGCGGCGGCCATGCTCGGCCTGGGCTTTGGCCTGGGCTATCGCGCCCTGGTTCACGCGATCTGCGATATAGACTTGCCCAAAGGGGAAACCCGTTCCGACTGGTTGCAGCGGCCCCTGACCGCATCACAGTGTGAATATGCAGCGCTGGATGTGACCTGGCTACTGCCGGTATGGCAGGAACTGGATAAACAGTGTGAGCAACAGGGTAGGCGGGACTGGGTACTGGCCGATGGCCGCGATGCCATGGGCGCTCTGGGTACTGCCGTTGTTGACTACCACAAACGGATCAAGACGGCCTGGAAGTTGAATCCCCGCCAACTGGGTTCTCTGGTGGCGATCTGTGACTGGCGGGAGCAGATCGCGCGCAGCAGGGACAAACCGCGCAGCTGGATTATCGATGACAAGGCCTGCCTGGCACTGGCCCGGCTAGACCCGCAAAACCGGGTCGAGTTGCAAACCGGGGTGGACTTGCCGCCCCCGGCCCAGCGCCGCTACGGGGAGGCGCTGTTGCAGGTATTGGCCGGACAGCGCACAGTGCCGGACGACGAGTTGCCACAAGCCCTGCCCGCGCCACTGAATGCCGGGCAGCGCGACCAGGTTAAAAAACTCAAGGCCAGGGTCCGTGCCATCGCCGGGGAGTTGGCAATGGCACCGGAGATATTGTTGCAAAGCAAGGATTATGAGCTGCTGTTACGCGAGGCTGCGGGGGAGGCGCTCAGCGTACCTGTGCACTGGCAGGGTTGGCGCAATGAAATTGTCATAGGACCGCTGCGGCAATCATTGGTGGGAACGGCGTAATGAAACTGTTATGCCAGGTATTCAAAAGTCCGCGCAAGCAGGAGATGTACCTGTATGTGGCTAAAGCGCGTGGGCTGGTGGATGTGCCGGAAGTATTGATGACTCAGTTCGGCGAGCCGGAAGCTGTTATGACCCTGCTCCTGGACCCGCAGAGTAAACTGGCCAGAGCCAATATCGCCGAGGTGTTGGCGGATATCGCCGACAAGGGATTCTACCTGCAGATGCCGCCCACGGCTGCGGAATTGTTGCGCCGGGACGGTCAGGGTGGCTGAATGGTGGCACGACAAACCACTGAACGAGCTCAGCGACACCGAATGGGAGGCTCTGTGCGATGGCTGTGCCAAGTGTTGCCTGCACAAGCTGGAAGATGACGAAAGTGGTGAAGTGTATTATACCAAGGTCCGCTGCCGTTATCTCGACGAACAAACCTGCCGATGCACCGGCTATGCCAATCGCTCCGTGCTGGTACCCCACTGTATACAGCTGCGAGAAGACGACGTACATACCCTGGACTGGCTGCCCAGTACCTGTGCCTATCGCCTGCGCGCCGACGGGCAGCCGTTACCAGAGTGGCACCCCCTGGTAAGCGGTGACGCCAATACAGTGCACCGCGCCGGGGTATCGATTCGCGGCCGCGCGATTTCAGATGAATATGTTCACCCTGACGGGTTCGATGAACACATCGTACATTGGGTGGAATAGGAGAGAGCCAGTGTTAAGCGAAAGTTCCTACCTTACTGCGATTTATGCATACGTCGGTGCTGCCTGCACCATGTTGCTGTACCTGGTCTGGTGGCTGGGTCGACATTGGCGGGCGGGCTGGGTGGCCCTGGTGGTATTGCTGGGCGGCGCGCTGCTGCTTACCCCGGCCTACCCGAAGGAGGGAGTGGATACCTTTGCGCCGGCACTGATAGTTGCGGGTTTTCAGCTGCTTACCGATGGTTATGAAGCTGCCGAACACGCGCTGCGGCCACTGGGCTTTATGTCGGCGTTGGCTGTGGCGCTGGCATTGTTGCTGGGCCTGACAGTCTTGCGCGGGCGCGGCCCGAGAAGTGCTCGCCTGGAAAATCCGGCGCAGTCCACCGGACCCTCTTCAGCCGTCAATATTGATAAGCCGAGCCCCAATCTGTAACCTGTGCGCCTTTCGTACTGTGAACAAGTGATGAGTAGACTATGAAATTCCAGGGGACTGAACGATATATCGCCACCGATGATTTGCGCATGGCGGTCAACGCTGCGGTGACGCTGGAACGCCCGCTGTTGATCAAGGGCGAGCCGGGTACCGGTAAAACCATGTTAGCCGAAGAAGTGGCGCTGGGGCTGGGCAAGCGCCTGATCCAGTGGCATATCAAATCCACCACCAAGGCGCAGCAGGGCTTGTATGAGTACGACGCGGTCTCTCGCCTGCGGGATTCCCAGTTAGGGGATGAAAAAGTCCACGATATTGCCAATTACATTAAACGCGGCAAGTTGTGGGAGGCGTTTGACTCCGATGAGCAAGTGGTGCTGTTGATCGACGAGGTGGACAAGGCCGATATCGAGTTCCCCAACGACCTGCTGGTGGAACTGGATCGTATGGAGTTCTTCGTCTATGAGACCGGCGAGACTATCAAGGCCAGGCAACGCCCCATCATCATTATTACCAGTAACAACGAAAAAGAACTGCCGGACGCCTTTCTACGTCGCTGCTTCTTCCACTATATCAATTTCCCCGACCGCGATACCATGCGTGAGATTGTCGAGGTGCATCACCCGAATATCGCCAGGGAACTGGTGCAGGAAGCGATGGAAGTATTCTTCGACGTACGGTCTATTCCCGGCCTCAAGAAGAAACCGTCCACCTCAGAGCTGATCGACTGGCTCAAGCTGTTGATGGCAGACGATATCCCCGACGAAATCCTCAAGGATCGCGATCATAGCAAGGCGATACCACCCCTGTATGGCGCCCTGTTGAAGAATGAGCAAGACGTTCATCTGCTGGAGCGCCTGGCGTTCATGCATCGCCGCGAGACCCGCTAGTGCACCTGGTCTTGCTGCCAGCCCCCTGGCGACTCGCTGAATATTACATTACGAGTGACGAGGCGCACTCGTGTTAATCAACTTCTTTCAAGGTCTCAGAGACGCGGGCGTCCCGGTGACGACTCGGGAACTGCTGGATTTGATGGAAGGCATGAAACAGCATATCGCGTTCGCTGATATGAATGAATTCTACTATTTCAGCCGAACCTGCATGGTGAAGGATGAAAAATACTTCGATCGTTTCGACAAGGCTTTTGGGCTGCACTTCAAAGGCCTGGAAGCGCTGGGTGATATTATCGAGGCGTTGATCCCCGACGACTGGCTGCGCTCGGAGTTCCTGAAGAACCTGAGCGAAGAGGAAAAGGCCAAAATCGAATCCCTGGGCGGCCTGGAGAAGTTGATCGAGGAGTTCAAGAAGCGCCTGGAAGAGCAGAAGGAACGCCACCAGGGTGGCAATAAATGGATTGGTACAGGTGGTACCTCACCTTTTGGCCAGGAAGGCTATCACCCGGAGGGCATCAGGGTCGGCCCCAACGGCCGCAACAAGAAAGCGGTGAAAGTCTGGGACAAGCGCGAGTTCAAAAACCTGGACGACAGCGTGGAACTGGGTACCCGCAATATCAAGGTGGCTATGCGCCGCCTGCGCAAATTTGCCCGCACCGGGGCGGCCGATGAACTGGACCTGGACGATACCATCAGTTCCACCGCACGCAACGCCGGCCTGCTGGAAATCAAAATGGTGCCGGAGCGGCACAACGCGGTAAAAGTGTTGTTGTTTTTCGATGTGGGTGGCTCCATGGACCCTCATGTGAAGGTTTGCCAGGAGTTATTTTCAGCTGCCCGCACCGAGTTCAAGCACATGGAGTATTTCTACTTCCATAATTTCCTCTACGAAAGCGTGTGGCGCAACAATATCCGCCGTCATAACGAGCGCACGCCCTTGCTGGATATCCTGCACAAGTACAGCCACGACTACAAAGTGGTGTTTGTCGGGGACGCCTCCATGTCGCCCTATGAAATTGTGCATCCCGGTGGCTCTGTAGAGCACTGGAATGACGAGTCCGGAGAAGTGTGGATGCGCCGTTTGCAGGAAGTCTATGACAAAGTCATCTGGATCAACCCGGCCCCTGAGGCTGAATGGCAGTACACGCAGTCCGTTTCGATCACCCGCCAGTTAATGGAAGGCCGTATGTACCCCCTCACTCTCAAGGGCCTGGAAGAGAGTATGGCCTACCTGTCAAGGTAGTTGGAATAGGCGATAAGGCTCGCCGTGATTGCCACATTGAGAGATTCCACGCCATTGCCCATGGGAATACTCAGCGGGGTGTCCGCCAAACTGCTGACTGCCGTTGAAACCCCCTCTGTCTCGTTACCCAGTACATAGACACAATGGCCCTGCGGGCGGTGGTGGAACAGCGATAACCGCGCATCCGCCGCCAGTGTGCAGATTTCCACGCCCCGTGCCTGACATGCACGCAGAGCCTCGGGTAATACCGGGCACAATAGCAGCGGCGCCCTGTAGAGGGTGCCGGCACTGGCTTTTATTACCAGCGGGCCCAGCGCCGCGTTGCCCTTGCGCGACCAGATGATGCCGTCAATTTGTCCCGCGGTGGCGGAGCGTATGATCATGCCGAGATTTTGTGGATTACTGATGCTGTCCAGTGCCAGCAATCGCTGTGGCGGATGATCAGGCAGTGACCCCAGATACTGATCCATAGTCCTGAAAGCGGGGCAGACGATATCAACCGCCACACCCTGGTCCTGCTTGCCATTTTTCGAAAGTCGCGCCAGCTGTTCTCTGCTGTGCAGCTTTACCGGCACGCCACGAGATTCGGCCTGCTGTCTTATCTGGGTGATGATGCCCGCTTCGCGGTTACTCCGGGCCAGGTGCAGGGCGTGGCACGCTAAGTTGCTATCGCACAGCGCGCCCAGAACGGGTTTGCGACCATACACGGTAAGCACCCGGCTGAAGAATGCTTTTTTATCCTCGTAGCTGTTTTGCTCCGGCATGGCTTGGCTGATTTTTTCTTTGTCACTGACAAGGTCTGTGACCCGGTCGTGGAGGCCCTGTTTATATTACAGTATCTGCTCTATTATCCTGGAAGCCGCAGTGGATCGCGAAAGTCTGCACACCTTTTTGCGATCCACTGCGGCTTCCACAATGATGGTAACGCCTGGCCCTGTGGCAGTTCAAGTCTCATCCGAGGCTTTTTTTTTGCGGGTAGGGTCTAACCTGTAGGTGGGACATGTTGAATCACCAACCGAAGGGCGAATTCTTGACGCATTTTACTCTCTATGGCACCTCCGCCTGTCATCTGTGCGAAATTGCCAAACAGATGCTGCAGTTGCAACAAAAGTCACAACAGCGGGCGGGCACTGCCCTTGATTTTGATCAGGTGGATATCAGTGAATCAGATACTTTATTTGAGCGTTACGGTGTGCTGATTCCGGTCTTGCAGCACCCCGATGGCAGGGAGCTCAACTGGCCATTCTCGCGGTCACAACTGGAGCGGTTCCTGGCCTCATGAGTGACGAGGTACACTAGCTCACACGCACGGCGAGCACATCGCAACTGGCGCCATGCAGGACGCCGTTAGCCGTAGAACCCAACAGCAGGGCCAGGCCGTGGCGACCGTGGCTGCCCACCACAATGAGGTCAGCGCCCAGTTCTTCGGCGGTTGCGTGTATCTCCACTTCCGGTCTGCCCAGGATGATGTGCTGGTGCTCTTCGTCTATGCCGTTGGCCTTGGCAAAGCGCTTCAGCTGTTGCGTGGCCTGCTGGTGGATTTCATCCTGGATGCCGGAAAAGTCCATGGGAATGTCACCCCCATAAGCGAAGCTCAGAGGCTCGATAACATGTATCAGATGCAGCTCTGCGTTGTTGTTCTTGGCAACGAAATGCCCGCGCTGGGCCACCTGCGCAGATTCATCACTGAGGTCTACTGCGACCAGGATTTTGGTGTACTGGGACATGGTGATACTCCATCTTCAAAAACGTGTACAGACATTTATAGCATAAAATTTTACCCGATCAATACCATTTCGGGTATCTTGGTATGTCGATATGTGCAGAATTGGCCTGGATCTGGTGCTCCAGCCACCTGCTCCTCACTTGTCGGGTGGTTGGAGCACTATGACTTATTTACTGATAATTTTTGTTATTGCCCTGGCCCTGGCGCCACTTTCTCACTTTGTACCGAGCAAAAGGCAGCGCAAGGTCGCGCGTTTGCGTGAGTATGCCGCAGTGCATGGTCTGTTCGTGGAATTTCGCACACTGCCCGGCGCAAAAAATAGTCGCCAGCCGCCCCGGGCCGCCCCAGGGGGGGACATTATTTATTATGGCAAGCGCCTGCCACCACGGCGCGGTGAGCCGGTTACACGTGTCAGTTGGAGCGCCTGCCAGGAGGGCTGGCGGAGCCTGGATCGACGTACCCCGGTACCGGCTTTGCTGCAGCAACTACCCGCAGGAATCCTGGTAGCCGGTGTCAGCGAGGCCAGTTGCGGCATCTACTGGCAGGAGTCCGGTTCCCAGGAGGATGTGGAACAGATCCGGCAGGTGCTGGAGACCTGGGCCGAGCAGTTGCTGCACTGACAAATAACGATTTTTCTTGACCGCAGCGTGATAGCGACTTATATATGCACACTTTTTGTGCGCTGGACGGTCCGGCGCACAGCCACTATTGAGTGTACGACAGGAATTTATGGGCAAATCACTAGTCATCGTGGAATCGCCGGCCAAAGCCAAGACGATCAACAAGTACCTGGGCTCGGATTTTATCGTTAAATCCAGCGTCGGGCACATTCGGGACCTGCCCACCGCTGGTAGTAGCACCAGTAAGGCGGACCCCAAGGCGCGCGCTGCCCAGGCTGCCAAGACCCGTAAAATGGCCCCGGCCAAAAAGGCGGCCTACAAGAAAAAGAATGCCCGGGAGCAATTGATCCGGCGTATGGGTGTAGATCCGGAGCACGGCTGGAAAGCCACCTACGAGATACTGCCGGGCAAAGAAAAAGTCGTCAATGAGCTCAAGAAGCTCGCCGCCAACGCCGATACCATCTACCTCGCAACCGACCTCGACCGTGAGGGGGAGGCTATTGCCTGGCACCTGAAGGAGGCCATTGGCGGCGATGACGCACGCTATCAACGCGTGGTATTCAATGAAATTACCAAAAAGGCGATCACCGAAGCCTTTGAGCAGCCCGCACATTTGGATCAGAACAGGGTCAATGCACAGCAGGCGCGCCGCTTCCTGGATCGGGTGGTGGGTTACATGGTGTCACCGCTGCTGTGGGCTAAAGTGGCCAGGGGGCTGTCCGCCGGTCGCGTGCAATCCGTGGCTGTACGCCTTATCGTCGAGCGAGAGCGCGAAATAAGGGCCTTTGTGCCAGAAGAATACTGGGAGATTCATACCGATCTGGGTACGCAGCGCGACGATGAAGTCCGCTTTCAGGTGCGCAAACACAAGGGTGAGAAGTTTCGTCCGGGTGACGAGGCCAGCGCCACAGCCGCCGTAGCCGAGTTGCAGGCTCTGCCCTACGCGGTGAGCAAGCGTGAGGATAAACCCACTCGCTCCAAAGCGCCGGCGCCCTTCATTACCTCCACCTTGCAGCAGGCGGCCAGTACACGACTGGGCTTTAGCGTAAAGAAAACCATGATGCTGGCTCAGCGCTTGTATGAGGCAGGTTACATTACCTATATGCGTACTGACTCCACCAATCTCAGTGCCGAAGCGGTAGCGTCGTGCCGCGAGTATATTGGGAACAACTTTCCTGCGAAATACCTGCCCGATAACCCCAGGCGTTTCTCCTCCAAAGAGGGCGCGCAAGAGGCACACGAAGCGATTCGGCCATCGGATGTGAATGTTCCACAGGCCGCGTTAAAAAGCATGGAGCGGGACGCCGAGCGCCTGTACGAACTCATCTGGCGCCAGTTTGTCGCGGGTCAGATGCCTGATGCCGAGTACACCGCCACTGTGGTGACGGTCAGCGCCGGTGACTACCAGCTCAATGCCAAGGGGCGCATCATTCGCTTTGACGGTTATACCAGGGTGCAGGCACCAGCGGGCCGCAAGGGTGATGACGCCGTGCTGCCGGATATGAAAGAAGGGGATGCACTCAACCTGATCAAGGTGGATCCAGCCCAGCATTTTACCAAGCCGGCCCCCCGTTATGGCGAGGCGAGCTTGGTACGCGAGTTGGAAAAGCGCAGTATCGGCCGCCCGTCCACCTACGCCGCCATTATTTCCACAATTCAGGATCGAGGTTACGTAAGGCTGGAAAACAAGCGCTTCTATGCGGAAAAAATGGGCGATATTGTCACCCATCGCCTGCAGACCAGCTTCGCCGAATTACTGGACTACGGATTTACCGCCTCCATGGAGGAGCGCCTGGATGATGTGGCCCAGGGCAAGCTGGAATGGCACGAATTGCTGGATCAGTTTTACGCCGATTTTAGCAGTCTGCTGGAAAAAGCCGGGGAGGAGGAACCGGTCGGCATGCAGCGCAATGAACCGACCATGACCGATATCAAGTGCAGTAACTGCGGCCGAGACATGCAGGTGCGTACCGCCAGCACCGGGGTATTTTTGGGCTGCTCTGGTTACGCCCTGCCACCCAAGGAGCGCTGTAAGCACACCTTGAACCTGACCGCCGGTGACGAGGCGATCAGGGAAGATGCAGACGACGAGGCTGAATCCCGTTTGCTGCGCACCAAGCACCACTGCAAGCTGTGTGGTACCGCCATGGACAGCTACCTTATCGATGAGGACCGCAAACTGCATGTATGCGGCGACAACCCCAATTGTCGGGGTTTTGAAGTAGAGCATGGCAAGTTCAAGATCAAGGGCTATGAGGGGCCGGTTCTGGAATGTGATAAATGCGGCGCCGAAATGCAGCTCAAGAACGGGCGTTTTGGCAAGTACTTCGGTTGCACCGCAGAAGACTGCAAGAATACCCGTAAGTTACTGCGTAGTGGGGAGGCGGCGCCGCCCAAGATGGATCCTGTGCCCATGCCCGAGTTGGAGTGTGTGAAGGTGGAAGATCATTACATCCTGCGCGATGGGGCGGCGGGCCTGTTCCTGGCGGCCAGCCAGTTTCCCCGCAATCGCGAGACGCGTGCGCCGCTGGTCAGTGAAATGCTGCCACACCAGGGTGAGATCGATCCCAAGTACACCTTCCTGTTCAGCGCGCCAACCGCCGATAGCGATGGTAATCCGGCTCAGATCCGTTTCAGTCGCAAGACCAAAGAGCAGTATGTGATGACGGAAAAGGATGGCAAGGCCACCGGCTGGAAAGCCTTTTACCACAATGGTAAATGGCAGGAAGAGCAAGCGAAGAGCAGGGCCTCCAGTCCCCGTAAAAAAGCCTCCAGCCCCCGTAAAAAGGCATCCGGCTCCAGCGCAAAGAAATGAGTTCGGCGCGGGCCCGGGCCAACCACGGCTTGTATCTGGCCAAAATTCAGTTGTCTGGCTGGCGTCGTGCGCTGGCGGCGCAGGATATCCCCGCGGTGACGATCACGCAGGCTTTTCTGCCCGCCGTCAGGGAACATTTGCTCGCTGCCTACGGCTGGTTCCTGCTGGAGGTCAGCGGCTCGGAGCAACTGACCGGCCAGCCACCACGGGGTTGTGCCGGGTTGCCTGATATCGCTGCGGGCAGGGCCGTGCCCGGGGAGATTCGTGAATTCCATCAGTTGGAGACGCAAGGCTGGCTGGCTGAGATAGTGTCAGACCATGAGGTACCCGTTCGCGCCACTCCCATGCAGGGTAATCTCGCCGTCGCCGCGCCCGAATTAACGGGCTGCGAGCGAGCGCAACAGTGGATAGATAATCTGGAAGCGCTGTTTGACCGGATGAGTAACTCCCTGGACGAATATTAGGGTATGTAACAGGGTGCTGGCCGCTGGCAGTAGCAGCTGTTAGAATAGACGCGTGGTTTCAACAATCAGGGGTTTATTGAGTGCCTGCATCAATACTGGAAATTATTGATCTCGGAGACGGAGAGATTGTATTGCAACGGGTGGATGATGACTCGGAGCCGCTGGTGGTAATCAGTTTCTCGGACGAAACCCGTGCTTACCTGATGGACAATGGGTTGGAAGTCGCAAAAGCCATGATTCAGACCGGCATTCAGGTAGCGGCCATTGTTGCCGAGCGGGGAGAAATAGAAATAACAACGACTATGGAAGCTTCGCGCGTACTGCACTAGCGGCAACGCGTGTCCTCAATTGCCGCGGCGCAGCACACCCACGCTGAGGCCCTCGATGGCGAACTGTCGTTCGCGCAAATCCACCACAATCGGCTCGTAAGCGGAATTTTCCGGTAACAACTCCACTATGTGCTTCTGCCTGGTTTTGTGCAGGCGCTTGACCGTCACTTCGTCATCGATACGCGCCACCACGATATCGCCATTATTGGCCACCGGCGTACTGTGCACAGCGAGCAGGTCGCCATCAAGGATGCCCACCTCGATCATGCTGTCTCCCCGCACCTGCAGGAAGTAGTCTGCCGCGGGTTTGAAAAAATTGGGGGACAGCTCGCAGTAGTCTTCAATATTCTCTTCGGCCAGTATCGGATTGCCCGCTGCCACACGGCCCACGATAGGGATACCCGCACTATGGGGCAGACGGATGCCGCGGGAGGCGCCGGGGATGATTTCGATTGCGCCCTTGCGCGCCAGGGCTTTAAGGTGTTCTTCGGCGGCATTGGCCGATTTGAAACCCAGTTCCCGGGCAATATCTGCACGAGTAGGGGGATAGCCAGTCTGGTCTATATGTTGTCGGACAACATCCAGCACTTGCTGCTGACGCTGTGTAAGCTTTTCCATTACTGGCACCCTCTGTTTATCTGTACAGGTGCTGTAATTATATACAGTATACGGTCCGTGATTCAACAGGTGTTTTGCCGTTTTCCGGGAAGTCTTCTGCGGGACGGGATCAGTATTCCTCTACGCCACACATTGTGTCCGGTTCGATGAAGTTCAGCGGGTTACTCCAGTCCTCAGGGTGCATGGGCAGATCCGGGTCCAGCAAGTCCTCGTCATCCAGTTCAAACGCCGTACGCCAGTCTTCCGGGGGCTCGGCGCGCTGCAAGCGCATTTCCCGCCAGGCATCCAGGTCGTATTCTGCAACTTCGCCGTCCAGGTACTGCATTTCGATGGTCAGAGAGGACGGGTCCCAGTCGACAATTTCAAACAGGCCATTTGTCTGTAAATCCTTGTACCACCCGCCGATGACGGGAGCGAGCATTTTCATTGAATTGTACCTTTACCCTTTTTTGGTGGTGGTTCGACCAACATATCACGCTGGAAAAGCCTGTCCATTATGGGAAAATGGCATAAAAAAGCAGCTATAAATTCCAGAATTTATGCCCGGAAATTTTTTCATCAAAGATCAAGCAGTTGCAATAGACTTCAAGAGTTGACTTAAGCCTTCGCTAGGCTTTATATATCCGAACTCACACAGTACAAGCTCTGGACATAAGTAATTTGTCTAAAAAGAGCGAACTCTTCATTAACTCAGATAAGATGCCTGGAGTACTAGACTTGAACATCATTTCGCGGGTTATTACCCCCATTAGTGAATATCTGGAACTGGATACACAGGTCGTCGCCCTGGCCCTGCTGTTGTTCTGTGGCGCTACTGCCCACCTGCTGCTGGGGGTCGTGGTTCGACATCTGCACCGGGCTGCCATAGCCAGCGCCCAGCGCTGGGACGATGTGCTTATCACGTCACTGGAGACCCCGATCCGGGTGGTGCTGTGGGTTTTGATCGCCTATCTGGCACTGGAAGTTTATCCGCTGGCTACCGGTTTGCAGCACGCGTTGGTACAGACTTACGATACCGCTCTGGTGTTCCTGCTGGTGTGGTTCCTGCACCGACTGATTACCGGAGCCGAGCGGGAAATTCTGGCAGAGGATCGCGGCCGCACAGCCTCCGCTGACAGGGCCACAGTGCGCGCCACGGCGAAGCTGGCGCGGATCACCCTGTGGATGGTAGCCGGCCTGTTGGTGCTGCAAAGCATCGGGGTAACCATCTCCGGCCTGTTGGCGTTTGGCGGGATTGGCGGCATCGCCGTGGGCTTTGCCGCCAAGGACCTGCTGGCCAATTTTTTTGGCGGCCTCAGCATTTACCTGGATCGGCCCTTTACCAACGGCGACTGGATTCGCTCTCCAGACAAGCAAATTGAGGGTACGGTGGAGGATATCGGCTGGCGCCTGACGCGTATCCGCACCTTCGATCAGCGGCCACTGTATGTACCCAATGCGGTGTTCAGCCAGATATCAGTGGAAAATCCCTCCCGTATGTTCAACCGCCGTATCTACGAGACCATCGGTATTCGCTACCAGGATGCGGACAAAATGGAGGCCATTGTCGATCAGGTGAGAACCATGCTGGAAAACCATAAGGACATAGACCTGTCCCGTACCCTGATCGTCAATTTTGTATCGTTTGCACCCTCGTCACTGGATTTTTTCGTTTACACGTTTACCAAAACCACGGTCTGGGTGGACTTTCACAAAATAAAGCAGGACGTATTGTTAAAGATTCTGGACATTATTCACACCAACGGCGCGGATGTCGCCTTTCCCACCAGGACAGTGCAGGTGGAGCAACTCGCACCGGAACCAGACGCACCGGAGCCAGGCGCGTGAGGCAGTTGGCCATAATCGGCGGCACCGGTGTGGATGAACTGGAGGGCCTGGAGCTTGTACAGACCCACACGCCGCAAACCCCTTTCGGCGAACCCTCCCGGGCAATACAGGAGGGCAGGCTGGGTGACACTCGTGTGTTCTTCCTGCAGCGTCATGGTAGCCCTGGGACGATCCCGCCACATTTGATCAACTACCGGGCGAATATATGGGCACTGCACTCCCTGGGTGTCGACGATATCCTTGCCATTAACGCTGTTGGTGGTATCACTGAACCCATGCGGCCGGGGACCCTGGTAATTCCCGACCAGGTAATAGATTACACCTGGGGGCGGGCACACAGTTTCGATGACGGCGCCAGCGGTGAACTGATGCACATCGACTTCACCGAACCCTATGACCGCGAGCTGCGCCTGGCGCTCATAGCGGTGGCAAATGCTGGCCGGATTTCCCATGAGGCGTCGGGCATACACGGTGTAACCCAGGGGCCCAGACTGGAGACGGCGGCGGAAATCCGTCGACTGGCGCGCGACGGCTGTGATGTGGTCGGCATGACCGGCATGCCGGAGGCTTCCCTGGCACGTGAGTTGGGGCTGGCCTATGCCTGCGTGTGCATGGTGGTGAATCCGGCCGCGGGGCTTGGCGACCTGCCTATCTCCCTGCACATGATGCGCGAAATCCTGCGGCGAGAGGCTGTTGAAGTGCGGCAGCTATTGCAGCATTTACTGGGCAGCCGTTACTGCGCTTGAGCGGCCTCGCGGTCTCTTTCAGCCTGTGCCATGGCCTCGAGCTCTGCGGCTGTCAGGGGTGTCAGTTTGGCCACCACGCCCAGCATGGGATGATCTATATAGTGCACCTCTGTGCTGCGCATACGCCGCTCCTGCTGTAGCAGTATAGCGTGCCGGTAGGGGTAAACGGGACCCAAATCCTCCTCAGATAGCGGCACTTCCTCCACTCCTTCAGGCAATGACGATGGCTGTTCGATTGCGCTGGCCCAGTCGCCGCTAAGGGCTCCCAACTCCAACTCCGGCTCCGGCAGCGCCTCGATAATCAGCGACGGGGGTCCCAGGGGCGGTGGTGGCATTCGCCATACGCCGGGCAGGTAATCTCCCGGGGTATTCAGCCAGAGATTGGTTTCCAGGTGCAGGTAGCGCGACAGGTAGAGTTTTATGCTGCCCTGTAGTGGCGGCCACTGTCCGCTATTCCCGGACCGGTCCAGGATGATAGGCAGGGCACTGGCCTGATCGGCGACAGGTTGCACCCAGGTCTGGTGGAACAGGGTCCGGTATTTGCCGCTGCGCTGCATATAGGCCGCTTTGCCGCGAAACTCCAGTTGCGCGCTGGGCAGTACTATAAATGGCGTGGGGACCAGTGCGCCTTGCCCGGTGGCTTGTTCGTCTATTTTTTCGACGATGGTGATGGCCACGGTGTTGGGGTCGCGCGGGATATCTGTTACTGACTGCGCGGGATCAGGCGCACCGTTATCGTTTATCTGGGGGGACTCACTCGAGTCGGGCTGGGGCAGTATGGTCAGAATTTGCCGGCCAAATTCATCCACCATGCTGTCTGCGTGATGCTGTGCAAGGTTGTCTTCGATCAGCCCCGGTTCCACCAGAAAGCGCGCTGCGCTGGGATAAGCCAGGTTGGGGGTGGGGTCCCATTGTTCCTCCGACTGAGCCGACTCGTGGCTGAAGATCAACAGCTCAACGCGCCACCAGCGCTCTTTCTGCGCAAATGCCGGGCTTGTCAGCAGCAGCATCAGGGCGGCCACAGCCCCGGCTGTCAGGCGATATTGTAGAATCTGTATCAAGCGGCGTCCTCTTCGGCGTCGGTGGCGAAAGATTCCAGCAGCTCTTCCAGATACTGCTGGCGTTCCCGGGTATCGGGTAAGTGTTGCTCGAAGCGCAGTCGCGTTGCCCCGGCCAGTTTATAGGACAGGGGGTCGGATTGAACCAGCTTGACCAGACTCAGCGGATTTACCCGGGTTGTTTGCTTGAAGTCGATACTACCACCCTCGGGCCCCGCATCAATGGCGCGAATACCCAGGGCCTGGGCCTTGAGGCGCAGGCGCGATACCTGGAACAGGTTGCCCACTTGCTCAGGCAACAGGCCGAAGCGGTCGATCATTTCCACTTGCAAATCCCGTAATTCACCATCGTTGGCGGCCGCGGCAATTCTCTTATAGAGGATTAGCCGGCTATTGACGTCGGGCAGGTAATCATCGGGTATCAACGCCGGCAGGTGCAGGTTCACTTCAGTACCCTGATCCAGGGGAGCATCGACGTCGGGTATTTCACCGCGCTTCAGGGCATCTACCGCCCGGTGCAGCATATCCATATAAAGGGTAAAGCCGACACTGTGGATTTGCCCGCTCTGCTCATCGCCCAACAACTCCCCCGCGCCGCGGATCTCCAGGTCGTGCGTGGCCAGCAGGTAACCGGCGCCCAGGTCGCCGGCGGCTTCTATGGCCTCCAGGCGTTTACCCGCATCCGGTGTGATGACGGAGCGGGGCGGGCACAGCAGGTAGGCGTAGGCCTGGTGATGAGAACGGCCCACACGACCGCGCAACTGGTGCAATTGGGCCAGGCCGAATTTGTCGGCGCGTTCAATAATAATGGTGTTGGCATTGGGGATGTCGATGCCGGTCTCGATAATGGTGGTACACAACAGGATGTGGTGGCGCCGATGGTAAAAGGCCGACATCACCTGTTCCAGCTGTGTTTCGCGCATCTGTCCGTGGGCCACGCCTATGCTCAGGTCCGGCAGCAGTTCACGTAGCTTACGCGCACTCTCCTCGATGGTCTTTACCTCGTTATGCAGATAGTAGACCTGGCCACCGCGCAGGGTTTCGCGCAATACGGCTTCCTTGACCAGGGCGATATTGTGTTCGCGCACAAAGGTCTTGATAGACAGCCGCCGTGCGGGCGGGGTGGCGATGATGGACAGGTCGCGCATGCCGCCCAGAGCCATGTTCAGGGTGCGGGGAATCGGGGTTGCGGTCAGGGTCAGGATGTCCACTTCGGAGCGCAGTGCCTTGATCACCTCTTTTTGTTTAACGCCGAAGCGGTGCTCCTCATCGATAATCAACAGGCCGAGGTCATCGAACTTGAAGTTACTCTGTAACAGTTTGTGGGTGCCCACCAGTATGTCGATGTCGCCGGATGCCACCGCACGCATAACGTCGGCCAATTGTTTGGCGGATTTGAAGCGCGATACCACCTCCACCGTAACGGGCCAGTCGGCAAAGCGGTCACAGAAGGAATTGTAGTGCTGCTGCGCCAGCAGGGTGGTGGGGACCAGCACCGCGACCTGTTTGTTGTTGCGGGTGGCGACAAACGCGGCGCGCATGGCGACTTCCGTCTTGCCAAAACCCACATCCCCACAGACCAGGCGGTCCATTACTCGGCCGCTGTGCATATCCTCGATAACCGCGTTGATCGTGACTGCCTGGTCGGGGGTTTCCTCGAAGGGAAATGCCGCAGAAAACTGTTCGTAGCTGTGCAGTTCGCGCTCGAAAGCGAAACCCTCCCGGGCTTCGCGCCGGGCGTAGACCTCCAGTAACTGGGCGGCAATGTCGTTGGCTTTCTCGCTGGCCTTGCGCCGCGCTTTTTCCCATTGGTCCGAGCCCAGCTTATGCAGGGGGGCCATTTCCGGGTCACTGCCGGCATACCGGCTGATCAGGTGCAGGGAGGCGACGGGTACGTACAGGCGGGCATCCTGGGCATATTTCAGAGTGAGGAACTCTGTCTCCTGCTCATCTATCGCCAGTGTCTGCAGCCCGATGTAGCGACCCACACCGTGCTCCAGGTGAACCACTGGCACGCCTTCGCGCAATTCGTTGATGTCTTTGAATACGTTGGTTGTTGCGTTCTCGTCGCTACTTTTGCGCCGGCGGCGCTGGGCCACGCGATTGCCGAACAGCTGCGCCTCACACACCAGGGTGGGATGGTCCGGGCCAAAGTACAGCCCCCGGTCCAGGGGTGCGGTGGCGATGGCGAAATCCAGACCGGAGGCAATAAAGGCGTGCCAGTCGGCAACGGCCGGTGGTTCCAGGCTGTGTTCGCGCAGCGACTCCAGCAGAATCTCCCGGCGCCCGGCGGATTCGGCGCAGAGCAACACCGGCCCGTGATGCTCCTGCAGGAAGTCGGCCAGCTTGTCGGTGGGTGACTGGTTGTGGCCGTCGCCGGCCAGCTCGGGCGGTGGTAGTACAGCCGTCTGCTGGTGCACCGGCGCGTCCGGATTATGGCGCAGTTCCAGCACGGCATAATTGCCCAGTAGCTGGTACAACTCCTCCACCGGGGCGAAACACTTGCGCGGAGGCAATAAGGGCCGCCGAGGATCGATGCCGTATTCCTCGAAGCGGGTTTCAATTTCCTCCCAAAAGTGCCTCGCCGCGCCGTGATGATCACCAGTGGTGATGATAGATACATTTTCCGGCAGATAGTCGAACAGGGTGGCGCAGTGCTCAAAAAACAGCGGCAGGTAATATTCACAACCGCTGGGGCTGCGACCGGCACTGACTTCGACATAGGTGGGGCAGCTGTCGTTGTCCACGTCAAAACTGTCATACCAGTTGAGCTGGAAGCGGCTCACAGCGGCGCGATTAAGGGGGTATTCACGGGCCGGGAGCAGGTTGATGGCGTCCACTTTGTCGACTGTGCGCTGGCTCTCCGGTTCGAAGGTGCGCAGCGTATCCACCTCGTCGTCCAGCAGATCGATACGGTAGGGCAGTTCGCTGCCCATCGGGTAGATGTCGAACAGGGAGCCGCGCAGGGCGTACTCGCCGTGTTCGTAAACCGTCTCTACATTGATGTAGCCATTGCGTTGCAGGTTGCGCCTGAACGCGTCGATATCCAGTGTCTGTCCCGCCTGCAGCACCAGGCTGGAACCGGCGATGTACGCGGTGGGCGCCAGACGGTGCATCAAAGTGGGCACCGGTACGATGAGTATGCCTGATGTCATGCCGGACAGGCGGTACAGGGTATTGAGGCGTTCTGAAATGATGTCCTGGTGCGGGGAAAAATTATCGTAGGGCAGCGTCTCCCAGTCAGGGAAAGCCAGGATCTCCAGTGGCTGGTCCAGGAAAAAGGGCAATTCCCGCTCCAGCGCGAGGGCCGAGCTGGTGTCGGCGGTTATCACCAGTAACAGGTGCTCCAACGTTGCCAACTCGGCAATACAGCGCGCATCGGCACTGCCGTAAAACGGCCCCAGGGTGGAGCGGGTGGCTGTTTTGTCGGGCCAGGGCGTTTTTTTGACCAGCTTACTGAACATAGGGTGTGAGTCGCTTGCCGCGGTGAGCATCAGAGGGGCGTCATTGTATAGGTAAGGCGGTGCCTATCTCCAGTGGGGGTCATTACAGAGACTGTAAATTTGCCGGATACCAGCTTGCGCGTTATTTGTCAGCGGATGATAATATCCGCCCCAACCCCACAGTGACCAAGACAAAGGGTAAAAGCAGTGAATGACCGTAAGCGAACACGTCCCGACGATTACTTTAAAGACTGGAAAGAGCGCGAGGCGCTGGCCGAGGGCATGATTCCGCTTGTAGGGCGGCTGTCCCGTGAGAAAAACGTCAAGTGCTATATCTACGGAAAGCCGCTGGTTAACCGGTCGGTGTTCGAGATTATGAAAGATCACCGTTACGTGCGACAGGTCGAGGGCAATGAGCTGTCCGCATTTGAAACTTTTCCCATTCTCAGCGTCATGTCCCAACTCGACCTGGGCCCGGCTCACATCGACGTCGGTCGTCTGGCCGTTCGTTATTTCGACCAGGGTGCCGGCGCAGGCCTGAGCGTAGATGAATATGTTGAACAGGAACTGTCTGATCTGATCGGTTCCCAGGACAAACCCCTGGCCCAACCGCAGGATGTTGTCCTCTACGGTTTTGGCCGTATCGGCCGCCTGATGGCGCGGATCCTGATCGACAAGACCGATGGCGGAGACTGCCTGCGGCTGCGCGCCATTGTCGTGCGCAAGGGTAAAGCCCCCAATGACCTGGTCAAGCGTGCCAGTCTGCTGCGTCGCGATTCGGTGCACGGTGCTTTTGATGGCACCATCCGCGTTGATGAGGAACGCCAGTCTTTCATCGCCAATGGCAACGAAATCAAGGTGATCTACGCCGACGGGCCGGATACCGTCGACTACACTCAATACGGCATAGACAAGGCCATCGTCATCGACAATACCGGTGTATGGCGTGACAGAGACGGCCTGTCCCTGCACCTCAAGAGCAAGGGTGTGAGCAAGGTCATACTGACCGCACCGGGTAAAGGCGACCTCAAAAACGTGGTGGCGGGTCTCAATAGCGATATTATCGACCCATCGGACACCATTATTTCCGCCGCATCCTGCACCACCAATGCTATAGCACCACCGCTGAAGGTGATGGATGATGAATACGGTATTGTCGCCGGCCACGTGGAGACGGTGCACGCGTACACCAACGACCAGAACCTCATCGATAACTACCACAAGGCGTCACGTCGCGGTCGCAGCGCCCCGTTGAACATGGTGTTGACCGAGACTGGCGCGGCCGCCGCTGTGGCCAAGGTATTGCCGCAACTGGCGGGAAAATTAACCGGCAATGCTATCCGCGTACCCACGCCCAACGTTTCCATGGCCATTCTTAACCTCACCCTGGCCAGGGAAACCACCAGGGACAAGGTAAACGAATTCATGCGCAGCCAGGCGCTGCACTCATCCCTGCGCAAACAGATAGACTACTCGTCATCCCCCGAGGTGGTATCCAGCGATTTTGTTGGCTCGCGCCACGCCTGTATATTCGATGCCGAGGCCACCATTGTTAATGGCAAGCAGGCCGTGTTGTACCTGTGGTATGACAATGAATTCGGCTACAGCTGCCAGGTACACCGTATTCTGGAGCAAATGGCGGGAATTCATTTCGCTGTCTACCCCCGGCGGGCCTGATTATCGAGCAAGTCATTTGACCGAAGTCAAATGACTTGCTCAAAACCTGTTCAAAATCAAAGAACTGTTACCTCTGAACTAGCACTTCGGAGCAGCAATCCGCTATAATGCGCGCGGTTTGGATTCAATCGTCAGGGGTTGCTGTATTTCATGGCTATACTGTTTCCAGCCCATCCACATTTGTTTTGATTATGTAGGCAGGTTGTATGGTCAAGATCAAGCGAGGCATGGACATTCCTATTCAGGGAGTTCCCCAGCAAGTTATCGAAGATGCACCAGCGGCGCGTGATGTCGCGCTGGTCGGGTTTGATTATGTTGAAATGAAACCCACCATGGCGGTGTGCGAGGGCGACCGGGTTGTGCTTGGCCAGCTGTTGTTCACCGACAAGAAAACCGCAGGCGTGCGCTACACCGCGCCGGGCTGTGGCGTGGTCTCCGCCATCAACCGTGGGGCCAGGCGAGTACTGCAGTCGGTGGTTATCGAACTGGACGGTGATGACGCAGAAACATTCAGCACCTGCACGGCAGATACCTTGCCCGACGCCGCTGTGATTCGCGAGCAATTGCTGCGCAGTGGACAGTGGACGGCGCTGCGCACACGCCCTTTTAGTAAGGTTCCGGCAGCTGACGCCGAGGCCGCGGCAATTTTTGTCACCGCCGTGGATACCCACCCATTGGCCGCCGACCCGGCAGTGATCATAGCCGAACAGCCCGAGGCGTTTAGCCTGGGCCAGGACCTTCTGGCCGGGCTCACCACCGGCAAACTCTATTTGTGCACTGCCGGCGGCGTCCAGATATCCCAGGGTAGTGCCTCTAATATTGAATTGGCGCAATTCGAAGGGCCTCATCCGGCCGGTCTGGCGGGCACCCATATCCACTTCCTGGAAGGTGCCAGCGAGGGCAAGTCGGTGTGGACCATCGGTTACCAGGACGTCATCGCTATCGGTCGCCTGTTCCTTGACGGACGGCTTTATACCGAGCGTGTCATCGCGCTGGCCGGTCCCCAGGTGGAGAAACCCCGTTTACTGCGTACTCGCCTGGGCGTGGACCTGGATGCGCTGTGTGCCGGGCAATTGAAAAATGGCGAGAACCGCATTATCAGCGGCTCGGTGTTGGGTGGGCGTGCCGTCCATGGCGCTACGGCCTATCTGGGACGCTACCACAATCAGGTATCGGTACTGCTGGAAGGGCGCCACCGGGAGTTTATGGGATGGTTGTCTCCGGGCTTTAAAAAGCACTCCAACCTCGGCATTTACTTCACCAGTTTCTTTGGCACCAAGCCCTTGCCCATGAACACCAACACCAACGGTAGTGAGCGTGCCATGGTGCCGATCGGCAGTTTCGAGAAAGTGATGCCCCTGGATATCCTGCCCACACAATTACTGCGCGCACTTATCGTCGGTGATACAGAGACGGCCCAGGCTCTGGGTTGTCTTGAACTGGAAGAGGAAGATCTGGCTCTGTGCAGTTATGTCTGTTCGGGCAAGTACGAATACGGCCCCATCCTGCGGGACAATCTGACGCGTATCGAGAAGGAGGGTTAAGCCGTGGGACTGAGAAAAATTCTGGACAATGTGGAGCACCACTTTCAGGAGGGCGGGCGCTTCCAGAAGTGGTTTGCGCTGTTTGAGGTATTCGACACATTCCTCTACGCACCGGATTCGGTGACCAAATCCACCGCTCACGTGCGTGACGGGGTGGACCTGAAGCGCATCATGATCACCGTCTGGCTGGCGGCTTTCCCCGCCATGTTCTACGGCATGTACAACCTGGGATTCCAGGCTACTGGTGTGATGGAGGCAGGGCAGGGTGTCGAGGGCTGGCACGGTTGGCTGATCGAACTGCTGGGCGGCTACGACGGCAGCAGTATCTGGGACTGCTTCTGGTACGGCGCGGTATTTTTCCTGCCTATCTACATAGTGACCTTCCTGGTAGGCATCAGCTGGGAAGTCCTGTTCGCCATGAAGCGTGGCCACGAGATCAACGAAGGATTCTTTGTTACCTCTATTCTGTTCGCACTGATTTGCCCGCCGGACATGCCCCTGTGGCAGGTGGCTCTGGGCATCAGCTTCGGTGTGGTGATCGGCAAGGAAGTATTCGGTGGAACCGGCAAGAATTTCCTCAACCCGGCCTTGACCGGGCGGGCCTTCCTGTATTTCGCTTACCCTGCGCAGATGTCCGGTGATGCGGTGTGGACCGCGGTGGATGGATATACCGGTGCCACGCCCCTGTCAGTAGCGGCCTCTGAAGGTATGGCCGCCCTGCAGCAGCAGTGGAGTTGGATGGAAGCTTTCCTGGGTTCGGTGCCTGGCTCCATCGGTGAAACCTCTACCCTGGCGATCCTGGTCGGTGGTCTGTTGTTGCTGGCTAGCCGCATTGCTTCCTGGCGCATCATCGCCGGGGTGATGCTCGGTATGATAGCGCTGTCGTCATTGTTCAATATGATCGGCTCAGACAGCAATCCGGCCTTCAACATGCCTTGGTACTGGCACCTGGTAACCGGGGGTTTCGCCTTTGGCATGATCTTTATGGCGACCGACCCGGTGTCGGCGTCTATGACCGACACCGGAAAATGGGCCTTTGGCATCCTGATCGGCCTTATGACGGTGTTGATCCGGGTGGTTAACCCGGCGTTTCCGGAAGGCATCATGTTGGCAATTTTGTTCGCCAACCTGTTTGCCCCACTAATAGATCACTTTGTGGTCCAGGCCAATATCAAACGGAGGCTTGCCCGTGTCCAGTAACGACAGCACCAGCAAAACACTCATTGTCGCGTTCTCCCTCTGCATCGTCTGTTCGATCGTCGTATCCGCCGCGGCGGTACTGTTGAAGCCGGCACAGGAAGCCAACAAGATCCAGGACCTCAAGCGCAATGTCCTGGCTGCCGCCGGCATGTACGACGACAGTGTGAGCGTGGATGAACAGTTCGGGCAGATTTCGACCCGCATCGTGGACCTGCGTACTGGCAAGTTTGCCGAGGATGTGAACGCCGAGAGCTACGACCAGCGCAAGGCGGCCAAGGATCCCGCCGCTTCCGATGCCCTGACCTCCGACCAGGATCTGGCCAAGGTGGCCCGGCGTGAACACTACGCCATTATCTACCTGGTTGAGGGCGCGGATGGTAGCATCGACAAAATCATCCTGCCCGTACGCGGCTATGGCCTGTGGTCTACCCTGTACGGTTTTATCGCCCTGGAGTCTGACGCCGATACGGTGGCCGGGCTGGGCTTTTACGAACATGCTGAAACGCCTGGGCTGGGCGGCGAGGTGGACAACCCCCGCTGGAAAGCCAGCTGGCCGGGTAAAAAGGTCTACCGCGATGGCGAGGTCGCCATTGGCCTGATCAAGGGCGCGGTTGACCCTGCCAACGCCAATGCGAGCTGGGAAATAGACGGCCTTGCCGGCGCCACGCTGACCGCTCGCGGTGTGACTAACCTGGTGCGGTTCTGGCTGGGTGAAAACGGCTTTGAGCCATTCCTTAACAACCTGAAATCCGGGGAGGCCTGATCATGCAGACCGTAAAAGAGACTCTGCTCAGTCCGATTTTCAAGGACAATCCCATTGCCCTGCAGATACTGGGGGTGTGCTCGGCCCTGGCCGTTACCTCGTCCCTGCAGGTGACGCTGGTGATGTGTGTGGCGCTGACCTTTGTGACGGCATTTTCCAACCTGTTCGTGTCTGCCATCCGCAAACAAATACCGGGCAGCATTCGCATCATAGTGCAGATGATAATCATCGCTTCCCTGGTTATCGTGGTGGACCAGTTCCTCAAGGCCTATGCCTACGCTATCAGCAAATCCTTGTCGGTATTTGTCGGCCTGATCATTACCAACTGTATTGTCATGGGGCGGGCCGAAGCCTTCGCTATGAAAAACCCGCCGGTGGCCAGCTTTATTGACGGCATAGGCAACGGCCTGGGCTACAGCGTGGTATTGATTGTCGTGGCCGTGGTGCGGGAGCTGTTCGGCGCGGGCAAATTACTGGGCTTTGAGATACTGCCACTGGTTACCGACGGCGGCTGGTATGTCCCCAACGGGTTGCTGCTGCTGCCACCCAGCGCTTTCTTCCTGATCGGTATGTTTATCTGGGCACTGCGCAGTTTCCGCAAGGAGCAGGTCGAGGCGCCGGACTTCACGATTGCCAAGCACACGCCTGTGCAGGAGGGTGTGTAAATGGAAGCCTTGTTAAGTTTATTTATTCGCTCCATATTTATCGAGAATATGGCGCTGGCCTTCTTCCTGGGCATGTGTACCTTCCTGGCCATCTCCAAGAAGATACAGACCTCACTGGGTCTGGGTATCGCGGTGGTCGTGGTACTGACTATCACCGTCCCGGTCAACAACCTGATCTATACCTACCTGCTGGCAGACGGCGCGCTGGCCTGGGCGGGTTACCCCGAAATGGATTTGAGCTTCCTGGGCCTGTTGTCCTATATCGGGGTGATTGCAGCCCTGGTACAAATCCTGGAAATGTTCCTGGACAAGTTCGTGCCGGCGCTCTACAACACACTGGGGGTGTTCCTGCCCCTGATCACGGTGAACTGCGCCATTTTGGGCGCCTCCCTGTTCATGGTTGAGCGCGACTACAACTTCGCCGAAAGCGTGGTATACGGCGCCGGTGCGGGTGTGGGCTGGGCGTTGGCTATTGTCGCCCTGGCGGGTATCCGCGAAAAGCTGAAATACTCGGATGTGCCGGAGGGGCTGCAGGGCCTGGGCATTACTTTCATCATAGTCGGCTTGATGTCACTGGGCTTTATGTCCTTTGGCGGCATTGATATTTAAGGCTCAGAGGGACTGAACTGATATGGATATGACAATTGTATTCGGCGTCGGCATGTTCACCGCGATCGTGCTACTGCTCGTGGTAATCATCCTCTATGCGCGCTCCCACCTGGTGAGTTCCGGTGATGTGAGTATATTGATTAACGGCGAAAAAACCATCACCGTGCCCGCCGGTGGCAAGCTCTTGCAAACCCTTTCCGAGGCTGAGCTGTTCCTGCCCTCGGCCTGTGGTGGTGGCGGCACCTGCGCACAGTGCAAGTGCATTGTAAACGATGGCGGCGGCTCCATGTTGCCCACGGAGGAAGTGCATTTTACCCGCCGCGATGCGAGCGAGGGCTGGCGCTTGAGTTGCCAGGTCGCGGTGAAGCACAATATGAAAATTGAGGTGCCCGAAGAGGTATTCGGCGTCAAGCAGTGGGAGTGTACGGTAGAGTCCAATCCTAATGTCGCAACCTTCATAAAGGAGTTGACCCTGAGACTGCCCGAGGGTGAGAGCGTGGATTTTCGCGCCGGCGGTTATGTGCAACTGGAGTGTCCGCCCCATCACGTCAAGTATTCCGATTTTGATATCGACGAGGAGTACCGCGGTGACTGGGAGCACTTCGGTTTTTTCAAGCTGGAATCAACAGTCACGGAGGATGTGATCCGCGCTTACTCCATGGCCAACTACCCGGAAGAAAAGGGTGTGGTGAAGTTTGACATCCGTATCGCCACCCCGCCTCCAGGCAGTGAGGGTATACCCTGTGGCCAGATGTCTTCCTGGGTATTCAATCTCAAGCCCGGGGACAAGGTGAAGGTATACGGACCCTTCGGAGAATTTTTTGCCAAGGATACCGATGCCGAAATGGTGTTTATCGGCGGCGGCGCGGGCATGGCGCCCATGCGTTCGCATATCTTTGACCAACTCAAACGTCTCAATTCCAAGCGTAAGATATCCTTCTGGTACGGCGCCCGCTCACTGCGGGAGATGTTTTACCATGACGAGTACGACCAACTGGCGGCGGAGAATGATAATTTTCAGTGGCATGTGGCCCTGTCTGACCCCCAGCCTGAGGATAATTGGGAAGGTTACACCGGTTTTATCCACAATGTGTTGTTCGAGGAGTATTTGAAGAACCACCCGGCCCCTGAAGACTGCGAGTACTATATGTGTGGGCCGCCTATGATGAATGCGGCGGTGATCCAGATGCTCACGGATCTGGGTGTGGAACCGGAGAATATCCTGCTCGATGACTTCGGCGGGTAGTACTCCAACCATCAAAAGTCACTCCACAGGGTGGCTTTTTTGTTTGCTTGGAGTGCTCTGCCTGGCGGCTTGCAATAGCGAGCCACCGGTGGTGCAGTTGGCCGGCACCACTATGGGTACCACTTGGCATGTGACCTATGTAACGTCTGGGAACGACGTTGCCCAGAGCCGCCTGCAGCAGGGTATAGAGGAGCAACTGGCGCAGATCGACCGCAGCATGTCGACCTACCGGGAAGACTCCGAGATCAGCCGCTTCAACGCCACTGCACCCAATACCTGGTTTACGGTGTCCCCGGGCTTTTACAGCGTGTTGTCAACAGCTTTGGTTGTTGGCAGGACGAGCGCGGGAGCTTATGATGTCACGGTAGCACCATTGGTCGACCTGTGGGGCTTTGGTCCCGGCCCCGCAATCGATGTTCCGCCGGCTGAGTCAGCCATCGCGCGGTTACTGGCGCAGGTGGGGCAGGGTAATATCAGGCGCGATAGCGCCAATTCACAGGTGATGAAGCTGGTGGATCTATCCCTGGACTTTTCCTCCCTGGCCAAGGGCTATGCGGTGGATCAGGTAGCCAACTGGCTTGCCGGACAGGGGCTCAGCCGGTTTCTGGTGGAGGTGGGCGGCGAGATGAGGATGTCGGGTATGAGCGGCAGGGGAGACCCCTGGCGTGTCGCCATTGAGCAGCCCGAGAGCACCGGGCGATCGATGGCCACCGCGATTAGCCTGACCGATGTCTCAGTAGCGACGTCGGGGGACTACCGTAATTATTTTGAGGTTGATGGCAAACGCTATTCCCATAGCATTGATCCCCGGACCGGGTATCCTGTAGTACACAACCTGGTGTCGGTGACGGTGGTACACCCCAGCGCCATGCTCGCCGATGCCTGGGCGACCGCGTTGACGGTATTGGGGGCGGAGCAGGCAATGGCAGTAGCACAGACAGAAGAATTGGCGGTATATTTTATCCGCAGTGTCGGCGAAGACCTGGTGCATAGCCACACCCCGGCATTCACCGGGTATCTGGCTGAGGCGCAACAATAGAGTTCGACTACAGGGTTAGACTACAGGGTTAGACCGGGCCCCGGAGACCAGGCACATGACATTATTTTTTATCAGTTTGTTGGTTATTGGCCTGGTCGTGGCCGGTATGGCGGTGGGTGTGATTGCGGGCCGTCCGCCGATAAAGGGCTCCTGTGGCGGTATGGGTGCCCTGGGCATAGATACTGCTTGTGATCTGTGCGGGGGTGACTCAAAGCGCTGTGACGAGGAAACCCGCGGCGCAGAAGTGGGCAAGAATAACCCCGAGCTGTATTATTCTGCAGACAAATAAATCCGAGCCCTTTACATTTGTCCTGTCGCCGTAGTGCCATTGTCAATTACGCATCCTTTATAGGGCTGCGTTACAGCTTCAGCCGAAAGCGCAATCGTTTCACTTCTGTTATCGCCATGGTGTCCATGCTGGGCATGGTTCTCGGTGTCGCCAGCCTGATCGTGGTGCTGGCTATCATGAATGGCTTTGCTACAGAGCTGCGCGGGCGCATTCTGTCACTGGTTGCACACGGTTATATAGAGCACAGAGACGGTGCTATAGATCGGTGGCGCGAGTTGCTGGCCACAGTAGAAGCCAATCCCGAAGTCGTTGCAGCCTCACCTTTTATTACCGATAAAGTCATACTGGGCAGCGGCCGTACTCTGCGTGGTGGTGTGCTTACCGCTGTGGACCCGCAACTGGAGAACAGGGTTTCAAATATAGCGGATGCCATGGTTGCGGGTAGCCTGGATAGTCTGGATGCCCCCGGATTTAATGTGGTTTTGGGTGCTGCGCTGGCGCGCACGCTTGGCGTCGTACCCGGTGATCAGGTCGAGGTGACGGTGCCGCGGCTTACGGTCACACCTCTTGGCATATTTCCCCGCACTAAACGTCTTACGGTGACAGGGTTATTTGAAGTGGGTGCCCAGCCGGACGCTCTCCAGGCGTACGTGTCTCTGGCGACGGGGCAAAAGTTGTTGGGGAGTAAAGAGATGGTGGACGGTTTGCAGGTAAAAACCCTGGACCTGTTTGGCGCGCCCGATACCATGCTCAGACTTGCCAGGGATCTGCCGGCGCACTACACAGTCAGGGACTGGAGCCAGACCCAGGGCTCCCTGTTCCGCGCGATCAAGTTGGAAAAACTGATGGTCAGCCTGTTACTTTTGAGTGTGGTGGCGGTGGCCGCGTTTAACATTGTTTCCACCCTGGTCATGTCGGTGGCGGAAAAACGCCGCGACATCGCTGTGCTGCGCACCATGGGTGCGCGCGCCAGCGGGATTATGGCGATTTTTGTCGCGCATGGTCTTGGCCTCGCCGCGGTGGGTATTTCAATCGGCGCTGCGACCGGCGTGCTGCTGGCAACAAATATCTCGGGGATTACCGCTTTCATGGAAAACTTGTTAGGAGTGAAATTGTTCGATCCGTCTGTGTATTTTATCAGTGAACTGCCTGCCGACATGCAGTGGGCGGATGTGTCGAGGGTGGTGCTGGCCTCCCTGCTCCTAAGTCTGCTTGCCACCCTGTATCCCGCCTGGCGGGCGGCCCGCATCGCCCCGGCCGAAGTGCTGCGCTATGAGTGAAGTGATATTGCAATGCGAAGCCCTGTCCCGGATCTACGAAGACGGGGACAGGTCTGTCACGGTATTGGAAAATGTCGCCCTGACCTTACTCGCCGGTGAAAAAATCGCAGTGGTCGGAGCCTCCGGCTCGGGTAAATCCACGCTGCTCAATCTGCTCGGTGGACTGGATAACCCCAGCAGCGGGAAAGTGCTGATGCGGGGCCAGGATCTCTCGACCCTGAGCGAACGTGCCCTGTGTGAGTTGCGCAATGCGCAGTTGGGTTTTGTCTATCAGTTTCATCACCTCCTGCCGGAATTCGATGCCCGGGAAAATGTCGCCATGCCGCTGTTAATCGGCGGTATGCCGCGCAGTGAGGCCTGGCGGCAGGCGGCGCAGATGCTGGAGCGTGTGGGCATGGCTCATCGCTTGAGCCATCGCCCGGCACAACTTTCCGGCGGCGAGCGGCAGCGGGTGGCCATTGCCAGGGCCCTGGTCAGGCGGCCCGATGTTGTTTTGATGGATGAGCCCACCGGCAACCTGGACCCGCATTCAGCGGCTCAGGTATTGGCCCTGATCGATGAGCTGGGTCAGGACAGCGCTTGTTTCGTGGTGGTGACCCATGATCCCGCCATCGCGGCGCATATGCACCGGACACTGGAACTGCGCGACGGCGGATTGCAGGCCCTGGTGTGAGTTTTGTTGAAATATCGCGTATAGCCCTGCGCTACACCTTTGCCTTTGGCCGGGGGCATTTGTCGACATTTCTGTCTTCTTTGTCCATGTTGGGGTTGGTGCTGGCTATCGGGCTGCTCATCATCGTGTTGTCTGTGATGAACGGTTTCGACAAGGAAATGCGCGAACGTATCCTCGCTCTGGTGCCGCATGTCACAGTTTACTCCCACCAGCCGATTGTTGACTGGCGGGAGCAGGCGCAAACACTTGCCCGGCATCCGGATGTGGTGGAAGTTACACCATTTACCCAGTTTGACGCATTGTTTATGCGCGGCACGGATATTGAAACGGCCAGGGGCATCGGCCTGGATACCCAAGACCACGCTGCCATCGAGCGCTTATTGCGTCACCTCAGCGCGACTGATATTACGGCATTCGCTCAGCAGCCGGATGGTTTGATTCTCGGGATTGGCATTGCCGACCGCTTGGGTGTACGGGTCGGTGAGCAACTCACCCTGATAGTCCCCGGGGCAAGCCGGGCCAGTCGGCCCGGGGCCGCCCGTTTTGAAACACTGCAGTTGACTGCGGTTTTGGATACCGGGACTGAACTGGACCAGGGGGCGGCCCTGGTTCACTTACAACTGGCCTCCCGGCTGGCTGGCCTGGACGGCGCTGTCAGCGGTCTGCGGGTGGTGACCGACAAACTCTTCGATGTATCGCGCATTGGCTGGGAACTGATAAACAACCTGCCGCCGGGCTATTACACGACCAACTGGATGATGACCCACGGCAATCTGTATGCCGCGATCCAGTTGTCCCGGGACCTGGTGTCCATCCTGTTGTTCTCCATTATCGGCGTGGCGGCCTTCAATGTGGTGTCCTCACTGGTACTGGTGGTGTTCGACAAGCAGGGCAATATCGCTATTTTGCGCACCCTGGGCGCCTCCGGGGGTGATATCGCCTGGATCTTTGTGCTGCAGGGCGCCATGATCGGTGTGGTGGGCGTGGTTCTGGGTAGTCTGTTGGGGGCGGCGGGTAGCATGGCGGTACCCGGTCTGGTGGGATGGCTGGAACGCCTGTTGGATATGCGCTTCCTCAACACCGATGTATACCCGGTTTCTTTCCTGCCGGTGGACCTGCTGCTCCGGGATGTGTTGATGGTGGGCGGTATTGCCTTTGCCATGTGCGTGGTGGCGGCGATTTATCCCGCCAGGCGCGCCGCCGCATTGGCGCCCGCACAGGTACTCAACCAGGACGGTTGAGCTTTTCGGCGGCGCGTATGCGCTTCTTGCGTTGGCGCCAGTGGTAAGCCACGCGCCAGCGCCACAACATACTGATGGTAAAGTAACCCAGGCTGCCGAAAAACAGCCCGCAGATCAGGCATCCCAGCAGGTAAGGTTTCCAGATGGCGCCCAGACTGTTGCTGAGCCAGTGAAAACTCAGATCGAACTCAATATGCTCCAGCGGCACATTGATGATCATCGCACCGACCTTGTAGGACAGGTAAAAAATGCCAGGCATGGTAACCGGGTTGGTGATCCACACCAGACCCACTGACAGGGGCAGGTTGCAACGCATTAGCACCGCCAGCAGGGCGGCCAGTATCATCTGTCCCGGTATCGGCATGAATGCTACAAACAGACCGATAAAGAAAGCCATGGACGCGGAGTAGCGATTGATGTGCCACAAATTGCTCGCGTAGATCCAGTCCCCCAACAGGTGCAGTGATTTTATTTCACGTACTCTGGCAGCGCTGGGGACGATCATTTTCAGTGTTTTTTTCGGCATCGCTGGGGTGGTCGGATGTGACGTGTCATTCCCTGTAGTGATGTGGTTGACTGGCTGGTGTGCCCGGCTCAGCGCATTGTTGCCGACGCTATGCCAACATTCAAGGACATTATTATGCCCTCAAAGCGCCTGTTTCTCTAGGAAGCCCTACCATGCAGTCATGGATGACTGGCATTGTACTGGGAATAGTGCCAGTGGGCCTGTTGCCACAGTTGCCCGGATGGCCGGTGTTACTGCCGCTGGTTGGCGCGGCTGTTGTCCTGCTTCGCTGGCGTACCAGGCCTGCCCGGCTTGCCAGTGGCCTGGCCCTGGGTTGCGTGCTGGCTATCTGTTACGGGACTTCACTGATCCATAAGCGACTGGCGGCCGACTGCGTCAAGCTGCCATTGACGCTGACCGGTGAAGTCTCCTCGCTGCCCAGGACAAGCCGGATGCCCGACGGGACGCTCCGCCAGCGCTTCGAGTTCTCGGTGGGGACGATTGATCCGTCGCGCTGCCAGGGCCCTTCACGACTGCTTCTCTCCTATTACGGCCCGCGTAAAATGGTTCCCGGGGATCGCTGGCAATTCGGGGTGAAATTGAAAAAACCCTGGGGCCTGGCAAACCCCGGCTCGTTCAATATGCAAGCCTGGTTCACGCAGAGCGGTATCGACGGCGTCGGCAGCGTCAGGGCCGGCAGGGCGCAGCGCTTGCCCCCGGGAAATAGGCTCAGTACAGCGCACCATCGCCTGCGTCTGCAAATAAGCGAGCACATCGCCGCCCTGGCTATGGAGAGGGATGTTCGGGCCATTCTTCGCGCTATCACGGTGGCGGACAAGAGTGGTATAGACGCCAGGCTCTGGTCCTTGCTGCAACAGTTCGGCGTCAACCATTTGTTGGTGATCTCCGGTTTGCATGTCGGGCTGGTCGCCGGGGCCGGTTATGTGATGGGTGGGCTCAGTGCCCGCCTGCTATACCTCGGTGCGGGGCTTGGTGTGGCCTGGCTGCCGGGCGTCCTGGCGCTGGTATTTGCCTGTGCCTACGCGGCGCTGGCGGGGTTTTCCCTGGCCACTCAGCGCGCACTGTGCATGTTGGCCTGTTTTATTCTGGCCAACCTTGTCGGTCGTAGCAGTGGCTCCGGCAATAACCTGCTGCTCGCGGCGGTGTTGGTGTTGGTGTCCAATCCACTGGCGGCACTGGGCAGTGGCTTCTGGCTGTCTTTTGGCGCTGTTGCAGCCCTGTTGTGGCTGTCATCCTGGCAGCGTGGAGCGGGTCTGTGCCAGCGTCTGCTAAGCACTCATGCCTTCATGGCGCTGGTGATGTTGCCGATGGGCGCCTGGTGGTTTGGCGGCAGTAGCCTGGTGGGTGCGCTGGCTAACCTGCTGATGATCCCCCTGGTTGGGTTCATTGTTGTGCCGCTTGCACTGCTGGCCGTGGTCAGTTTTTTGTTGGGTTGGCCCCTGGAATCAGGGTTGTGGCAGTTGGCGTCCTGGCCACTGCAAAAGTTGTTACCGCTGGCGGTTGACCTGGTTGATAGCAGCGGGCACTGGTTATACCAGTATTTCGCCCCCGATTTGTCCGCGGTGTTATTGGCCTTGCTGGCGGTAGCGCTACTGATTATCCCGGCGGGTATTCCCACAAAGTTGTTGGCATCAGTATTGGCGCTGCCACTGTTGCTGCCCGCGATTCCGGCGCCGGCCAGTGCAAATCAATCCACCAGGGTGACAGTGCTGGATGTGGGGCAGGGGACGGCCATCGTGATCAGGGCGGGTCAGCGTACCCTGCTGTACGACACCGGCGGGGGCGATCCCGCCGGCGCCAATATGGCAACCGCGGTGATCCTGCCTTATTTACGCAAACAGGCGGTAGAGGCATTGGACACCTTTGTGGTCAGTCACCCGGATACGGATCACAGTGCCGGCACAGCAGCCGTGTTACAGGCTATGCCGGTGGCGCGTTTCCGCTACGGTGCCGAGCTGGCGGGAGTGCGGGGCGGGCGGCCATGCGTCGCGGGGGAGGCATGGCGCTGGCCCGGTGGCCAGAGTTTTCAGTTTTTATCGCCGGCGCGCGAAACCGCACTGGTGAGTAACGACAGCTCCTGTGTGTTGCAGGTGCAAATCGGCGCCTACCGCCAACTGCTCACTGGTGACATCGAGGGGGACAGGGAGCGGGAACTGGTGCGCTACTGGGGCAGAACTTTGCGCAGCGACTGGTTATTGGCGGCGCACCACGGCAGCCTGACATCCTCATCGCAGGCATTGCTCAAGACGGTGCGGCCCACGGTGGTGATTTTGAGTAATGGCTACGCCAATCGCTTCGGACATCCGCACCCCCGGGTACTGGAGCGTCTAAAAAACACGGATGCGACGGTGTTGTCCACCGTTGAAAGTGGCGCCCTGGAATTTGACTTCACCCCGGGTCAGCCGCCGGTGGTACGTGCTTATCGAGTGGAAAAACGGCGCTTCTGGATGTGAGTTTGTCCTGTTTCGTACCGCTTGATAGTGTGGGTATAATCCCAGAAACCGCGGTTGGATCACGAAAGTCTGCATAAGCTCTTGATGCACATCTTTTTCGCGCCCAACCGCAGTTTCTGGGATAATGTGACGATTACAACGAATAACAGGACGTGATTGTGCTTGAACTGCTGATTGCTGGCGGATGGTTGATGGTGCTGATAGTGCTGTGCTCCATCATCGTATTGTCAATTTGTGTTGAACGGCTTTATACACTCAATGCTAAAAAAATCTCGCCGCCTCACCTGCTGGCAACGGTGTGGAAGCAGCTTAAGGCCGGTGAGATGGATGCGACCCGCCTGCGCACACTGAAACAATCATCGCCACTGGGTCGTATTCTCGCGGCGGGACTGGGTAATGCCTACCACGGCAGGGATGTGATGAAGGAGAGCATCCAGGAAGCCGCCGGGCATGTCGTGCACGATCTGGAGCGCTATCTCAATACCCTGGGAACCATCGCCGCTATTGCGCCCCTGCTGGGCCTGTTGGGTACGGTAGTCGGTATGATCAAGGTGTTTGCCGAAATAATGACCCAGGGCACCGGCAATGCCAGCGCCCTGGCGGGCGGTATCTCGGAGGCCCTGATCACGACCGCCGCGGGTCTCACTGTGGCCATCCCGGCGCTGGTGATGCACCGTTACTTTACCGGCAAAATCGATGGCATCGTGGTCGAACTGGAGCAGGAAACGATTAAACTGGTTGATGCCCTGCACAGCGAAGAGAATACGGACACCGGCTCTTGAAATTTCGCCGCCAACGACGGGAGGAGGTCGGTATCAACCTGACACCTCTTATTGATGTGGTGTTTCTGCTGCTTATTTTCTTCATGGTGTCCACTACCTTCACCCGCGAAACTCAGTTGAGTATCGACCTGCCGGAAGCCGAGGGGCAGGTGAAAGAGAGCACACAGCAGCAGATTGAGATCCTGATAGATGAGGCCGGGCGTTACCGTGTTAATGGCCAGGGCCTGGTTGATGCGCGGCTGCGCACCTTGCAGGCGGCGATTTACAAGGTCTCCGCAGGCGATACCACCATGCCCATGATTATCACCGCCGACGGCCAGGCCGCCCACGAGGATGTGGTGCGCGCCATGGATGCGGTGGGTCGGATGGGCTTTGTGCACCTCAGTATTACCACCAGGCAGCCGGCGAATCGGTCCGGTCAAGCGGGCGATGGTTAAACATCAACACGCCCTGTACAGCAGTACGCGGCGACAGGGCGACCTGAGCGACTGGCAGCTTTACCGGCGCCTGTTGTCTTATGTGCTGCCCTACTGGTATTTCTTTTTATTCAGCCTGCTTGGATACCTGGTCTATTCCCTGGGCAACGTGTTGCTCGCGGATCTGATGCAGTTCCTGCTGGATTCCCTGAATGAGTCCCCTGATGTGGCAAAGGGCATCATCTCGGGCCTGGCCTACCGATTTTTTGATGGCGACCAGATGGGGAAGCTGGAATTTGCCCGGATCGCGGTGCCGGTGGCCATCGTGCTGTTGACCCTGACCCGCTCGACAGGTTTTTTCGTGGGCACTTATTTTATGAACCACGTGGCGCGTCATCTGGTTCACCAACTGCGCTGCGAGTTGTTCAACAAAATGCTGGTGGCGCCCAGTGCCTATTACGACAGTCACAGCCAGGGTGTGCTGATTTCCAAGATCACCTTCAATGTGGAGCAGGTGGCCGGGGCGGCAACCAAGGCACTTAAAATTATCGTGCGTGAAAGCCTCACCGTGGTGGCGCTGCTCAGTTATATGTTGTACCTGAACTGGCGTTTGTGCCTGGTATTTCTGGCGGTAACGCCATTCATCGCCCTGGTGGTGACCGTTGTCGGCAAACACTTCAGGCGCTATAGTCGCCGCATTCAGGCCTCCATGGGCGATGTGACACAGGTTGCCAATGAAAGTATTGGTGCCTACAAAGAAGTACGTATCTTTGGTGGCCAAAGCCAGCAGCAAGAGCGCTTTCGCGGTGCCAGTGAATATAATCGCATCCAGAGCCTCAAACTGGCCCTGGCCGATGCACTGAGTACGCCGGTTATCCAGACCCTGCTGGCCGTGTCCCTGGGCACTCTGGTGTGGTTTGCGCTCAGTCCGAACATCCTGGCGGGCTTTTCTGCCGGTTCCCTGGTGGCCTTTCTCACTGCCGCCGCCCAGTTGGGCAAGCCCATCCGGCAATTGAGCGGTGTGCAGAGTGTGGTGCAGCGAGGCCTGGCGGCGGCTGAGGACATTTTTGCCCAGCTTGACCAGGAGCAAGAGATCGATCAGGGCAAACACACTGTCGGGCGTGCTGTCGGCGATATCAGTATCGCGCACCTGTCCTTTGCCTACCCCGGTACCGGTACGCGGGTATTAGAGGATGTGTCACTGGAGATCTCCGCCGGCCAGACAGTGGCGCTGGTAGGGCGCTCGGGCAGCGGCAAGAGCACCCTGGTACAACTGCTGGCGCGGTTCTATCCGATTGGCGAGGGAAAAATGTTGCTGGACGGCGTTGCGATAGAGCAGTACGAACTGGCCAACCTGCGCCGCCAGTTGGCGCTGGTGTCGCAGCAGGTGACCCTGTTTCACGATACCGTATACAATAATATCGCCTATGGCACGTTGAATGACGCCACTGAGGAGGCGGTGCTGGCTGCCACCGAATCTGCCTACGCCCGTGACTTTATCGAACGACTGCCCCAGGGTTTCCAGACCATGCTCGGCGAAGATGGCGGCGGACTCAGCGGCGGTCAGCGCCAGCGTATCGCCCTGTCCCGGGCGATACTCAAGGATGCCCCGGTACTTATTCTGGATGAGGCGACCTCCGCGCTGGACAATGAATCCGAGTACCGTATTCAGCGCGCCTTGGACAATATCATGGTGGAGCGCACCACGATTGTGATTGCTCACCGCCTGTCGACGGTGGAGCGGGCGGATATCATCGTGGTGATGGATGCCGGGCGTATCATAGCGAGCGGCAGCCACACCGATTTACTGGCCCAGGGGGGATTGTACGCACAGCTGTACCACCAGGAATTCACCGATTAATACCTGGGGCGGGGAGCGACGACTGGTGCAAGCCTGGTACAACGGTGCCTGGTGGCTCTGGCTGGCGCGCCCGCTGGAATGGCTGTTTCGCTGCCTGACGGCCCTGCGCCGCCAACTGTACACCAGTGGCCTCCTGAGCTGTTATCGGGCGGATAAACCGGTGGTGATCGTGGGCAATATAACAGTCGGTGGCAGCGGTAAGACGCCCATCGTCATCGCTCTGGTAGAGGCGCTGCAAGCACAGGGCATTGCAGTGGGTGTGGTCAGTCGTGGCTACGGCGCCAGCGCCGGTGTGTTTCCACATACGGTTTGCGACACCAGTACATCTGCGGACTGTGGCGATGAACCACTGCTGATTTACCGGCGCACCCGCTGCCCCTGTGTGGTGGCGCCGTCGCGCCCCGCCGCGGTGCGTGCGCTGCTGGCGAACTTTGCGGTCGATGTGGTGATCAGTGATGACGGATTGCAGCACTACGCCCTGGCCCGGGATATGGAAATAGCCGTACTGGATGCGCGAGTGGGCGTTGGCAATGGTTTTTGCCTGCCCGCCGGACCTCTGCGCGAGCCGGTGAGTCGCCTGCAGTCAGTCGACTATGTCCTGTATCGCGGCAGTGATGATCCCCTCAACGGTGTCTACTATGAGCACGACTGCCTGGTGAATCTCGTGACGGGAGAACAGCGTCCGGTAGCGGTGGTCGCTATTGGTAAATCGATAGTCGCCCTGGCGGGTATTGGCCAGCCCGCGCAGTTTTTTGAGTCGTTGCTCCGGCTTGGTTTTGAGACGGAGCAATGTGTTTTCCCGGACCACCATGCCTATAGTGCTGCAGATCTTGCCGGTTTGGGTGACAAGCCGATTATCATGACCGAGAAAGACGCGGTAAAATGTCGCGAAATCGCCGGTGGCAACAGCTGGTATCTCAGGATTGATGCGCGTCTACCCCGTGCCTTGCCTGAGGCGGTAGCCGCACTGGTTCGCACCTAATGCGCTAACTATTAGACAACAGGGAGTTTCTATGTCTTTCACACCCGGGCCTTTCACCGTCGTCATCCCCGCTCGCTACGGATCAACCCGGTTGCCGGGCAAGCCCTTGCTGGAGATCGCCGGCAAACCCATGGTACAGCGCGTGTGGGAGCAGGCGCGCCTGAGCGGCGCTGAGCAGGTGGTGATCGCCACCGATGATGCGCGCATTTTTGACGCGGCGCAGGCCTTTGGGGCCGAGGTCTGCATGACGTCCCCGGACCACCCCTCGGGTACCGACCGCCTGCAGCAGGTGGCGCTGGAACTGAACTGGCCTGACGAGCACATCGTGGTGAATGTACAGGGCGATGAGCCATTGATCCCGCCGGCGGTAATCGACCAGGTGGCGGCCAATTTGGCCGGGCGCGATCAGGCGGGCATGGCCACCCTGTGCGAGGACATTGAGGCGCGTGATGAACTGATCAATCCCAACGCGGTGAAAGTGGTGAGCGATATCAAGGGCATGGCCCTGTACTTCAGCCGCGCGCCGATTCCCTGGCCGCGGGATGCGTTTATGCACGGACAGCAAGCCCTGCCGCAGTCCGGCAACTGGTACCGTCATATCGGTATTTACGCCTATCGCACGGGTTTCCTGCACCGCTATGTCACCTGGCCAATCGCGCCTTTAGAGCAACTGGAAGCGCTGGAACAACTGCGGGCGCTGTACCACGGTGTGGGCATACATGTAGAGCGGGCGGTGCAGAGTGTTCCGGGTGGTGTCGATACGGAAGAGGACCTGCACGCCGTTCGCGCCCTGCTTGAGTGAATAGCTATGCGCTGGAACTACTATCCGAAGCTGACTCCAAATACATAGAGCGTGGTGGCAGCATCCATTTTGGCGGTGACCAGGGAAGTACCGGACCCCTACTATGGTGGTGCCGACGGGTTCTCGCGGGTACTGGGACTGGTGGAAGTTGCCAGTGAAGGATTGCTGCAAAAAACATGTCTGGAACAGGAACTGCTCGATGCAAATTCTGCGCGGTGAACCGCTACAGCCGTACAATACGCTCTCGTTCCAGGCGCGGGCTGCGGCACTGGTCCGGGTGGGCAGCGACGAGGATTTGTTGGCGGCCTTCAGATGGGCGGCTGAGCACGGGTTGCCCGTGGTGCCTTTGGGGCAGGGCAGCAATGTCGTGCTGGCGAAGGATCTCGATGCCCTGGTAGTACGCCAGGATACCCGGGGTATTGAAATCATCGGGGAAGTCGATGATCGCGTAAGTTTACGTGTGGCCGCCGGCGAAAACTGGCACGCACTGGTGCAATGGACACTGCAGCAGGGGCTGTACGGTTTGCAAAACCTGGCCCTGATTCCAGGTACGGTTGGCGCTGCTCCCATCCAGAATATCGGGGCGTATGGCGTCGAACTGCAGTCATGCCTGTTGCGGGTGCATGCGCTGGTTATCGCCGATGGCCGGTCATTGACGCTGTCCAATGCCGACTGTGAGTTTGGCTACAGGGACAGCGTGATTAAGCACAGTTTGCGTGACAAGCTGGTAATTACCGCAGTGGATTTGCAGCTCTCGCGGGTGCCTGAGTTATCTATAGGTTATCCGGCCCTGGCCGAGGCCTTTGCACAGGCAGATGCCGGGTCATTAACCCCGCGGGATGTGTTCAATACGGTGGTCAGTATTCGTCGCGGCAAGCTACCCGATCCGGCAGTTGAGCCCAATGCCGGAAGCTTTTTCAAAAACCCCCTGGTGCCTGCGGAACAGGCTCGGGTATTGATAGCGCAGTTCCCCGGCCTGCCCGCTTACCCGCAGCAGGATGGCCGGGTGAAATTGGCCGCTGCCTGGATGATCGACCATTGCGGTTGGAAGGGCTACCGCCAAGACGATATCGGGATTCACCCGGAGCATGCCCTTGTTCTAGTCAACTACGGCAATGGCACGGGCGAACAACTGCTGTCACTGGCCAGTGCAGTAGCCGCGGCGGTGGCGGATATTTTTGGGATTCAGCTGGTGATCGAGCCCAGGGTTTACCGGTAATGCCTGTGAGCGAGTTCGATCATAAGGCTTTTTTGAAAGCGCTCACAACACGCCCGGGCATCTACCAGATGTACGACACAGAGGGTAAGCTGCTCTACGTGGGTAAGGCACGCAACCTCAAAAACCGGGTGGGAAGCTATTTTCGCGCCAGCGGCCTTACCGAGAAGACCATGGCGCTGGTGGCGCGCATCCAGGACATACAGGTGACCGTTACCTCCACCGAGGTGGATGCGCTGCTGCTGGAACACAACCTCATCAAGACCCAGCAGCCGCCATACAATATTCTACTGCGGGACGATAAATCCTACCCCTATATATTTTTATCCAGCGAGGACAAGTTTCCCAGGCTCAGCCTGCATCGAGGCGCCAAGCGTAAAAAAGGACTGTATTTCGGTCCTTATCCCAGCGCTGCGGCAGTACGGGAATCGCTGCACTTTCTGCAGAAGGTATTCAAGGTCAGGCAGTGCGAAGACAGTTACTTCAAGAATCGTTCCCGGCCTTGCCTGCAGCACCAGATTGACCGGTGCAGTGCCCCCTGCGTCGACCTGGTAGGCAAGGAAGAGTACGACGCACAGGTGGCAAGCACCACCCTGTTTTTGCGCGGCAAGTCCCAGCAATTAATGGTGCGCCTGGCGGATGATATGGAAGCGGCGGCGGCGCAACTGGCGTATGAAAAGGCGGCTATTTACCGTGACCAACTCAGCCAGCTGCAGCATGTGCAGGCCAGTCAGGGTATCGAGGGGGTTACGGGGGACCTGGATATCCTTGCTGCCGCGGCAATGGGCGGACGGGCCTGTGTACAGGTGTTATTTGTGCGTGGCGCGCGAGTGCTGGGTAGCAAAACCTATTATCCGCCGCTGAAATTGCAAGAGAGTGCGGCTCAAGTGCTGTCGGCATTTATTCCTCAGTATTACCTGGGTGGGGCCCGGGCTGTTCCCGCGGAGATAATCGTCAATGAGGTGCCCGAAGATACGGTGATACTGGCGCAGGCCCTGTCAGTGCAGGCCCGGCACCAGGTAAAACTGCGCAGTCGGGTACGTGAAGCCAGAGCCCGATGGTTGAAGTTGGCTGTGCAGACCGCCGAGACCAACCTGGAATCTCACCTGGCCGGGCGCCAGACAATGATAGGACGGCTGCAGGCACTGCAGGATTTGTTGGCATTACCCGAGTTGCCGGAGCGCATGGAGTGCTTCGATATCAGCCATAGCTCCGGTGAGGCGACCGTGGCTTCCTGTGTGGTATTTGATCAAAATGGTGCGCGTAAATCCGATTACCGCAAGTTCAATATCGAGGGTATTACCCCGGGCGATGATTACGCCGCCATGGCGCAGGCGCTGGAACGGCGTTATAAGCGGCTCAAATCGGGAGAGGGGATCCGCCCCGACATTTTGTTTATCGACGGGGGTAAAGGGCAGGTTACCCAGGCCATGACGGTACTGCGGGACCTGCAGTTGAGCGGTGTGGAAGTTATTGGTGTGGCCAAGGGGCTCACCCGAAAAGCCGGTTTCGAAACCCTGGTCAATGGCGCTACCGGGGAGCAGAGGCAATTGCCCGGTGACAATGCGGCGCTACATCTTATCCAGCAAATACGAGACGAGGCACACCGCTTCGCCATTACGGGCCACAGGGCACGACGCGATAAAGCGCGGCAACGGTCAACACTGGAGGATATTCCCGGGGTGGGTGCCAAGCGCAGGCGGGAATTGCTGCGCCATTTTGGCAGCGCCCAGGGCGTGGAGAATGCCAATGTAGAGGAGTTACAGAAAATCTCTGGAATTAGTGCCACAATGGCACAACGGATATATGATCATTTGCATCATATCGTCACACCGGGTGAAAGGACTTAAGCCACTTGCCAATTAATATTCCCAATACATTGACCCTCATGCGGATTATGCTGATTCCGGTCCTGGTAGTGTTTTTTTACCTGCCGTTCAAGAATCACCTGGTGGTTGCCGCCGTTATATTCGCGGTGGCAGCCATTACTGACTGGTTCGATGGTTACCTGGCCCGCCGCCTGGGCCAAATGACCGCCTTTGGGGCTTTCCTGGATCCGGTGGCGGATAAACTGATGGTGGTTATCGCCCTGGTGCTGTTGGTAGAGCGTCACGACACATTGCTGTTCACCCTGGCGGCCTGCGTTATTATCGGCCGGGAGATGGTGATTTCCGCCCTGCGCGAGTGGATGGCTGAACTGGGGGAGCGCACGTCGGTGGCGGTCTCCTATATAGGCAAGGTAAAAACCGGGTTTCAGATGGTGGCTATTACCGCGTTGCTGGCGATAGACCCTGCCAGGGATGAAAACTGGATGCTGGCCCTGTGCTATGTGGTGTTGTATACCGCGGCCGTATTGACCCTGTGGTCCATGTTCATCTACCTGAAAGCGGCCTGGGTAATTATTAAGGATATGGATAATTCTATGTAATTCAGTTGCTTGCGAGAATTCCCTGGTATTCTGCTTGACTCCTGACGCACGGTGAATACAATATGCGCCTTCCAAGTGGGTGCGTTTTTTTAACGACATTCATGATGCGGGAATAGCTCAGTTGGTAGAGCGCAACCTTGCCAAGGTTGAGGTCGCGAGTTCGAATCTCGTTTCCCGCTCCAATCCCCCCTAAGGCTCGGTGACAGAGTGGTGATGTAGCGGACTGCAACTCCGTGCACAGCGGTTCGATTCCGCTCCGAGCCTCCAAATTTCCTTTGAATAGCATCACTTGGTATGACCAAAAATGATGAGCCCTAACAGGCTGTTGAATTTTGGCCAGATTCAAGCGCTCTAATCGTTTGAAGCTGTAATTTTCGAACAAAATAACGATATATTGGCTGAATGTAGGCTCCGCATGGATCCCTGAGTATACGCCCCCTGGAACGAGAGGCCCGTTATGAATCCGGGTACACCCGCCTAAGAGCTGCACCAGCAATGGGCTTGGCCCATTCCGGTATATCTGGGCTTGGCGCCTGCCTGAACTGGCCTTCAATCAAATGAAGTAGCTTAACTGGAGAGGGCTTATCATCCCGCAAGGGTGCTGAATTATCGAAGACGAGGACCTGGTAACACGCAGGTACCAGCGTCACGAGATTGGCGATCGACGATTCAAAGCGTTGACGTATTTTCTCCGAGGGGATGTCATGCCCCCCCCGCTGCACCCGCGCAGCCACGCGCTGGACATGGAGATCGACCGAAGCCAGACCACAGTAGAAGAGACTCACCTGTCGCCCCTTTTCGATCGACTCGTGCAATTTATTAGTGATCGAATTGCCACCCAGCGTGGTTTCGAAGGTATACGACGCCCCCTCGTCAATCGCCTTTGAGAGTTGATCAAACCCGATCTGCCATGCGGTCGCGTTGGCTTCATCGAGGCTCATCGTCGCCTCCTGCTTACGCAACCTCTGCGTTGCCTCATCTGGGTTAAAATATTCGCCGCCGTTATCCCGCAACCAAGAACCGATGACTGAGCTTTTGCCGGCTCCGTTAACACCGGCAATGACGGTAATCACTGAGCGGTTTCCGTTGCTCCCGGACCGTAGCGATTCGCCAAATCCTCGCCACTCACAGAGAATAATGCCTCCGATGCCGTATGGGATTGCTCCGAGGTTATCTGTGAAAAGAGCGCATCAAAGTGATCCCGGGCATCCTCAACCTCAGTTGTTGCCCGGGCAGCAACAAGTACTTCGAATTTTTCACGAATCTGGCGCAGGTCTTCATAGTGCTCTGGCGTGATTACGACAGCCTTCAGCTGCTTGCGAATGGAAACCGTGAGTACACCTGGGCCTTCCTTTTCACCGAGGGCCCTCAGCTCCTTCTGGATGTTCCGTCCAAAGTCGGCGCCGCTCATAAGTTTGTACGTGTGGACCGGCTTCATCCACCTCGTCCGGCTCATCAGGCCCCGCAGGGAACGGAAGATTCCACTCACTCCTTTACGATACCCATCGTCGTCGATAGGAGGAGCAATATGCTGCTGTACAGTTTTTACCACGGATATTCCCTCCTGGCATCTATATCTTTATATGCCAATTAAAAGCCTAAGTAGCAAATTGTAACAGAAGTGCCACAAGATACAAAAAACAGATATAAACAATATGTTCGGGGCATCCATATAAGTCGCCATTAAACCCGTGATATTAGATGCCAATAAAACTCTTCAAAGTATTTTAACTATATGATATTAATAGTATTTTCCGGGTATAGGAAGGCGTCATAAAATCCGCCATAAAATGCGTCATTTTAGGTGCCATGCTATTAAATAACCGGCCAAAAATATGATCGTGGGAGAGGGAAAAAGGGTCGATGGATGGCTACAAAAAACGGACAAAATGAGGATCGCGGCGAGAGCATAGGATTAATCGAGCCTTTGCTTGTCAGTGAGGGTTCCCGTCATCGATCGAAACTCGCGGACCTGGCAATCACGCTGACCGAAAAGTCAGCGAGCTTACGCTCAAGTCTACCCCCCGAAGATAGTGGATGCTCTAGCCACAGTTGTGCGATCAATGAACTGCTATTACTCCAACCTTATCGAGGGTCATGACGCGCACCCGATCGAAATCGAGAAAGCACTCAACGAAGACTTTAGCGCTGATCCGAAGCAGCGTGACCTCCAACTAGAAGCAATGGCTCATATTTCAGTTCAGGAGTGGATTGATCAGGGAGGTTTAGATGGTCGCGCCACCACACAGGAAGGGGTAGTGGAAACGCATCGACGATTTTGCGAACTCCTCCCGGATGAAATGCTCTGGATCGATAATCCTGATACAGGTGAGCGACTCCAAGTCAGGCCAGGAAAACTCAGAGAACATGACGTAAAGGTTGGTCGCCATATTGGGATAAGCCCTGGCGCTCTTCCCAGATTCATGGCCAGATTCGAGAATGGTTATGCGAATCTCGGCAAGCTGGATTCGATCCTGGCTGCCGCTGCAGCGCATCACCGCCTGCTCTATATTCACCCATTTCTTGATGGGAATGGCCGAGTGGCCCGCCTTATGTTCTATGCCAAGCTCCGGCAAACTATTGATACAGGGGGAGTGTGGTCAATCGCCCGCGGACTTGCCAGAAACGTTGAAAGCTACAAGACGCACCTGAACAATTGCGACCAGCAAAGGCGCAATGACCTTGACGGGCGGGGAAACCTGAGCGAAGAGAGCCTTGCCGAATTCAAGGAGTTTTTCCTCAACATATGCATTGATCAAGTGGATTTCATGGAAGAGTTAATGCAACCCAAGAAGCTGCGGGCACGCGCTAAGGTCTGGTGCGAGGAAGAGATAAGCAGTGGCGACCTGCCAGCAAAGTCAGATAGAGTTATTGGCGCGTTGATTGATCGTGGGGAATTAGGCAGAGCGGAGGTTCCCGAACTACTGGGACTCAGTGAAAGAAGCTCTCAGAGGATAACGCGGGCACTCCTGGATAAAGGGGTCATCAAAGCCAGGAGCACTAGAGCTCCATTCGAGCTTGCCTTCCCCGCAGCTTTATCAGCGCGTTGGTTGCCAGGCCTGTTTCCGGAAAAGTAATCCCCTTTCTCACGGGCACCTTGGAGCCCGCGCTGGTTGCGTTTCGAAAATTGTTCCCCTGATTGCCGTTATAATCGCTTCGCAAACTCACGATAAAGCGTAGAACGTCCTAGTTTTAGTTGGGTTGCTATGGCATCAATTGATACGCCATTATTTTTTAACTGGAAGGCAGTATCTATAATTTTCGAATCTACGGGCTTTCTCCCAATATATTTACCCTCTTTTTTTGCACGGGCAATACCAATACGCTGCCTTTCCTTGAGTGTTTCTAGTTCCATTTCAGCCAACCCTGCAAGCATCGTAAGAAGGAGCTTTCCGGTGGAGGTAGTCAAGTCCGTGCTGTCTAGCTCATAAACGACTAGACCAATATCGCGATTCATGACAGCCCGGATGCTGACACATTCCATCGCGCTCCAGCAGCGCCTGCCGCAAAATTACATCAAAATCGCGCAGGACATTCCGCTGACGCACAATGTATTGGTTGATTTTGATGTTCCAGTTGTGATATCAATAGTGATACTGTTCTCTGATGGCTGGTATCGACTCAATTCTGCTCCAGATGAAGCGCAATCCTGTGGGTACGCGTTTCGCGGATGTAGCCAAAGTATGTGAGCACTATTTCGGTCCGCCCAGGCAAACCGGCTCAAGTCACATGGTGTTCAAGACTCCTTGGCAAGGTGACCCGAGGGTAAATATTCAAAACTCGAAGGGTAAGGCAAAGCCGTATCAGGTGAGACAGGTACTGCAGGCGGTGAGTCGACTCGAGGCTGAACATGACGAAAAATATTGATCGCTATACCTATAGGCTCACATGGTCGGATGAAGATCGGGAGCACGTCGGCCTCTGTGCAGAATTTCCCAGCCTAAGCTGGCTCGATTCCAGCCCGGAAAAGGCGCTGAGCGGTATCCGCAAGTTGGTAAGGGCTGCGCTCAAAGAGATGACAAAATCGGGTGAGGAGCCGCCGGAACCCTATGCGGCCAAAAATTACAGTGGACGATTTCTGGTTCGCGTACCTCCAGATGTTCATCGCATGTTAGCCCTGCAGGCCGCCGAGTCTGGAGTAAGCCTTAATCGCCTGGTATCCAGCAAGCTGAGCTGACACTAGCGCCAGAGCCATTTACTACCGGGTGATGAGCGATGAGGTATCTGCGAGCCTACTTCTATGTACTCACGCCCAGAGATATTTAGTCAAATAACCCCACCCTATTGTATTAACACCCAGCTCCGGTATTTTCATGCAGTGAGACAAACCCAGGGAGGGGTAATCACCATGGAAGATGTCTACAGTTGTGGCCGCTAGTTTAATTGATGAGATATTGGCGAGCTTCGAAGGTGCCTTCGCCGAAGCCACACTCAAGGCATATCGCTGTGATTTTGTCGTGTATAACCAGTGGTGTGAGCAAAACGACGTTTTGCCCTTTGCAGCCAGGCCGGAAGACATCGCTGCATTTGTAGACTACATGGCCCAGCGGTCGTCGCCCGCCACTGCCAGGCGGCGCATTCGCACTATCAGCAATATATTGCAGCTGAGTGACCATCCTGATCCCACCCGAAACTATCTTGTCACCCTGGCGATCAGGCGCATGCATCGGCGCTACGGCAGAGCCCAGAAGCAGGCTGTGCCCCTGACAAAAGACGTATTGGAGGCGCTATTGGCGGTATGTGGCAACGACACCTGTGGCCAGCGCAATGCCGTCATTCACCCGAGTGGTGTCAGCCGACGACTAAAAGAACTACAGAAGCGGGCGGGATTGGAGCTGGGCGGCTCCTTGAGTAGCCATTCATTCCGCGTGGGTGCGGCGCTGGATATGCTCGACAACGGAGACAGCCTGGCCAAGATCATGCCAGCGCGGTGGCTGGCGGTCTCAATCCGCAGCGATGAGATATCTGCGGGCCTGGCAGTCGGTGCGATAAATGTTGACCCTGAGACACGCTTTTTCCTTGCTACAATCCCCGCTTTTACGTTTTAATACATCCCTGTGTTCATATTTTGAACATGAAGTATTTTTACCCCTCACCTTATGCCCGGATTTACCACGGGGTAGGGTGGTAGCGTGTCTCACCCGCCAATAGCCATGACAGAAGATACCCACTACCACGTATTCAAAATACTGGAAACAAACCCCAGCATCAGCCAGCGCGAGTTGGCCGGCGAGTTGGGTGTGAGCCTGGGTAAAGCCAACTACTGCGTACGGGCATTGATAGACAAGGGCCTGGTGAAGGCCAACAACTTCAAGAACAGTGAGAACAAGCGGGCCTATTTTTATGTGCTCACGCCCAAGGGAATTGAGGCCAAAGCCAAGATATCGGTCCGCTTTTTGGCGCGCAAAATGGAAGAGTATGAAGCCCTGAGGGTGGAGATTGAGGAGTTGAAGGTAAAATTGAATTCTAATAAGGTGGGCTTATGAAGCGCGAGCAGGCTATAGAATTCCTAAGCCTGAGTAAGCAAGAGCTTATCTCTCAATTTGGCGTTACCCGTCTTGCCCTTTTTGGCTCTACGGCACGCGATACCGCTAACAGCGATAGTGATGTTGACATCCTTGTCGATTTCGATGGGCCCGCTACATCCAAGCGCTACTTCGGTGTGCAGTTCTTTCTGGAAGACTTGATGGGTTGCTCTATTGACCTGGTTACCGAAAAAGCTCTGCGACCCGAATTGCGTCCCTATGTGGAAAGGGAGCGCATTTATGTCTGAGGGTAGAGTTGATCGATGCTCGGGCAGCTGAAGTGACAGATGTATTCGATAAAGATATCAAGGTTGTAATAATAGATGCCAACGATTAGTCAGTTTTTCGGTATCTTGATTCGTATGTATTATGATGACCACAATCCTCCGCGTTTTCATGTTATATATGGCGAATATGAGGCGACAATAGAAATTGCCACGCTTGAAATTATCAAAGGCGAATTGCCGAAAAGAGCGCTGGCATTAACAGTTGAGTGGGCTGTGATACATAGAAATGAATTGCGTCATGATTGGGACCTGGCAGTTTTGCATAAGCCTTTAGATAAAATTGAGCCGCTGGAGTAAATATGATCAAGGTAATACATGTTGAAGCAAAACCAGGATATGTTTTATCCCTGACGTTTAATGATGGCCTACAAGGTGAAATTTCAATAGAAGATAGATTGTTTGGTGAAATGTTTGAGCCTTTGAAAGAAAGCGAATATTTTTCGCAGGTAACAGTGGATGAATACGGGGTAGTGTGCTGGCCAAATGAGGCTGATTTAGCTACTGATGTACTCTATGACAAAGTCAGTAAGCAGCATTGACGGAGATCGTTACAGCCTGACCATGATCATGCTGCGTGGTGGCTGGCGGTCTCAATCTGCGGCGATGAGATATCTGCGGGCCTGGCAGTTGGTATGACGAATGTCGGCCACCATCATGTCAGGTGACATCCACTAGCACCTGAAGCTTAAATCCCACTTCCGGTATAAACCGATATGTACCGGATTTTATCGTTGTTATCGCCACTTTGGTCTCAATCGCGTGTTCATTTGAACACACCTTTGGGGGGTTTAAGACCGCCAAAAGCGGGGGGACCAAGTCCCCTCCAAAAAACAGTGGGGGTTTAAAACCTCCAAGCATGCAATGGGGGTTGAACCCGCTCGAACAGGTTGCCACCTTATCTCAATCCCAACCGGGGTGCTACGAATTATGAAAAGCTGGCCCTGTATCAATCAGGGAAACTGCGCGGCGGGTTGAGCGGGATGTGAAAGCGGTACACCGTGACGTGACCGCACTGCTTGCAGCGGGGCTCCTCAGCAGGACCGTAAAGGGTGCAATTGAATTTCCCTGTGAGGCAGTGAAAGTGGAATTTCTTTTAGAGGCCGCCTAGGCAAGATGGAACATTCGAGAAAGCACCACAATTCAATCAAATAACCCCACCGGGTTGTATTAGCACCCAGCTCAGGTATTTTTACGGTGATATAAGCCCAGGGAGGGGCAACCACCATGACAGATACCTGCGAGCATGGCTGCCAGTTTAATTGATGAGATACTGGTGAGCTTCGAAGGTGCCTTCGCCGAAGCCACACTCAAGGCCTATCGCTGTGATTTTGTCGTGTATAACCAGTGGTGTGAGCAAAACGCCGTTTTGCCCTTTGCCGCCCGGCCAGAAGACATCGCTTCATTTGTAGACTACATGGCCCAGCGATCATCGCCCGCCACCGCCAGGCGGCGCATTCGCACTATCAGCAATATATTACTGCTAAGCGACCATCCCGATCCCACCCGAAACTATCTTGTTACCCTGGCGATCAGGCGTATGCACCGGCGCTACGGCAGAGCCCAGAAGCAGGCTGTGCCGCTAACCAAAGACGTGTTGGAGGCGCTGCTGGCGGTATGTGGGCGCGACACCTGTGGCCAGCGCGATGCCGTCATGCTCCAGCTTGGTTATGAGACCATGCGCCGCCGATCTGAATTGTGCCGCTTCAAGTTCGACGACATGCTAATGGTACCCAATGGAAAAACGGCGATGCAGCTGCGCTTTTCCAAAACCGACCAATGGGGCTTTGGTAAGCTTATTCCCATTAGTCGGGCGCTGTTTGACCAATTGCTGGCGTGGGGTGAATTTGTCGGCTGTGAGGGTTATATATTACGTAAAGTGGGGCGCTACGGAAACGTCGGCAAGAGCCTGGATCCCAGTAGTATTAATAGACGATTGCGGGCCTTGCAGGCTAAGACCGATTTGGAACTCAGCGATATGTTAAGCGGCCAATCATTCCGGGTGGGTGCTGCATTGGATTTACTGTACGCCGGGGAGAGCCTGGAACGTATTATGCTGCGCGGCGGCTGGCGCAGAGAATCATCGGTTATTAGTTATTTAAGAGAGTGGCAGGATTTCTGAGTTGCTGAGTTGCTTGCATAAAGTATCACTATACGATACTTTATTAGAGTAAAAATTAATGGAGGCTACATGACGGCCAGAGACTTTATCGAAGATCTGGCGTCCCGGGGGCGTTACAGTTTCACCTCCGAGGAGGCTCGCGAAGCCCTTAACGTCTCTCCAGACGCCAGTAAACTCGCCCTGTACCGACTAGCGAGGCGGGGTCAAATTTCGTCCCCCGCCCGCGGGTTCTACGTCATCGTTCCCCCGGAATACCGGTCGCTAGGCTGTCTCCCGGCAGACCAGTTCATACCGGACTTAATGGGACACAAGAAACTGACTTATTACGCAGGGCTGCTAACCGCTGCGCAGTACTATGGAGCGGCTCATCAGCGCCCGCAGGAATTTCAAGTCTTTGTGCAAAAGAACCGCAGGCCGATCCACTGTGGCAAAGTCCGGGTGAAGTTCATCGCAAGAAAAAACATTGATGGAGTGCCGGTACGAAAATTTAACACATCGCGCGGTGAGCTAAGGGTTTCGACGCCAGAAGTAACGGCCATCGATTTGGCCGGATACCCTGGTTATGTTGGCGGGCTCGACCAGGTTGCCACCATTCTTTCAGAGCTTGCCGATGAGATCGACGCCTCAGTTCTGGCAAAAGCGGCCGCAGCGGCGCCAATAACCTGGGTCCAACGGCTTGGCTATATATTGGAGCTCGTTGAAGCAAGCAACGCCGCTGCGGGCATTAAAAAGTATGTTCGCGAACACGCGTGCAAGTACACGATGCTAGTTTCTGGGCGTAAGGATACTGGCGGACAACGCGTGAGGGATTGGAAACTCATCGTCAATTCAGAGCTGGAGCCAGACATATGATTCCGCGCGACTACATCACCGAATGGCGGAATCAGGCGCCGTGGGTGGATGATGCCCAGGTCGAACAGGACCTTGTCATCAGCCGAGCGCTGATTGATATCTTTTCTAACAAAATACTTCATGATGCCCTGGCTTTCCGAGGAGGTACCGCTCTCTTCAAGCTGTACCTGCCCGCTGCGAGATACTCCGAGGACATCGACCTCGTTCAAGTGAAAGCGGTGCCCGCCGGTTCTGTCATGGCTGCTCTTCGCGAAGTACTAGACCCCTGGCTTGGCAAACCCAAATATAAGCAAACAAATGCGCGCATCACGTTCAAGTACCGGTTCCAGTCTGAAGATGGCCAACCTCTTCGTTTGAAGATCGAAATCAACACGCGCGAACACTTCGCCGTTGCTGGGTTCAAAGACGTTCTATTTACAGTGGATTCGCGGTGGTACACCGGATCATGCTCGATACTCAGTTACGAGCTCAATGAGCTTCTGGGCACAAAACTCCGGGCCCTTTATCAGCGCAAAAAAGGGCGGGATCTCTTCGACCTCGCAATAGCACTTGACGTCAAAGACGCTAACCCAGAAAAGATCATCGCGGTCTTCTACGCTTATATGCAGCATGGTGGGCATATGGTGACCAAAAAACAGTTCGAGGACAATATTGCTGCGAAGCTGCAAGACAATAACTTCGCCAGTGATATAGGCCCACTGCTGGCAGCTGGATACGAATGGGATCTAAACGCTATGTCAGAGAAGGTCAATAACTCTCTGATTTCCCTACTCAACGGGTAATCGGATAGGTGTTAGTGGATAACACCTATCCTGGTGTTCTGCCAAGTAGTTGGGCTATCGTGGCGCAGCACTTGCCAGAGACGTTTCAATCAAAAATTCAATCAAATAAACCCACCCTCTTGAATTACAGCGCAACTCCAGTATTTTTATACGGTGAGAATAACCCAAGGAGAGCCTGCCCCGTTTTATGGGTAAGGGTAATCACCATGATCGACAGCATCGATGAGCTTTTTGCCTGCCACGACGGCGCATTTGCCAAGGCCACGCTAAAAAGCTACAAATCTGACTTCAGGTGCTATTGTCGGTGGTGTGAACAAAGCGGCGTAACCCCTCTCGAGCCCACGACGCAGGACATCGCGAATTATGTTGAGTTTCAAGCAGAGACTTGTCGCTGTGCGACGGTGACTCGCCGCCTCACTACTCTAGC